>OGXN01001371.1_pt1 | contig 23581 bp, 21 predicted proteins | sample 1576281 | NCBI WGS metagenome assembly OGXN01 (sample SAMEA3541494, study PRJEB24748) | human gut metagenome | biome: human gut; feature: human-associated habitat; material: faeces | place: China | collected 2012
TGCGTAAAAATCCAAGAATGGTATATAAATTCTTTAATTTTTGTTAAATCGGTGCCTCGCACCATAATTGAAATGCGGTATAAATCGCGTACTTTGCGTATGCCTTCATCATAAGGCCCGAGGACGTCTACATGATCACACTCGTATGGCATAAGAGCTTCTGCCACTTTATTGGCAATATCTAGGCCTTTTTGATAGTTTTCATGTTGAATGCGCAAGTGAATCATTTCTCCGAAAGGTGGATATTGAAGGGCTTCACGCGCTTCAATTTCTTCTTTGTAAAATCCTACATAGTCATGATTCTTACTCTTTATTATAGCATAATGTAAGGGATTATATGTCTGTATTACGACACGTCCTTTTCCCGTAGCGCGACCAGCGCGACCAGCTACTTGGGTGAGTAAATCAAAAGTGCGTTCAGAAGCACTATATAAAGGGATATTTAAAATTGAATCGGCGGTCAAAACACCTACAGCAGTGACGCCTTTGAAATCATGACCTTTAGCGACCATTTGAGTGCCTAATAAAATATCGTATGCACCAGCACCAAAGCGATGTAGTACTTCTTCGCCTTGTCCTTTTTTTGCTGTGATATCTTGATCGAGTCGAGCAATTCGAGCGTGAGGGAAATTACGGCGTAACTCCTCTTCCACTTTTTGCGTGCCAGATCCAAAAAACTTAATTTTTTGACTCTTACAATGTGGACAAATCGTAGGCACTGGTTCATGATGTTCACAATAATGGCAACGCAACTCTTCACCGGCTTGATGGTAGACCATGGCAATATCACAATGAGGACATTTTATAGGCTCTCCACAATCACGGCACATAATAAAAGTACTATAGCCTCGACGATTTAATAAAATAATCATCTGCTCTTTGTTCGATAAAGTAGTTTTTATGAGTTCAAAGAGAGCACTAGAGAAAACAGAATAATTTCCATAGATAAGCTCTTCTTTCATATCTACAATTTGAACCGCTGGCAAAGGCTGATGGAATATGCGATTAGGCAATTCCAGTAATGTATATTCTCCTTCTAATGCTTTGTAATAGGATGTAATAGACGGTGTTGCTGATCCTAGTATTAAGGGACAATTATGAGCTTTAGCACGCCAATAGGCTACTTGTTTCGCATGATAACGAACCATGTCTTCTTGTTTATATGAATTATCATGTTCCTCATCCACTACAATAAGACCAATATCATCAGTCGGAGCAAACACTGCTGAACGCGCTCCTATAATAATATGGCTATCCTTGCGGCGCAAACGTTCCCAATTATTATAGCGCTGGCTAATAGTCAATTTACTGTGAAATACGACTACTTCGTCACCAAATGCTTCAACAAAACGCGTTACAATCTGATTAGTGAGCATAATTTCAGGCACTAAAATAATGGCAATTTTATTTTTTTCAATGCATTCTTTAGTGGCTTTCATATACAATTGCGTTTTACCACTGCCGGTGACTCCATGCATTAAAAAAGGGGCAAATTGCTCTGCCTGTATAGCCTTATGAATGGGCTCATAAGCTAAGCTTTGTTCCGCTGTTAATGGCAAGTCTTCAATCTTACAGGATTGAAACAAGGTCTTAGTAGCGCGATATCGCTCCTCTACAGAAATACCAGGAAATTCCATAAGTTGCTTAATTACAGGCAAGGAATAACCATCCTGTTTTAACCGGTCCACTGATGCGGCCTTTAAATCATATAAATAAAAAGCTAGCTCCCGCTGCTTTTTACGCCGTGCAGGTATGCTATCTGGATTAAACCAATCTTCCGCTATCAGCCATTGTTCTTTAGGCCGTTCATAGCCTTTTAAGACCTTTTTATCTATTGTAAATAGGCTTAAAGCTTCTGACAAAGCACTGAGATAATATGAGCTAAGCTGTTTAGAGGTAGCTAGCATTTCAGCGGTAAACCAAGGCGTTGTATCTAATACGGCTTGAATTGGGCGCAAACGATAGGAAGGGTGTTCTGTTAATTCCGTATAGCCCACAACAATCCCCTCTTCTCGCGATGAACCGAGTGGAACTAAAACGCGTGAACCAATAGCAATAGGCTCTAAATGATCAGGCACTGTATAGCTAAAGGGTGTATTCATTTTTTTTGCTGGGCGATTAATAATAATCTCTGCTACACGCATGGCACTACCTCCTAACTTTTACCCTTTATTATACCATTTTTCCTAGTAATAAAAAAAGACAGGATATAGTAAAGCTACTATATCCTGTGCATCTTTAAATTATAGACCAGATTCTAAGCGAAGTGTAACTGCTTTATCTGTATGTTCCCAAGGAAGGTCAATATCTGTGCGACCAAAATGGCCATACGCAGCAGTTTGACGATAAATTGGGCGCAATAAATAAAGCATTTCAATAATCCCTGCTGGACGAAGATCAAAATGTTTTTTCACTAATTCAATAATGCGTTCTTCAGCAATTTTATTAGTTCCAAATGTTTCCACCATAATGGATACTGGAGTTGCTACACCAATAGCATAGGCGATTTGGATTTCACATTTATCAGCAAGACCTGCGGCTACAATATTTTTAGCTACATAACGAGCTGCATAGGCCGCACTGCGGTCTACCTTTGTAGGATCCTTGCCGGAGAATGCACCGCCCCCATGACGAGCCATGCCGCCATAAGTATCAACGATAATTTTACGACCTGTCAAACCAGCATCCCCTTGAGGACCACCGATTACGAAACGACCTGTTGGATTGATGAAGAATTTTGTATTTTCATCTACAAAACCTTCTGGTAGTACAGGAGCGATAACATATTTCTTCAAATCTGCTTCGATTTGTTCTCTTGTTACATCTGGACCATGTTGTGTAGAAATTACGATAGTTTCAATACGTTTAGGCACGCCATCAACATATTCTACAGTTACTTGTGTTTTGCCATCAGGACGAAGATAGTCTAAAGTACCATCTTTTCTTACTTTAGTCAACTGACGAGATAAGCGATGAGCTAAAGCAATTGGCATAGGCATAAACTCTTCAGTTTCATTAGTTGCATAACCAAACATCATGCCTTGGTCACCAGCACCAATTTTATCAAATTTATCATTACCACCTTCGCGTGTTTCTAGTGCATCATCAACGCCCATAGCAATATCTGCAGATTGTTCGTCAATAGCTACATTCACACCGCAAGTGTCGCAGTCAAAACCATATTTTGCACGGGTATAACCGATTTCACGAATAGTATCGCGTACAAGGTGTGGAATATCCACATAACATTTTGTAGAAATCTCCCCAACAACATGTACTTGCCCAGTAGTCACTAAGGTTTCACAGGCTACATGAGCAGTTGGGTCTTTTGCTAAAATTGCATCAAGCACTGCATCAGAAATTTGGTCAGCAATTTTATCTGGATGACCTTCTGTTACGGATTCTGATGTGAAAAATACATGTTTTTCAGCCATTTATCCATTACCTCCATAAAAAAATTCCTCATCAACTGATGAGGAATCAAACCCCATCTTTCGGCTCTGAACCGTCGGACTTAGCACCTTTTCCTTAGAATGGTTGCTGTAGCTTCACAGGGCCTTTCCCTCCACTACTCTTGATGAGAATAAAATCATATGTAACTAGTGTGATTAATAATCACTTTTATTATTATACTATAGAACTACAGTTCTGCCAAGGCTAAAATTATTCGCTTAGCCACATCAATTTTTGTCATAAGTGGCAAGTCTACAATTTGTCCCCCTGGATAAATAAAGCTTACTTTATTGGTATCTACATTAAATCCAGCATTTGATTTACTTACATCATTGGCAACGAGCATATCTAAATTTTTATTAACTACCTTAGCTTTGCCATTGTCAATGACATGTTCTGTTTCCGCTGCAAAACCAATTAATTTTTGATGCGCCTTATGTTCTCCTAATCCTTTTAAAATGTCAGGATTTTTTATGAGTTTAAGTTCTAACGTATCTTTCTTCTTAATTTTCTCTGGCGCCACATCTTCTACGCGATAGTCCGCTACAGCAGCAGCCATAATAACAGCATCGCAAGTGTCATAATGAGCTTTAACTGCTTCTTCCATGGAGCGTGCTGAATCTACGGAGATACATTCTACTCCAAAAGGAATTGGCAATTCTGTAGGCGCTGATATAAGAATTGTACGAGCCCCATGAAGCGCTGCTTGCTTAGCAATAGCATAGCCCATCTTACCACTAGATCGATTGCCAATATAGCGAACTGGATCAATAGCTTCTTGAGTTCCACCAGCAGTAACGAGTACAGTTTTACCAGCTAAGAGGTCAGATTTATTTAATTCAAAATGTAACCACTCCACTATATCAGTTGGCTCTGGTAAGCGTCCAATGCCAGAAGTGCCACAAGCTAATTGACCACTAGCAGCAGGTAAAATGTGATACCCTAAATCTTCTAATGTTTTAAAATTACGCTGTGTAATAGGATTTTCATACATATTTGTATTCATGGCCGGACAAATATAAATAGGTGCCTTAGTGGCCAATAATTGTGTAGTCAACATATCATCTGCTATGCCAGCCGCCATTTTAGCTATTACATTAGCTGTAGCCGGCACTACCACATAGGCATCGGCCCAAGTGGCCAAGGAAATATGCTCTACATTCCAGTCATGAATATTTTCAAACATTTCAACGGCTACTGGATAGCCGCTAATTTCACCAAAGGTCATAGGCGCTACGAACTTGGTGGCGTTGCGAGTCATAACGACTTTAACTTCAGCCCCTAATTTTCTTAGTCGACTTACCACTTCTACAGCCTTATACGCTGCAATACCGCCAGATACGCCGACAATGATGTGTTTATTTTTCATGGTTGAAATCCAATCTTATTTAATGCCATCCTTAGTACGAGCAAAACCAATTTTATTTTCAGCGATTTCATGAAGTGCTACTGACACTGGTTTATCAGTATCAAGACCATTAACTAAAGGCGCATCGCCATCAGTTAGTTCACGGGCACGTTTAGCAGCTAAGGTTACTAATGTGTACTTACTGTCTACAAAAGGTTCCAATTCTTTTAATAAAGGTTTTACCATCATAATTCCTACACCTCATTATTTCTATACTGATTATAAATATATTGAATCTTTTCTTTGTTGCGCTTAATACGGCATGTTTCAGCACGCAAAATAGACGCTACTTTTTCTACGGCTTCATCTAATTCATCATTTACTACAATGTAATCATAACGATGAGCCAGTGCAAGTTCTGAACTGGCTTTTGATAAACGCTTGTTAATTACATCGGTCGCATCGGTACCACGATCACGCAAGCGATTAGATAAAATGTCTAGAGACGGTGGTACGATGTAAATAAAGACAGCTTCACTAAAGCGCTCTTTTACTTGCATAGCCCCTTGAATATCAATCTCTAATATAACACTTTTTCCCTCGCTCAGTAGATTCATTACATGTTGCTTAGGTGTGCCATAATAATTGTCATATACTTTGGCATATTCTAGAAATGCATCATCTTCTATGAGTTGCTGAAACTCTTCTTTAGAGCGGAAGAAATAACTAATGCCTTCTTCTTCGCCAACACGAGGAGCACGAGTCGTCATAGAGACAGAATAAACTAAGTTAGGCATTTCTTTACGCAAAGCTGCACAAATTGTTCCTTTACCGGCTCCTGATGGGCCTGATAATACTATCAAAATACCTCTATCCGACATGATTCCTCCTACACTTCCTGTTCATTAGGTGTGGATTGTACAATTCGATGAGCAACAGTTTCTGGTTGAATAGCCGATAATACGATTTGTCCACTATCCATTACAAGTACGGCTCTAGTTTTGCGGCCATATGTAGCATCAATTAAAACACTTTTTTCACGTGCATCTTGAATAAGACGTTTAATTGGTGCAGATTCTGGACTAATGATGGCAATAAGACGGGATGCAGAGACCATATTGCCAAATCCAATGTTCAAAAGCTTTGTACTCATTTTTTCATACTCCTTACTACTTCGCTCTTTACTATGAGCTTAATTTACTACTACTTAATTCATTGGTTATTGTCCCAACTATTCAAGATTTTGTATTTGTTCTCTAACTTTTTCCAATTCGTACTTTAATCCTACGACACGGTCGATTACGTCTAAATCAGATCCTTTTGACCCCATTGTATTAACTTCACGATTCATCTCTTGAATTAAAAAGTCCAATTTTCGACCTACCGGTTTAGTCTCTAATAGTGTGTCCTTTAATTGTACCACATGTGACCCAAAACGTACAATTTCTTCTGTAATATCTGTTTTATCTGCTAGGATGGCTACTTCCTGCAATATTCTATCTGAATCAGCATGAATCGCATGTTTTTCTACTAAGGCTTCAATTTTGCTTTGTAGACGCTCTTCATAGCGGCGTAATAGGCCGTCTTTATTTTCTTTAATACCATGTAATAATGACTCCATAGTGCTTAATCGAGCTTCAATATCGGCTTTTAATAGGGCTCCTTCTTTCTGCCGCATAGATACTAATCCTGCCAAGGCTTGTTTTAGAGCCTCTTGTGCTAAAAGTCCAAGACCTGAATTATCAGTAGGTATTTCACTTACATTAAGCCAATCCTTAGATATATTCATTACATCCATAAGGCGAATGGAGTCAGTGGAAGTATAAAATCCTTCGTCCACAAGAACCTGTCGAATTTGATTGACTAATGTGCGATTAATTACAATACTTTTTTCTCGCTCTCGATTATCTTTTAAGGAAATATATACTTCTACTTTGCCGCGATTTAATTCATTTTTTATAGTTTGTTTTAAATCAGTTTCAAACTCATTTAGCACGGCAGGCATATTTAAATATATATCTAAATAACGAGAATTAACACTCTTTATTTCTACTTGAATTTCTACATCATTGCTAGCCACACGACCGCGGCCAAACCCAGTCATACTTTTCATATTGATCACCTAAATTAAAACATAATTATTATATACTACAGTTTACACAAGTATACTACTATTTTCTTTCTTTTTATTCTAACATGTTCCCTTCTTAGGGTAAAGAAATGAAATGTGTTATACTTATAGGAGTATAAAAAGGAGAATAACAAATGAATTTAGATGGTTTAACCTTATCAGTACTAACCCGCGAACTCAGCTCTTCATTAGTGAATGGTCAGATTCAACGTTTAGTACAAATAGATAAAACGTCTTTGGTATTTCGCATTAATACCTTAGAAGGCAATAAAAACTTAATGATAACAGTCGGTAATACACCGGCTTGCTATATTAGTAAAGATATTACAGATTTACCTAAAGAGCCCAGTGCTTTATGTATGTTTTTACGTAAGCACATTGAAACGGCACGTATTACCTCCATTGAACAATTACATGGAGATCGCATCCTATTGATTACAGTAGATAAATTATCCTTAGATGGCTCTTTACTAACTACCAAAATATATGTAGAACTTATGGGCAAATATTCTAATTGTATTTTTGTACAAAACGGGATTATCTTAGAGTCGCTCATTCATGTAACACCACTAATGAACCGCGAGCGCGCTATTGGTCCTAAACTCCCCTATGAGTTACCGCCCAACAGCAATCGCATGAGCCTTTTTGAAGTAAAAGAATCAGAGATTAATGCTTTACTAACTAATTTTGCTCAAGATACAGTAGGAGCTACGCTGCGCCATATATTTAATGGCTTGGGACCTGTTTTGTTAAAAGAACTCTGCTATATAGGAACTATAAATGAAAAAGATAGTTTTGCTGATTTAAGTGAAACTCAGATTGATCAATTAGGTCAGGCAATCCTCCATGTGAGAGATAAGATAAATGACTCTACTGAGCTTTTAGTATATGCCCTACCTACAGGCAAGCAAATTGTAAGTCCTATTGCACTCACCTATATTCCAGGCGAGAGTCAACTCATTTCAACCTATCCTAGTCTATCTATTCCGCTGGAACAGGATGTAATGAAACAAGGCGGCATTCACACCGCCACAAAAGATTTAGAACGACTCATAACGCAGGCTATAAAGAAGGAAGTACTAAGACATACAAAAATTCAGGATGAATTAGAAGTCAGCAAAGAAGCGGATACGTTCAAAATGCTTGGCGATTTATTGATGATTAATTCCTATATGGATGTTCATTATGAATCGAATATTACCTTACAAAATGTACTAGTAGATCCACCAGAAGATATTACTATAAAATTAGTACCTGAATTGACTTTAGTAGAAAATGCGCAACAGTATTATAAACAGTATACAAAATTAAAAAATCGCGTCATTAGTGGCAATTATCAGCTTGAAGAAAGTACTAAGAAATTAGATTATTACAATTCTATCCTCTACAGTTTAAGTCTCGCTAAGACCAAGGAAGATGTACAGGAAATCTATTCAGAATTTGAAGCTATTGGTTTAATAAAGAAATCTAAGAAGCCTCTTTCCTATAAATTGAGCAAAGAAAATTTCTTGCGCTTTAATTTACAGGGAGGCACCGTATTTATTGGACGAAATAATAAGCAAAATGAGTATTTAACACATCGCTTTGCCAAGCCTACTGATATTTGGTTCCATACTTTACAAATTCAAGGCAGTCATGTTATTTTACGACCTGATGGCGAGCCTTCTGATGATTTATTAACTAAAGTGGCTCAATTTGCCGCCTACTATAGTAAAGCTAACAATAGCACCAAGGTGCCAGTAGACTATACATATATTAAGTTTATCAAAAAGCCACCTGCTTCTCCTCTAGGCTTTGTCATTTATACACATCAACAAACGGTAATTGTAGATCCTAAATCACCTGAATCAAGCGACTTACTGATAAAGTGATTTTGTAGATCTTAAATCACCTGAATCAAGTGACTTACTGATAAAATAAGAAAAGCTCCCCTAGTAATCTGTTATACTATAACAAATTACTAAGGGAGCCTTTTTATATACTAATCCATTGTATTTACTATGACTACCTAGATGAATGCGTAATTATTATTATATATACATAAAGTTATATAATATGACATACCATATCTAGCTCATATGATAACACTTTTATTCGCGATTAGTTTGTTTTAAGCTTTCACGATTTACGCGTAAGCTTTCTAATGTTTTTTCTAAATTGTTTTCTACATAGCGCAATACATCAGATGCATATTGCAAAGAGCTATCTTTTAACTCATCAGAGGACTGATTGGCAGCATTGATAATTTGGTTTGCTTGCGCCTGAGCTTGTTTTACTAATTCACTTTCGTCAGTTAGTTTATTAATGTATTCTTTAGCTTGGGCAATTAAAGTATCTGCTTGACGTTGAGCATCAGCCAAAATTTTATCTCGTTCAGCAATAATTCGACGTGATTCTTCCATTTCTAATGGTAATGACTCATTAATAGCGTCTAAAATACCCATAATTTCTTCTTCTTCAATGACCCGTTTTCCGGTCATAGGAATGCGACCAGCCGATTCAATTAAATTTTCCAAGTCTTCTATAAGTTTTTCAGTTCTCATTCTCGCCACTCCTATTAATTATTACTATACCTTTTTAAATTTTGCTTCTAATGCATGTTTAACTTTTTCAGATACTAAGCCATCAAGATTACCATGGAATTTAGCCAGCTCGCGAATGCCTGTAGAGCTAACATAGGAGTATTTATTGTTGGTCATAATAAACACTGTTTCAATTTCATCATCTAAGTACTTAGAAAACAAAGCTCGTTGAAACTCATATTCAAAGTCACTCAATGCTCTAAGTCCACGTATAATCATGAAGCTATTTTTAGATTTTGCATAATCAATCAAAAGGCCTGACGCACAATCTACCTCTACATTAGGTAAATGAGCTACTGACTCTTCAATTAATTCTACGCGTTCTTCTTGAGTAAATAAACTATTTTTATTAGGATTATCAAGAACGGCTACAATTAATTTATCCACTAATTTGCTAGCTCTCTCGAATATATCTACATGCCCATTTGTGACAGGGTCAAAACTCCCTGGGCAAATACCTATACGCACGTAATTAGCTCCTTTCACGCCTCATAGGGTACACAATAGGTAACTCTAGTATAACCAAATTGTTGCTCTTTTACAATGGACCAACCAGTTGGTAATTCTAAAAGTTCTTTTTCATGATGCTCCATAATCAGCATTCCATCATTTTTTAGTAGTTGATACCGCTCGATTACTTCAAAGGTACTAGCAACGAATCCTCGTTCATAGGGAGGATCAGAAAAGATATAATCAAATTGCTGTCCCTGTAATTGAGCCCCTGCTGCCTGAATGGTAAGGGGCAGCACAGTAATGGCATCTTCCATGTGGCAATGAGCTATATTGTCTTTAATAATGCGACTTGTTGCTTTATCAACACAGCAAGCCCTTAGAGCCCCACGGCTAACCGCCTCTAATGCAAAGGCACCGGTGCCAGAAAATAAATCAAGCACTGTCGTCTCGTGGATTCCATAATTTGACAATACATTAAAAATACTTTCTCTTACTCGATCTTGAGTGGGCCTTGTTTGAAGACCTTTTGGTGCTTTTAGGTTATGACCTTTAGCACGACCTGCAATAATTCTCATACCTTCCTCATTGAGCCTACACTCATCATATAATTATAGTATATAATAAGCCAAAATAAAAGCAATCTATACAGATTTTTTTATATTTATCAAAAATTTTATAAATTCATTTCATCTTTTACATGGCGCCCCATTAGTTCGATTAATGCGGTGCTTGGTTTTTTATCAAAGTATAACACTTCATATAAAGCTTCTGTAATAGGTAAGTCTAAGCCTTTTTCTTTCCCTATTTCATATACGGTTTTAACAGCAAAAAAGCCTTCTACTACCATTTTAGAGTGATTCACAATGTAATCCATCGTCTCTCCAGCGGCCAATTTTTGACCGGCTGATCGATTGCGACTATGTTTACTCATGCAGGTAGCAATTAAGTCCCCCATGCCAGCTAAACCAGAATAGGTTTCGCGCCGTGCTCCTAGAGCTAGGCCAAATTTTGCCATCTCATGAAGGCCGCGTGTGAGTAACAGAGATTTGCAATTATCTCCCAAACCCATGCCATCAACGATACCGGCTGCTAGCGCAATAATATTTTTAGTCGTACCGGCTAATTCAACACCTGTCATATCTTCATTCACGTAGACGCGGAAATTATGACTATTCATGGCATCTTGCACTAATTTGGCTGACTCCATATCGTTAGCAGCAATGACTGTTGCAGCTGGTAAATCACGAGCAATTTCTTCAGCGTGATTCGGTCCAGATAATATGGCAATATGTTTAGTTTTATGGCCCACCACTTCCCGGGCTACTTCCGATAAACGCTTTCCACTTTGGCGTTCAATGCCTTTTGAACAAATGACTATAATAGATGATGCTTGTAAGACCGGCTCTATAGCCTCTAATATATCACGCACATAGATAGAAGGCGTTACTACAAGGATGATTTGAGCTTCAAAGAGTGCTTCCTTTAAGTCACTTGTAATCTTTAGTTCCTCGGGAAGGATAACGCCTGGTAAATAAGTAATATTCTCTTTTTTACGAAGTATTTCTTTAGCTACAGGTGCTTGGCGACAATACAAATAGGTAGTATTCCCCGCTTGCACACTTTTACAGGCTAATGCAGTGCCCCAACTACCAGAGCCTAGAACAGTCACTTTCATAGTATCTCCTTTATTTGCCTCATTTAGCCTAATTCATTATTATATGTTGATTTCCACTTATGCTATAAGCATATAGTTAGTAAAATTTACTTTATAAGATATCAATGTGAATTTTCAAACTTATTAGAATATAGCATGTAGTAAATTAGTATATAATAAAATGCAAAATGTAAAATACAGACTATTATAATAGAGTACTTAACTTTTTATTTCTCTTTAGTGCGCTCCACTTTTAATTCTTGACCTTTTATTAAGCGCATAATATTTTCTCTATGCCGCACAATAACAAATAAAGCAGCTAATAGGCCGAATAGAATGTATGGGAGTGGTTCACCAAAGACAAACATCAAGATAGGTACTAAAGCAGCGCCCACAATTGACCCGAGGGACACATATTTTGTTAAGCCTACTATAATTGCCCAAGTACCAAAACAAATAGCGGATACTAAGGGAACTAAAAAGATAAGCACACCTAGTCCTGTTGCTACGCCACGGCCACCTTTAAAGCCTAAGAAAATAGACCAATTATGTCCTACCATAGCTAAGATGCCACCGAGGAGCATAAGATTTTCGTGGGGGCTAAAAAGCCATACGCCAGCCATACCTTTAAGGGCATCACCTAAAAATACAGGAATCGCAGCTTTTAGACCTAATACACGATAAGTATTGGTGGCACCAATATTTTTACTGCCATATTGGCGCACATCAGTCTTAAAGAATAATTTGCCTATAATTAGACCCGTTGGTATGGAGCCTAATACATAAGCTAATAAGGCAAACAACACTATACTGGAACTAATCATTATCATTCCCCTTTTTACCGCGTAAAATCAGGCGGATTGGCGTACCTTCAAAGCCGAAGGATTCGCGCAAGCGATTTTCTAAGAAACGCATATAAGAGAAATGAATTAATTCAGGCTCATTTACGAATAAAATAAAGGTTGGCGGTTTTACTGACGCTTGTGTCATGTAATATATCTTAGGTAAGCGTCCATTGCGCGATGGCACTGGATTTACGCTTTGTGCATCAGATAATACTTGGTTAAGTACACTAGTAGATACGCGCATATGCTGCTGTTCTGATACGAATTTAATCAAATCAGCTAGACGATGAATACGTTGTTTAGTCAGTGCAGATGCAAATAAAATAGGCGCATAGCGTAGGAAGGCCATCTCATCGTAAATATCTTCCGTATAACGCAACGTTGTTTTGTCGTCTTTTTCTACTAAGTCCCATTTATTTACTACAATAATAAGGCCCTTACCAGCTTCATGAGCATAACCAGCAATTTTCTTATCTTGTTCAGTTACTCCATCTACGCCATCTAGAACGAGGATTACAATATCAGCACGATCTACAGAGCGCAAGGAACGAACAATACTATAACGCTCTACAGGTGCATCGATTTTAGCTTTACGGCGCATGCCTGCCGTATCAATGAGGACAAACTTTTGGTCCTCATGAGACCAATGAGTATCAATAGAATCGCGCGTGGTTCCTGCCACATCACTGACAATAACACGATCCTGCCCTAACAAGGCATTGGTTAAGGACGATTTGCCCACATTAGGACGTCCGATTAAGGCGACGTGGATAGTATCTTCCTCTTCTTCATTGCTGCCTACAGGAGGGAAGTTTTTTACCACATCATCTAATAGATCGCCTAAGTTCATCAGGTTTTTAGCAGAAATCCCAATAGGATCACCAATACCTAAATTGTAAAACTCATAAATATTGGCTTCTTGACTAATGCTGTCAATTTTGTTAACAACTAAGATTACCGGTTTACCACTGGCTCTTAAAATATTAGCCACTTCTTCATCTGCCGGTACTACACCTTGTTTGCCATCTACTACAAATAAAATCACATCAGCTTCCTCAATAGCAAGTTCTGCTTGAAGGCGCATCATTTTAGGAATGACATGACTGTCAGATGTGATAAATTCAATACCACCTGTATCAATCATAGTAAACTCACGATTAAGCCATTCTGCATCGAAATAGATTCTATCTCGCGTTACACCGGGAATATCTTCAACGATGGAAATTCGTTTATTAATAATGGCATTAAATAAAGTCGATTTACCTACATTTGGTCGACCTACGACCGCAACTAATGGTTTGGCCATATAAATCACCTCAATTACACATAAAATATCACTTTATATTTTAACATATTACGTAAAATCTATAAAGGATTAGGCAAAACAAAAACTGTGAAGCAGATTACTCTACTCCACAGTTATATGCTTATATATGAAATTCCCTATATATAATTATTCAGCTTCAGTTTCTTCAGCAGCTGCTACTGGTTCCATTAACTCAGTTAATGCAAGGCCAAGTTTCTTTTCATCTTTGTTAAGAGAAATAACTTTTACTTCAACGTCTTGACCACGGTTTAAGTAGTCTTCCACTTTTGCATTACGTTGTTTTGTAATTTGGGAAATGTGAAGTAAACCTTGGATGTCATCGTTAATAGCTACGAAAGCACCGTAAGCTACTAAGCGAACAACTTTACCAGTAATAACATCACCTACGTGAATGTTTTCTTCAGCTTCGTCCCATGGGCTCTTAGTTAAAGCTTTTAAGGACAAGGAAAGCTTGTTGCTTTCTTGGTCGAAGGATTGAAGTTTAACTTCGATTTCTTGGCCTACAGTTAACACGTCTTCAACGCGTTTAATTTTGTGCCAGGAAATGTCGGAAATGTGAAGTAAACCTTCAATACCACCGATATCTACGAATGCACCATAAGGCATGATTTTACGTACAATACCTTTGTAGTTATCGCCTACATTGATATTTTCTAATGCTTCTTTTAATTTCGCTTGACGAGCTACTTCAAGTACAGCACGGCGGGAAAGAACCAAACGGTTTTTCTTTTCGTCGATTTCAAGTACTTTAGCTTCAAATTCAGTACCTACTAAATTGTCAAGAGATTTAACGAAGTGTACATCCCCTTGAGAAAGTGGAATAAAACCACGTAGGGATTTAACAGTAACTACTAAACCTGCAGGAATAGCGTCCACACCTTTACAGATGATAGCTTCGTCTTTTTCCTGAGCTTCTTGTACATACTGCCAATCTTCGTCCTTAGCCAAACGAGTCATGGATAAGTAGATTGGATTATCTTCTTTAATGTGGTTCATAATAACAGCTTTAATTTTGTCGCCTTCTTTAAGCACGTCTTTAGCAGAGGCAGGTGCTGGATAAGAAATTTCGTTGCGTTTCAAAATTGCTTCTGTTTTATAACCGAAGGAAATCCATGCTTGGTCTTCTTCGACTTGCGCTACTTCCCCTTCAACTACAGATCCTTTCTTTAGATCTTCTGCCCAGTCAGATTCTTTGGCTAATAATTCTTCGAATTCACTCATTGTGTCAATGACCTCCTTAATTATCCAGTCGGGTGTCGATGCACCGGCTGTAACTCCCACTGTTTGTACATGTGTGAACCATGACAATTGTAATTCAGTAGAAGTCTCTATATGGTATGTAGGGCACCCAACGTCACGACAGACCTCTGCTAATCTTGTCGTATTGCCGCTGTTTTTCCCACCTACCACAATCATAAGGTCCACCGTTTTTGCCAGCTCCACAGCTGAGTTTTGACGCTCTTGTGTGGCTGTACAAATCGTTTTGAAAACCTTTAGATTCTTAGATTTTTTTTCTAATATGTCTATTATACTTTGAAATTTAAATTGTGAAAAGGTAGTTTGTACTACAACGCCCATATTTTCCACGAAAGGAATATTTTCGGCCTCTTCTTCAGTTTCAATAACTATACCTTTGTTTTTTGCCCATAAATTAATGCTAATCACCTCAGGATGCTTTTTTTCGCCTAAAATGACCAAACTCATACCTGAATCAATAACAGATTTAGCATCTTGCTGTGCTCTTGTCACATGTGGACAAGTAGCATCTACTACATTAAGACCTTTATTGGAAGCCTCATCATAAATGGCTGGGCCTACACCATGGGAGCGGATAATAACCGTACCATTGTCAATTTCATCAAGTGAGTTGACAGAATATACGCCTTTATCTTCTAAGCTTCCCACGACTTGAGGATTGTGAATGATGGGACCTAAAGTAAAGCTTTTATCATTATGTTCAGCTGTTTCTTCAGCCATATTAACTGCACGTTTTACTCCATAGCAAAAACCACAGTTTTTTGCAATTTTTATTTCCACTAGGATCTCCTTATGCGCTAAACTTTATGAATACTACTTACTACTGTCTAGCGTTTAAAATCTGGATGACTTGCTCTATAGTCAGCCATCAAAGTTTCTAAATGATTTCGTAATATATCATTAACTTCTGCAATAGCCTCAGCAGTTGGCTTTGCTTTAGTGATTTTTATAGGTTTACCAATTATAGCCGCTACTTGGCCGCGCTTTATATGACTCGTGCCCATAATGGCCAAAGGCACTATATCTACGCCAGTGCGCAGAGCCATGGAGGCTACACCATCATGAAAGCGACCTAGTTTATCTTTTTTCTGTCTTGTACCTTCTGGAAAAATACCTAATACTTTTTCCTCTTTTAACAAATTCATAGCGTGGCGAATGGCGATTTTATCTACACCACCACGACGAAGTGGAAAGGCTCCTAGCCAGCTACAAAGAAAATTAGAAATAGGATTTTTAAATAATTCTTCCTTCGCCATAAAATGTACGTGACGAGGTAAGGCTAAGCCACTAACACAGGGATCATTATTACTCATATGATTAGGCGCCACTATAACAGGCCCTTCCATAGGAAAGTTTTCACGCCCTACAATATCAATATTATATATCCATTTATACACAATATGGAAGGCACTGCGCCATAAGCATTCAGAAAATTTATTCACACATACACCTTCTTTATATTACTTACTAAATTTGTTTTCGTATCTACTTAATAGAATTTCTATTTATTACCTACTAGAAATTCTATTTGCTACGTGCTAGCAATTTTGCGATGTACTAACTAGTATATTTACTATGTGCTAGCTATCATAGTTAGCTATGTGCTAGCAGTTCTATTTATTATTAATTCGCCTTAGTTTCAGCTTCACGAATTAATTCGATGAGGCGTGCCACCGTTTCATCAAAAGACAAGTTATCCGAGTTAACGACTACGGCTTCAGGCACACAAACTAAGGGAGATTCAGTGCGATTCATATCCATATGATCGCGCGCTTCTACACTAGCTTTTATCTCCTCTAAGCTTACGTCTTCTTTATCTTTACTTTCTAACCAACGGCGCTTAGCGCGCGTCTCTACAGAAGCAGTTAAATAAATTTTTAACTCCGCTTTAGGTAGTACTACGGAACCAATATCGCGACCATCTAAAATAACCCCACCTGCTTCAGCCATAACGCGCTGTTGAGCTACTAAAAATTGACGCACAGATTTTAGCGCAGCGACTTGAGATACATGAGCATTTACTTCTTGTGTACGAATGTAATCTGTAATTTCTTCGTCATTTAGATACACTCTAAACATAGTTTCCGTAGGCTCTAATCGAAGTGTCACATCTTTAAGCAAATTAGCAATAGCAGCTTCATCTGTTGGACTTATATGATGTTTTAAAACGCCATAGGTAACTGCCCGATACATAGCACCTGTATCAATGTACAAATAGCCTAATTCTTTAGCAACCACCTTAGAAATACTGCTTTTTCCTGCGCCCGCAGGTCCATCAATGGCAACAGCAATTCGCTTATTTAATGACATGAATGACACTCCTTTTAATCTAAATCGCCATGAACTGCATGCATGGCTGCTACATATCCAGTTGAAAATGCAGCTTGTAAATTATAGCCTCCTGTAAAGGCATCAATATCCAATACTTCCCCTGCACCATAAAGGCCTTTAATAAGTTTTGATTCCATTGTTTTAGGTTTAAATTCTTTAACAGAAATGCCACCAGATGTAACAATGGCTTCCGCTATAGGTCGCAAGGATTTAAATGTAAGTTTTAAATGCTGCAAAGTATGAACTAAGCGCAAGCGTTCTTCACGGCTAATTTGATTGATAAACTTTTGCTCACTTAAGCCTGCTTCCCTAATAATAACTGGAATTAAACGCTGTGGCAATAAGTCTTTAAGACCATTTGCTAATTGCTTTTTAGAATACAATTGGAAATCTTTTTGTACTCTCAAATCCAACTGCTCTTGGGTTAGAGCTGGCTTCAAATTAATGTGAAGTTCAATAGCACCTATATTTTTCTTCTTCATTAATTTACCCACAGTATGACTTAAGGATAGCACAATAGGTCCGGTAATGCCAAAATGAGTGAACATCATTTCGCCGAACATTTTACCTTGCACTTTATCTTTAGCCCATACAGAAAGCTCTACATTTCGCAAGCTGAGACCCATGAGTTCTTTAACCCAGTTTTCCTTAGTTTCTATAGGAACAAGGGATGGCCGTAAATCTGTGATTTTATGGCCTACTTGCTTCGCCATTTCATAGCCATCACCAGTTGAACCAGTTAATGGATAGGATAAACCTCCTGTAGCTAAAATAACGGCATCAGCATAATAGGTTTCGCGAGATGTTTTAACGCCTTTAATACAGTTATCTTCTACAATTAATTCCTTTACTGCTTCATTTAAATGTAAGGTGCCGCCATAGCCCTTAAAAACACGCATAAACATATCGCGTACTTCTAAGGCTGAATCAGATTCAGGGAAAATTCGTCCGCCTCGCTCTACCTTAGTCTTTAATTTCCAATGATCTAAAAGAGCTAATAAATCACGATTATCAAATTGCTGATAAGGACTCAATAAAAATTTACCATTCCCTGGTGTATTTCCTATAAAATCTTCAATCGGTGCATTATTGGTAATATTGCAGCGTCCTTTGCCAGTTATGCCCATTTTTTTGCCAATCATATTCATCTTTTCGATTAAAGTGACTACAGCCCCTTCACGAGCCGCTATAGTGGCGGCCATCAGGCCCGCTGCACCAGCACCAACTACGATTATACGCTTCATTAACGGCCTCCTTTCCGAGGTGTAGCCGCGCGATTTGAGCGACTTGTTCGGCTGCTATTGGTACGTCCATAAGACTTAGCCTTTTCACTTCCATAGTCATTTTCATTATTGCGGCCTTCGATTGAGCGCGTATGGCTTCTTGAGCTTCCCTTGCCACTAGCTCTCGTATTCCCTCTAGCGCTACCTTTTTCATTGCCTTGGACACGGCCTCTTGTGTTACCTTCACGGCGACTTGTCTGACCTTTAGATTGACTGGCACGTCTTGACACTTTAGACGGACCTCTGCCTACAGGTAAATCAACTAAGCTTTTTAATTGACGCACTTCTTCATCTGTTAAAGATCTATAAGCACCGCGTTTTACACCTGCTAAAGTAATGCTACCATAGGCTAAGCGTTTCAAATTGTGGATGCTGTAATGATAGTATTCAAACATGCGGCGCACTTGGCGATTACGACCTTCATGAATTGTAATCTCCACGGTGGTCAATCCAGTTTTACTATCAAAGCCGTAATCTACAATGTCTGCTGGAGAGGTCATGCCATCTTCTAATTCGACACCTTTACTAATGCCCTCTAAATGATCATCTGCTACGCGACCTTTTAATTTTACTTCATAGGTTTTATTTACGCCTTTAGACGGATGCATTAACGCTTGTGCTAAAGCGCCATCATTAGTAAATAAAAGCAAGCCTTCCGTATTATAATCTAAACGCCCTATAGGATATACGCGTTGTTTTACATCTTTTAAATAATCCATCACCGTATCACGACCTTGAGGGTCACCTACAGACGTAATGCTTCCTTTAGGTTTATTTAGGACATAATAGACTAATTTTTCTGGTTCCAATCGCTGACCATCAATTTTAACTCGATCCACAGCAGGATTAATTTTAGTGCCTAATTCAGTAATTAAGCGTCCATTTACTTGCACTTTGCCCGCTACAATTAATTCCTCTGCCTTACGTCTAGACACATAGCCACAACGGCTAATATATTTTTGCAAACGCTCTAATTCCATGTTTAGCTCCTTTTAATTTACGAATTCTTCTTTTAAATTATCTACAGACTCGATACCTACACTTCGCAAAAACGTATCCGTTGTGCCATATAAGACGGGGCGCCCTATGGTTTCTTTACGCCCTAACTCAGCGATTAAATCGCGGCTTACGAGTTGTTTTAATACCTTTTCACAGTTTACGCCGCGAATCTCTTCAATCTCGCTTTTTGTTACCGGCTGCTTAAATGCTACTACTGCTAAGGTTTCCATTGCAGCAGGAGACAATCGGTCTTCTTTTTGACGAATTTTACTTACATAGGCACTACTTTCTGGAGCACTTACTAATTCGTAACCAAGTCCACTTGTTTTCAACCGTAAGCCTCGCTTTTTTGAAACTAGTAAGGCTTCAAAGTCTAATAATATAGACTTCATTGCGTCTTCAGTGCAATCAAATAGCTCACTTAAGAGACCTAGTGGCACTGGTTTAGCAGCGGAAAACAGTACTGCTTCTAGATGGCTAAATATAGCGGCTCGATTTATCATAGTATCCATATTGCTAGGCGCTTCCTGGCCTTTTTCTATATGTGAGTCTGTTTGTGGATCTGCTTGTGACTCCACAGTTACGTCATGTTCCATATCTGCCATAAGCCCTCCTTTTACTTATACTACGGCACTATATAAAGTGACATCTATTATTTCATGATTATATTCATCTTCTCTTACTGGGCCCAGAGTAAAGACTTGCCGTTTTAAGAGTTCTAGCACAGCTAAAAATATAGTTACTTTTTCAGCGCGTACACGAGAATTGTCCAATAATGACTTAAAACTTAAAGATCTATGCTGTTTAGCTTGAAGAAATAATTCATCAATTTTACTTTCTAAGCTAAACTCTTCTTTTTCTACCTTCACAGTGGGTGGTTCAATGACCACATCCTTATCACGTTCATAACAAGTTTTAAAAATCTCATATAAATGACGAAGTTCAAACCGATAAATAGTTTCTTGCCCCCATTGGCTTAAGGCATCTAAGCGACTAAAACTTTGATTGCTAGCTTCTGTTTTTTGCGCCAATGCCTCAGTCAATTCTTTGATTTGCTTATATTCCAATAAATTAGCTACCAATTCATCCCGTGGATCTTCCTCCTCATCAGGATTTAATGGTGCATTGCGCGGCAATAACATGCGCGATTTTATTTGTAATAAAGTGGCCGCCATAACTAAGAACTCACTGCTGTAGCGTATATCAAATGTTTGCCATAATTCCAGCTGCGCCATATATTGTGAAGTAATCTCTACAATAGGAATGTCATATATATCAATCTTATGTTTCTCTATTAAACTTAACAGCAAGTCTAAGGGTCCTTCAAACACATCTAATTTATACTCATAAGACTGCATATATGCCCCCTTTCATAAACGATAAATGCCAACTATTAATTATACCGAATATTTCCTAATAGTTCTAGCTTTTTGCTTGTATTTTTATGATAATTCTGTTATCGTAATGATGATAGTTTCTATATTGTAAAATATAAGTAAACTCTATATAAAATAAAGGATTATTTATGAGTTATAATCTTATGTTTATAATTTCAATTATCCTAAAAAATTAAAACTAAATTACATATTACATATACAATGATAAAGGAGATTTTTATGTTCTCAGGTTCCAAGTGGTGGCGAAAACCCGCTCTTCACTATGCACTCTTTGCTATTATAATTTTTACAGCTCTGTATTATACCTATGAGCCTCTCGCCCTTGGATTTGATTGGGAAGATATTTCCCTACTTGCCTTACCTACTTTGTTAGGCCTTTTTTTATGTCAGTGGCTTTGGCGCTCACATTTGGGTAAACGAGCATTTTTAGGACATTTTTTAGTAGGACTTGCTTGGGTTTTAACCTATCCACTGCTATATCATTGGTCCTATACAAAGCCATTTTATTTTTATGAATTTTTTCCAGACTTTTTATTTGGCACCTTATACTTTATAGGTGTGTCTACTATACATTATACCCTTTCATTAGGCTGCAATAAAAGACATTTAGTAACTACCTTCATGTCGCTTGTAGATTTTGTAATGCTTTGGATTCCACTGATTCAGATCGGCTATTATATTAATACTTGGCATTGCTTGACGCCAGCTACATTGATGGCGCTTTACCAAACTAATACGGAAGAAGCCTTTGGCTATTTAAAAGCTGGTGCAGGCACCTTAGGCCTTATTGCGATTGCAATTGGATTAATCATACTGTACGTATTTATATATTGGGCTAATTTTGGCATGTATAAAGTAAGCCATAGCGCTCAACTTAATCCCCATCCAGCTAAACGTCTTAAGGAAAATTATAACGCCCTAAGTAGTACCGGCAAATTCAGAAAATTCTTCCTATACCTCACCTGTTTAGGTCATCTAATTTATTTACCATTCTGGGGATTTCAACATACAGATATGGTACACAATTGGATGGATGTAGCCCAGTACATGAAAGAATTACAGCAATACAACACAAATCATGAAAAGGTCTATGATAGTTTACAATTAACCAGCAAAGAGTCAGCAGCACAAAAAGTACCTGGCACTATTATTTTAGTCATAGGTGAATCTTCATCACGCAATTATATGAAAGTATATAATTCTGAATTTGAATACGAAGATACACCATGGCAAAGTGAAATGGCTGCCAATAATCCAGACTTTATATTCTTTAGAAATGCCTATTCATCCTATGTACAAACAGTACCAACTTTAGAACGGGCACTAACGGAACGCAATCAATATGATGACCGTCCATTCATGGACTCCGCTACTATTATAGATGTAGCTAAAAAAGCAGGCTATTATACGAGTTGGTTTAGTAATCAAGGCGTATATGGCGAATATGACACAGCTATTTCCCTCATTGCTAAAACAGCTGATCGTCCCCTATGGGCTCACGAAGCATATATGTTCTCAGACAAATATGATGGCGTGTTACTGTCCTTATTACCTCATGCAGAGCCTTCAAAAAATAATTTCATTGTCATCCATATTATGGGTAGTCATATTTACTATAATGACCGCTATCCACATGAGTTTAGTCAATGGAAAATTGGTGATGTTCCAAAGGGCAAAGAAGCCTATGCTAATAGTCAACTCTATACTGATTGGGTGTTGCAGCAAATTTATACCTATGCTAAAACACACCTCAACTTACAGGCTATGGTGTACTTCTCCGACCATGGAGAAAGCTTAAAACTATCCCATAATCCAGATGTATTTGACTTCGATATGACACGTATTCCTCTATGGGTCTATGTCTCCCCTGAATACCAACAGGCATTTCCTGAAACAGTAGAAACAATGCGTAACAATGAGCATCAATATTTTACCAATGATTTACTCTATGATATGATAAGTGGTCTTTTACAGGCTCCATCAAATCGCTATGATCCAAGAAGAGACTTCACAAATCCAGATTATCGATTCAATAAATTCACGCTTACTACGCTATTAGGTCAACATCCATTAAATACAGATCCAGAAGCAGTTGATCCTTGATGCTAGTGATTTGTAGTATTTGTAGTAAATAGTTAGCTATTAATTATTTACTAGATTATACATAAATAAAAGGGCTGCAATGAGTAGATACTTCTACTTCATTGTAGCCCTTCTCTTATGCCCTAAAAGTAATGTAAATTATCTATTTGGGAATATAAAAATAGACTGAACGAAAACGTTCAGTCTAAATGGTGCCGAGGACCGGAATCGAACCGGTACGGTTATTTCTAACCGACGGATTTTAAGTCCGTTGCGTCTGCCTGTTCCGCCACCCCGGCATGGGTGGAAAATTATGGAGGCGGCACCCAGAATCGAACTGGGGAATAAAGGTTTTGCAGACCTCTGCCTTACCGCTTGGCTATGCCGCCAAAAAGTGGAGCGGAAAACGAGATTCGAACTCGCGACCCCCGCCTTGGCA
>OGXN01001375.1_pt1 | contig 23547 bp, 25 predicted proteins | sample 1576281 | NCBI WGS metagenome assembly OGXN01 (sample SAMEA3541494, study PRJEB24748) | human gut metagenome | biome: human gut; feature: human-associated habitat; material: faeces | place: China | collected 2012
CGGAAGCCAGCAAGACAACTGCAGAACTGATTAAGAAATCAACAACTTCCGTTGAAGAAGGAAGCACCCTGATATCCTCCGCAGAGCAATCAATGAAGCATGTTGTGGAAGGAGCACGTGAAGTCGCAAATAAAATTGAACGTATTTCACAATCCAATATCCAGCAGGCAAACTTTATTATTCAGATTCGCCAAAGTATTGGCATGATTTCAGATATCGTACAGGGAAATTCTGCGACATCAGAAGAAAGTGCCGCAGCCAGTGAAGAATTAGCAGCACAGGCACAGCTGTTAAGAGAGCTGGTAAATAAATTTGAACTTCGAGATGAGGAAGGACTAAATGTATGAACAAAACCATATTAATTGTCGATGATGCAGTATTTATGCGTATGAAGCTAAAAAAGATCATAGAAGCATCTGGTTATCAGATCATAGAAGCAAAAGATGGATTACAGGCATTTGAATTATTCAAAGAACATAAGCCGAATCTGGTCATTATGGATATCTCCATGCCAGAAATGGATGGATTGACTTCTTTACGTTATATGATGGAGCATGATAACAGTATTCCTGTAATCATGTGTTCTGCCATCGGTCAGGAATCAAAAATATTAGAAGCAGGAAGACTTGGCGCTAAAGATTTTATCGTCAAACCATTTAAAGATAAAGAAATAGAAGAAGTATTAAACTGTTTTCTTGAAGAAAATGGGAGGTAGACGGCATGCTGCAATCATATTCTGATTTAGATGAAGAAAAAAGAGATATGTTAAAAGAGCTGGGGAATATTGGTACCGGAAATGCAATCACCTCCTTATCGCAGATGATTGATCAGCCTTTAGAAATGGAGATTCCCAAAGTATGTATCGTACCATTTCAAAAAGTACCGGATATGCTAGGGGGAGCGGAAACGATACAGGTTGGTATTTTATTAGAAGTATCAGGGGATTTAAGTGGTACATTTATGTTTCTTTTGAATGAAGAATTCGCTAAGACAATCATTGAAAAGCTTGTGGACGCCAAAGTAGAAGATATTTTTGAGTTAGATGAACTTAGTAAATCTGCTATCAGTGAAATAGGAAATATTATGTGTTGTTCCTATATCAACGCATTATCATTACTGCTTCATGTGGATATTCACGTATCTTTACCAGCAGTATGCTGTGATATGGCAGGTGCAATCTTAAGTGTACCAATGATTAAATTTGCACACTTGGGAGATGAGCTTTTGTTTATTGAAAATCGTTTCCAGCTGGATGATGTTCCTGTTGTCAGTCATATCCTGTTCTTCCCGGATTTTGAATCCCTGAATTTTATGTTTCAAACCTTAGGATCATTGTATGAGTAATCTTTTTACTGTAGGTATTGGAGATGCCTGCATCATAAAAATGCCTGATGTACTTGTGACCTACGCATTGGGCTCCTGTGTGGGGGTATGTCTTTACGATTTTCGTAATCATATTGCAGGAATGGTTCATATTCTTTTGCCATCACGACATGATATACAAAACAGTAACGAATACAAATTTGCGGACAGTGGAATTTCAAAGCTGCTGGAGCAGATGCTTCAACAAGGTGCAAATAAAAAAAGTATTGTTGCGAAAATTGCAGGCGGGGCAGAAATGTTTTCTACTTATGGACTACAAAGTAGTGGAATCGGACTTAAAAATGTGGAAGCTGTCATCAAAGTATTAAAAACTGCAGGCATACCAATTGTGGCACAGGATACAGGTAAAAACTTTGGACGTTCGATTTGGTTTAAAGCTAAAGATGGCTCCTTAGAAGTAAAAACAGTAAATCATGGTACGTATGTAATATAAAAGAAAGGAAGGTTGAGGCTGAAATGAAAAAACCGAAACTTTTAATAGTTGATGATAGTGCATATATCTGTGCACAGATAAAAAAGATATTCGAAAATGAAAATATAAGCCTTGAAGTTGCGAATAACGGCATAGAAGCTCTGGAAAAAGTCTGTTCATTTCAACCTGATTTAATCCTTTTGGATGTTGTACTTCCTGATATTGAAGGCTATGATCTATATCAAAAAATAAAAGAAATAGATAAAAATTATGCTGCTATTATTTTTCTGACGTCAAGAGCTCAGGAAAGTGATGTAGTAAAAGGATTTTCCTTAGGTGCATGTGATTATATCAATAAACCTTTTCATAATGAAATATTGAAATCCAGGATCAAGGTGCATTTAAAAGAAAAACAGCAAAATGATGATTTAAGGAAACTGAATGAAGAAATGGAAGCGAATATGCGAAAATTAAATTCCATGGCTTTTCGTGATTCCTTAACCGGTTTATTCAACCGTCGCTATGTATCCGAACGCTTAAAAAGTGAATTATTAAGCAGCAGATGCCAGATTGGCATGATGATGTGTGATGTTGATGATTTTAAACATATCAATGATTATTATGGACATGAAATCGGGGATATCGTCTTGATTGGTATTGCAAATATTCTGGAGAGTGCTGCGGATGATATGAGTGTGATACGCTGGGGTGGAGAAGAATTTTTGATATTCTTGTTTGGTAAATCAAAAGAGGAAATCTATCAGATCAGCGAACATATACGCAAAAGCATTGAAGCATTTCCTTTCAGCAGCGAGGGGATTCGTTTCAAATGCACCATATCTATTGGTCTGGCACTTTATGAACCATCCCTTCACTTTGACGATAACTTAAAACATGCGGATGAAGCGTTATATACTGGAAAACGCAGTGGAAAGAACTGCTCCATCTGGTATGATGGCATTTATAAATGAAAGCAGGAAAATGAGCTATGACGATATTTGATGATGACCAGAAATCAATGCTGGATGTATATTTATATGAAACAAACCAATTATTTGAACAATTGGATAAAATACTAATTGAATCGGAAAAGCAAGAAACAATCAATAAAGAAGACATTCATTCCATATTTCGTATTATGCATACCACCAAAAGCTCATCATCCATGATGGGATTAGATGGTATTGCGGAGTTGATGCATATTGTTGAAGATGCATTTGTAGTGTTAAGAGATGATGAATCAAAATTAGCTTATTGTAAAAGTGAACTGTTTGAATTATTATATGATGTATCTGATTTTATGCATGGGGAACTAGAGCATATGAAACTTGATAACTATATGCCAGCAAGTCCTGAGGAATTGATTCATACTTCCAGAACCATTCAGAAAAAATTAATGAAGGAACCAAATGAAGTAAAACAGGAAGTCCTGCCCAAACCATCCCAACCAGATACAAGGATAAATGAACAGGATGTATTCATACGATTGCGTTATGAAAAAGAATCCAGTATGGAAAATATCCGTGCTTATATGATCATATCACAGATCATACCTTATTGTGAAAAGCTGGAAAGTATTCCACAAAAACTGGAAAATAATCCGGATGCGGCAAAATTTATTAAAGAATTTGGATTTTTTATACGTTTTCAATCTACAAATCGCAAGAAAGTATTAGAAATGCTGCATCGTGCATTGTTTGTAGAGTCCTGTAAAATTATTCAGCGTGATGAATTTATGGCGATGCTGAATCAAAAAAATAAGAATGATGAAGATAATGTATTATCAAAAGATAAACGAAATGAAGAAATATCATCATCTGTTATTCCCGTACAGGTAAAAAAACTGGATAAAATGCAGAATTTATTAGGAGAACTGATGGTTGCGGAATCTGTGATGATGACAAGACTGGAACAGGATAACGATCGTGAATTATCATTCATGTTTGAACGAAGCTTTCATAAAGCCTTTATGGAGCTTGAAGAAATTGTGATGAGTGCTAGATTGATACCGATATCAACGATCGTTCCAAAACTAAATCGTGTGATTCGTGATATATCGCACAAAGAAGATAAAAAGGTGACTTTCGTTGTTAAAGGGGAAGATATAGAAATAGATAAAGAGATTGTTGATCATTTATTTGACCCTTTGATGCATTTATTAAGAAATGCGATTGATCATGGGATTGAACCACCTGAAGAGCGTGTAAGAATTAATAAGCCATTACAAGGTGTTATTAAACTGACAGTAGAAAATAACAATGGAGAAATCACAATTCATGTTGAAGATGATGGACGTGGACTGGATGTAGAAAAAATTAGAAATACGGCAAAAGAAAAAGGCCTGATAAAAGAGGATCAGGAATACAGCGAGCAGGAGATCTTATCTATGATCATGATGCCTGGATTTTCAACCAAAAAGCAGGCAAATGAGATATCTGGGCGTGGAGTAGGCATGGATGTTGTAAAAAACATGGTGGATCAGTTTCGAGGAAATGTCAGTTTATCCACCCGTCTGCATCATGGTACCAGAATTACCATGCATTTGCCGTTAACCTTGACGATTGTGGAAAGCATGCTGTTTATGGTTGGGGAACATAAGTTTTCTATTCCATCTTACAATATTCTGCGTTATTTTCCATATGATATAGATGATGGAACTGTGCAGGAAGATGAAAATTCTGCGACTTTCTTCTATAATGGAAAAGCGATCCCTTTGATAGATTTAAATGAATTTTTCGGGATAAAAAAAGCTGCACCAGCCACAAAAAAGATTATTATCTATATTCATTCTTCTCAAAGAGAGGCTTGTATCGTCATGGATAAAATTATTGGATATCAACATATTGTAGATAAACCATTACCATCCATCATCAATATTGATTTTAAAAAAGCAACGGGTATTTCGGGTTGTAGTCTTTTAGGTGATGGAAGTATCTGTATGTCCTTGAATATTGAATATCTGCTGGATCGTTGTTTAGGAAAGGAAGTGGGTGTTTATGAGTGATCTTCTATGCTTTTCTGCATTCAACCGCTTATATGGCATACCGCTAGATTATGTCATTGAAACCTTTGAGGAACAGAAAGTAACGCCAGTTCCATGTTTACATTATGCATTTACTGGACTATGCAGTCACAATGGTATGATTTATCCTGTGATTTCCTTCTCTCATCTTTGTGAAAGAGAAATTCCATTAACAAGAAAATGTATGATACTTGTAGAACTGGAACAGGATCAATTTATCTTACAGATGAATGATGTTCCTACAGTGATTTATGAAGATGAGATAACCGTCAGAACCAAATATCAGAAAAATGACCGGCTGTTAAAGGTTGATGAGTTATGCCAAAGTAAATATGGTATCGTTTATGTTGTGGATATTAAAAATATTATTCATGACTTAAGCAGGGAACTTCTAGATGACAGATATGTGCAGGACTAATTTTTTAAAGTTTACTTTTGAGATAAAAATGATTGTAATTCTGCTAGAACTCTGTTATAATGAATAAGCAATATCGTAAGAAAGGAGGATTATTATGGGCATTTTAGATATTTTGTTAATGATTTCAGCGGTCGTACTAATAATACTCTCCTTATTACAGAGTGGAAAATCAGATGGTCTTAGTGGTGCCTTTACTGGTGGTGAAGGGCTAAACCTGTTCGCTAACGTAAAGGAACGTGGCGCAGAAAAAGTAATGTCTAATGTGACATTGGTGACAGGTATCATCTTCTTCGCTTTGGTATTAATCATTCGTATTATGAAATAAAGACCGTATATGGTCTTTTTTATTTACTATACTAATATAAAGAAAGGAGGTATGATCGATGGATATACGTCAAATCATACTGGACATCGTGCAGAGTCAAAAATATAAAGGAATGGATGCATCACATCTATCCAGAGAATTAAAAATGGAAGATGCAGCTTCCTTTACAAAACTGATGAAATGCTTAAATGAATTAGAAGCTGAACATGTCCTTGCAAGAGATCAGCGTGAACGTTATTTCACAAGTGAACATTTAGGGTATGTAACAGGGACTCTGCGTATTAATCCGAAAGGCTTTGGATTTGTGGAAACCGGAGAGGAAAGCTTTTATATCGCAAGAGAAGCACTTCATTTAGGTATGGATCAGGATAAAGTATACGCAAAGACCTGGAATAATTATGATGGAAGTGTAGAAGGCGAAGTCATTGAGGTTTTAGAACATAATACCAAGACTTTGGTAGGTGTTGTAAAAATTCGTGAGAGTGGTGAGAAATATTTTCTGCCAGATACAGAAATGCTGAATCGTCGTATAAAAATTACAAACTTTCAGGATTTCCGGGTTGTGCATGATTCAAAAGTATTGGTGGCAATTGACAGCTATGGTCAAACAATTAAAGCCCATATCGAACGGGTAATCGGATATAAATATGATCCAGGTGTAGATATTTTATCTATTCTTTTAGATCATGATGTCGTACCAGAATTTAGTGAAGCAGTCATGCAGGAAGTTAAAAGTATTCCTGAAGAAATTGATCAGGAAGAAAAGAAAAACCGAGAAGATCTGACTTCTTTATTGACCATTACCATTGATGGCGATGATGCAAAGGATCTGGATGATGCTGTTTCAGTAGAGAAAATTGAAGGTGGATATCGATTAGGAGTACATATCGCAGATGTATCACATTATGTGAAGGAAGGCAGTGCGATAGATAAAGAGGCATATCATCGTGGTACCAGCGTCTATGTTGTGGATCGGGTTGTACCAATGCTTCCCCATGCATTATGTAATGGCATTTGTTCATTAAATCCAAGAGTAGAGCGTTTGGCAATGACGTGTATGATGGATATTGATAAAAAAGGCAATGTCATGAATTATCGGATTTTCCCTTCTGTGATTAAAACCACAGAGCGAATGACATACCGCAAGGTTAATGACATACTGGCAGGCGATGAAACTGCGCAAAAGGAATATCCGCATTTATTGAAAATGTGCATGCATATGAAAGTTCTTTCTGATATCATCCGCAAACGCAGAGAAGGACTTGGTGCCATTGATTTCGATACAAAAGAAGCAAAAATCATTGTAAATGAAAAAGGCAAACCAACAGATATTATATTACGTGAAAGAGGGCAGGCAGAGCGCATCATAGAGGACTTTATGATTGCGGCGAATGAATGTGTTGCTACACATGTAAAATGGCTGGAAACGCCTTCTATGTATCGTATACATGAAGCACCAGAACCTAAAAAGGTGCGCGAATTCGCAAGAATTGCCAAGACACTGGGATATACGTTCCAGGGTGGAATACAGTCTGTTTATCCCGCGCAGTTTTCTAACTTATTGAAAGAAGCGAAAGGACAGGAGAACTATTCTGTTTTGAGTAGTTTTATGTTGCGTAGCATGCAGAAGGCAAGATATGATAACCGCTGCTTGGGACATTTTGGGCTTGCATTAAAGGAATATTTACACTTTACTTCCCCAATTCGACGTTATCCAGATCTTGTTGTACACCGTATGTTAAAAAAATATGTCTTTACACAATGTGAAAATCCAGATAAAATGAAAAAGGATGAAGCATGGTGTGAAGATGCCGCAAATCAGGCAAGTGTTCGTGAACGAATCGCTGTAGATACTGAGCGTGAAGTTGATGATATGAAAAAAGCGGAATATATGGAAAAATATATCGGCTGCACTTATGATGGTATTATCAGTGGTATTACAAAATTTGGAGTATTTGTAGAATTGGATAATACTGTAGAAGGTCTTGTTCATATTTCTACCTTGATTGATGATTATTATCATTATGATGACAATATGAAAGCATTGATTGGTGAGCATACAGCTAATATTTATCGTATGGGTCAGAAAGTGCGTGTGAAATGTGTTGGCGCAAACCGCTTTAAACGTGAGATAGATTTTGAGATTTTAACAAAAAAGAACAAAAAGAAGAAAAATGATATAAAAGAGCTGCCTAAACAAAGAATACGTAAAAAGAATCGCGCATAAAGTAGTAAAGGAGGTCGTTGTTTCTTATGAGAAAAGTGATTACATATAATCGAAAAGCCAGTCATGATTATTTTCTGGAGGAGCGTTTTGAAGCTGGACTTGTTCTACAAGGTACAGAAATCAAAGCAATTCGTAAAGGTCATGCGCAGTTGAAGGATGCTTATATCAGTTTTAAGGATGGAGAAGCATACATCAAAATGATGCATGTACCGCCTTATGAATTCGGTAATCGTTTTAATCATGATGAAACGCGTGATCGTAAACTGCTTTTGCATAAAAGTGAAATACAGAAGCTGACACAGAAAGTGAAACTGAAAGGTTATACGGTTGTACCAACTTCTTTATATCTTGAAAAAGGTATGGCTAAGCTTGAGATTGCTCTTGCGAAAGGGAAAGATCTTCATGACAAGCGTAATGCGGAAAAAGAAAAAGACGCAAAACGTGAAATTGAAAAAGCTTTGAAAAATCATTATTAACGTTGTTGTAGTTTACTGCATTTTGTGGTAAACTACAACTGTTCCTAAAACCGGGGGTGTACTGGTTTCGACAGGGATATGTATGGTATGAACTGCAGTCGAGTGGTTACGTTATAACCAAAATAAATTTAACTGGAAAAACTAAATTAGCTAACATCTTTGGTGGAAACCAGAGAGTTGCTTTCGCTGCTTAATAACCGACATAGGTTCGCAGCCGCTGCCAATGCATTGACCTTTGGTGCTTGGATGTGCGCTTAAGATACGAAGGTTAAGGAAGCTGTCTTTCGCCTGAGAGTTGTTTCACGAAAATTTATCAGGCACATTCAATGGGAGTTGTTCATGATTACCTGTTGAATATATGACATGAACTAAACTGTAGACGTTCATACGTGGTGCTGTTTCTGGACGCGGGTTCAATTCCCGCCACCTCCACCAAATAAAAGTGCCAGGACGGATGTCATCGTAAAAAAGCCGATAAATAAAGGCTTATTCGATGATTTGTCCGTCTTTTTTATTTGTCGCATCACCGTGGATGTCATCTATATTTTCTGAAAAACAAGCTGTTTTTGGACACGTATCTACAAAGAATAGTGCCAACTTGGATGTCATTATGAAAAATATTTGGTAGATTGATTATTGAGGAGATACGTATACCGTGATATGATGAATACACATATGAGTGCAGTGAAAATATACATATTTAAAATTATGGAGGTTATGATAAATGGATGAAACCACCGTAAATGAAAGAAATGCAAAGGACTTTACAGGAAAAGTATAAAGATAAATGGGAAGGAATCTCTCCAGAAGTTGGTAAGAACAAATTACTTTGGATGGTAGGAGAAATTGGCGAAGTAATAGATATTGTAAAAAAACATGGAGGTTTAAAAGCAAGCAATAGTAAAGATGTAAGAAAAGAATTAATTGAAGAATTGTCTGATGTTTTAATGTACTATAATGATATTTTATTATGCTATGATATATCTTCAGAAGAGTTAAAATCCGCTTATGTTGAAAAGTTTGAAAAAAATATGAAGCGCTGGTAAAATCCTGATGTACAGTGTTAGATGTAAATATCTTATGCCATAAATGTAAATAAGGTGTCAAATGTTAAAGCATTAAAAGGAGCGAGAAAGGTAATTCATGCGAACGTAGGTGTTAGCTTTTCCTCACATGCGCATGCAGAATAAATAATACACATAGCATACAACGTTAAAAAGCCGATAACTAAAGGGTTTTTGGCATCATACAGGTAGCATACAAACGCATATAAAAAGTAAATATTTTTCCGTAAAAACACGATTTTTCTGTGAAAAGTCGTAAAAAAGTCGTGAGAATGGCCAGTTATCATTAAATGTAATTGGTCATTTTTTACTATATGAAAGAAGATACTTAACAAATGAAAAAACTTGAAGAGTTAACTTAAAAAATTATATTTTATTTTTGGGCAATATGATTGATTTATTTCCTAAATTATGTAAATTTGATTGACAATTGAAGTTAGACTATGCTAACATATACATGAGATTAGTCTTGGCTAACTTAAGAAATACATGAATGTTGTATTCAATTAAAAGGAAGGATGAGTATGATGCCATTAACATTTGCGAATGTAGGAGAAGAAAACATGATCAAACGTATTGGAGGCAATCCAGAAACAAAGAAGCGTTTAGAGAATTTAGGTTTCGTAGCTGGAGGAAATGTGACGATCATTAATGAGATTGCAGGAAATATCATTGTCAATGTAAAAGAATCGCGTATTGCGATCAGTAAAGAAATGGCTCAAAAAATTTTCATTTAAAATTTAAGGAGGAAACGAAAATGAAGACACTTCGTCAAGTAAATATCGGAGAAAATGTAAAAGTTATAAAGCTTCACGGGGAAGGTGCAGTAAAACGTAGAATTATGGATATGGGAATTACAAAAGGTGTAGAAGTACATGTACGTAAGGTTGCACCATTAGGTGATCCGATAGAGATAAGCGTTCGTGGATATGAGTTATCCATTCGTAAAGCAGATGCAGATATGATTGAAGTAGAGTAACGTACAAGGGCATTGCCCTTAATTTTTAACGAATTTAGTTAGCATAGGCTAATTTTTAGAAAGGTAGGATTTAAGTATGGAGAAAAAAACTATTCGCATTGCCTTAGCTGGCAATCCAAACTGTGGAAAAACAACATTGTTTAATGCACTTACAGGTTCCAATCAATTTGTTGGTAACTGGCCGGGTGTAACCGTTGAGAAAAAAGAAGGAAAATTGAAAAAACATGAAGATGTTATCATTACGGATCTTCCTGGTATTTATTCCTTATCGCCATATACATTGGAGGAAGTTGTTGCACGAAATTATTTGATTAATGAACATCCAGATGTCATTTTGAATATCGTAGATGGTACAAATTTAGAACGAAATCTTTATTTAACCACACAGTTAACAGAACTTGGTATTCCTGTTGTAATGGCAATCAATATGATGGACATCGTAAAAAAGAATGATGACAAAATAAATGTAAAGGAATTATCACGAGAACTAGGAGTTACAATTGTAGAAATATCCGCATTAAAAGGAAATGGTATTATGGATGCTGCCGAAGCTGCTTTACAAGCAGCAAAGGTTGGAAGAACCATTCCTATGCATACATTTTCAGGAGCTGTTGAACATGCAATTGCACATATTGAAGAGGCTGTTTTACATGATATGCCAGAGGATCAGCAGCGTTGGTATGCAATAAAAATCTTTGAACGTGATGATAAAGTGCTTGCTAAATTAAATCTATCTAAAGAAGTACTTGCACATATCGAAAAAGATATTCAGGCTGCGGAAAAAGAACTGGATGATGATGCCGAATCGATCATTACCAACGAGCGTTACATTTATATAGCATCCATCATAAAAGGCTGTTATAAAAAGAAAACAGCCGGTAAACTATCTACATCTGATAAAATAGACAAGGTGGTAACCAATCGTTGGTTAGCATTACCAATCTTTGTTGTGATCATGTTCTTTGTTTATTATATTTCTGTATCAACAGTTGGTACATGGGCAACTGATTGGGCAAATGATGGTGTCTTTGGTGATGGTTGGCATTTGTTTAGTATTGGCACAAATGATTATGATGAGGCAATCACAAAATATGCCGAAGAAAATGTATGGACAAAACCATTTGTGGTAACGGTGGATAAAGCAGTAGATGATGAGGTTATCGGTGCACAGGATATAAAAGATGCAATCCAAGAAGAAGACTATGGAGCATTTGATGAAGCCTATGGCACTTATGGAGATTCCCTTGCACAAGCAGGATATGATGTATCAACAATATATGATGCTGCTTTAGGTGATGATGCACAAGGAGTACCTGATCCTTCTGAATTTGGTATTTGGGTACCAGGTGTCCCTGTTTTGTTGAATAACTTATTGGATAGTATACACTGCTCTTCTTGGTTACAAAGCTTGATTGTTGATGGAATCGTAGGTGGTGTTGGTGCTGTATTAGGATTTGTACCACAAATGATCGTGTTATTCTTATTATTGGCATTTTTAGAAGCCTGTGGGTATATGTCACGTATTGCATTTGTATTAGATCGTGTATTCCGCAAATTTGGTTTATCAGGAAAGTCATTCATACCAATGTTGATTGGAACAGGGTGTGGAGTACCAGGAATCATGGCATCAAGAACGATTGAAAATGAAAGAGATCGCAGAATGACGATCATGACGACTACATTTATCCCATGTGGCGCAAAAGTACCAATCATCGCATTGATCGCTTCAGCATTATTTCATGGAGCATGGTGGGTAGCACCAAGTGCTTATTTCATCGGCATTGCGGCAATCGTTATATCTGGAATCATGTTGAAGAAAACACAAATGTTTGCTGGTGAACCTGCGCCCTTCGTCATGGAACTTCCAGCTTATCATATGCCAACAGTGTCCAATCTTTTTCGCTCTATGTGGGAACGGGCTTCCTCCTTTATTAAAAAAGCTGGTACCATCATATTATTATCATCTATTATCATATGGGCAGGCTCTATGTTTGGCATGATAGATGGTTCCTTTGGTTTCAGTTTAGATATGGAATTAGAAAACAGCGTACTAGGTATGCTAGGAAGAGCTATTTGCTGGATTTTTGCTCCATTAGGTTTTGGTAACATTAAGGCAACGATCGCTACAATTATGGGATTGGTTGCAAAAGAAGAGGTTGTTGGTGTATTTGGGGTGCTTGATTTTGAGGGGATGACACAATTAGCAGCTTATTCATTCCTCTGCTTCAACTTATTATGTGCACCATGTTTTGCAGCTATGGGTGCTATCAAAAGAGAGATGAATTCTACGAAATGGACAACTTTTGCGATTGCATATCAATGTGTATTTGCATATGCTATCTCATTAGTTGTCTACCAAATTGGTTCAGTATTTGTAGGGAATGCAAATATTATTGGTCTTATATGTGCAGTTATCGTTCTATTATTTATCACCTATATGTTAATAAAACCGTATAAAGAGCCTGTGAAATTAGGCAAAGAAGTCAGAGTTTAAAGAAAGTCGAGGATATGATAATGATAGATTGGTTGTTAAATCATATATCTACACTTTTCATAAGCATTGTTTTACTTATGATTATCATATGGATCATAAGATATATGATAAATGAAAAAAGGCAGGGGAAGTCATCCTGCGGTGGCCAATGTGGGCATTGTCAGATGAATCACTCTTGTAATCATAGTTCTTAAATCAACAAAAAGGGGTAGTTCATCTTAAATGGATACTCCTTTCGATCATTATAAACGAGAAAGGTATATTTAATATATGATGGAAATAACTTTGAAAATTGAAGGAATGATGTGCTCTATGTGTGCATCTCATATCAATGATTGTATTCGTAAACATTTCAATAGCAAAAAAGTAAAAACTTCTCACAGAAAAGGAGAAATCGAATTATTATCAGAAACGATTATAGATGAAGATAAACTAAGAAAAGTGATACATGATACAGGGTATACATTAATATCTATAAAACAAGAAGATTATATGAAAAAGGGTTTATTTTCATAGGCTCTGTTAGAAATCCCAAGAGATTCTTATTATAGTCTTGTTTAAAATATATATGAAATAATTTCTGATTTTATTTCATAAGTGTTAACTTCTATTATTTCCGCGGTGGATTACTCATAATTGCATACACTTGCATACAGGTACAATACACTTAATAAATAGGCGTATATAAAAAGCCGATAACTAAAGGGCTTTTGGCATCATACAGGTAGCATACAAACGCATATAAAAAGCAAAGATTTTTCCGTAAAAACACAATTTTTCCGTGAAAAGTCGTAAAAAAGTGTGAGAATGGCCAGTTATCATTAAATATAATTGGTCATTTTTTATTTGGAATTTAGCGCGATTTTCAGTGATATAGTATTAAAAATGTCATCGTGCTATAATATGAAATATAAATAAACTTGAAAATGTGAACTTATATTTCATACTTTAATATAGGACTATGAATAAGGAGGTTAATTATATGGATGATAAACAAAAAAAGAACTTAGCTTATGTAATCGGTGTCAGTATCATCGGTGTATTTGTAGTGTTGTTTGTCCCTATGATTTTTCATATATTTAACTAAAAAGATTTAATACATGAAATTCAAAATGTGAGGTAAATTTATGACAGAAAAAGAAAAAATGATCAATGGTTTTATCTATAATCCTGTTTCTCCGCAACTTGTTTTAGATAGAGATAAAGCTAGTCGTATACTAACAAAATACAATAAAAAAGTATTCCATGAAGTAAATATGAGAAATCGGATGATAAAAAAATTGATGAATACAAGTGGTTACTTTTGGATAAAGCCGCCTTTTTTCTGCGATTATGGATATAACATTTATCTAGGAAAAGAAGTGATGGTTAATTTTAATTGTGTATTTCTTGATGTATGTCCAATTATCATTGGAGATTATACATTGATCGGTCCTAATACACAGATTTATACAGCATGCCATTCATTAGATTATAAAGAAAGACAAGAAAATAAAGAGTTTGGAAAACCTGTTCGTATAGGTGATCATGTATGGATCGGTGGAAATGTTACGATATTACCGGGGGTATCAATCGGTGATCATTCGATTATTGGTGCTGGCAGTGTGGTTACTAAAGATATACCAGCGAATGTGATTGCGGTGGGTAATCCATGTAAGGTAATAAAAGATCAAAAAAATGTAAGTATACAGAGTGCAAAGAGGATATAAAAATATAAGGTACTATGTAAAGAAGTTTGATAGTTTTCTTTTTTATTTATAAAATAAGATTATTATATTGTGTAAAGTCAATAATCGTCTAGTGTAACTCAAATAAAATGATATTTCAAGAATAGACTTTTGAAATGTAATCAGTCTATAATGTAAAAAAGAGAAGGAAGTGAATTTTATGAAAAAATTATTTGTATTGATGATGATAGGAAGTCTTCTGGTTGGATGTACATCTGCTAATGATCAAAATGATAAGAAATCAGCAAAGCCTGCAGGATCGGCAGTAGCATTAAAAGATAATGATACTAAGTCAAAAGATAACCAAAAAGAAAAAGATGATTCAGAAAAAGAAGAGAAAAAACAACAGGAAGAGGAAAAGCAACAGAAACAATCTAATGCTCCTAAGAAGGAATCATCAAAAAACGACGGTACTAGCAGTAAAACAGAAAAAAAAGACAATAACCAATCAAATTCTAATAAGAATGAATCAAATCAAGAAAACAACACACCTTCTCAAGATTCAAATCATACAGGAGAAACTAGCAAACCAGTAACACCACCTGTTGAAAATCCAGAACCAGAACCGCCAGTGATTCAACAAGCAAAAGCAGATCAGGTATTTGCTCAGATAAATGCATATCGTACTCAAAATGGGAAAGAACCATTTACATATTCATCTGAACTTAGAAGTAGGTGTGATTCGCATGCATTCGCAATGGCACAGAAAGAAGCATTATGGCATAGTGGAGATGGAGCTGAATGTATAACGAATTACGATGACCCATTCTCTGCATGGGTGAGTTCGCCACCTCATAATAAACTATTATTGAGTAACAACACAGAAGCAGCAGTTGGGATTTATTATTATAATGGATACTATTACTCAGTATTTCAAACACGCTGGTAAAATACATATAAAATAGATAATGAAGCACGATCTGAAAAATGGTCGTGTTTTTTTTATGGAAAGGAGATCATATGAATTACTACAAGGTGGGTTTCTTTTAGGGCATTATGCCCTATACTTAAAATTTAACTGAACAGTATATGGACATAAGGTTGAAATAACACTTTATGTCCCTTTTTATTAGGAGGAAAATACGATGAAAGACAAAATAAAAAAAGCAATACACAAAGTGCTGATGACGATTGCAACTATCTTCATAACACTATCTACAGTGTTCTCTTCAATGCCATTGCAAGTTCAAGCGGCAGGAGAAAATATATATTTTGAAGTCAATAAAGCAGATGAGGTATTAAAGGAAGCACAAAGACATTTAGGAAAGCCATATGTATGGGGAGCTGCAGGCCCGAATAGCTTTGATTGCTCTGGTTTCGTTTCTTATGTATTCAAACAGGTTGGCTTGAAATTTAATGCAGACCGTTTCACTACATATTCCATTGATAGTTATCTGGAAGGCTTAGGTGTAACAAGCTATACCTACTCCACCGAGGAAGCAAATCCTAAAAATGTAAAAGCAGGAGATATCATTCTGTTTTATGATAATACAGGAGATGCTCTTCATATGGGGATTTATATGGGTAACGGTAAAATCATACATTGTGCTGCTGAGATGCCATCAGGCCCTCAACAACAAGTTATGATCAGCGATATTGATTTACTCAGCACCAAACATGGAAGTTCAATCATTACATATAAAGCATATCGAATCTTCCCTGATGAAGGTGGAGTAAGATTGAAGAAAACAGATGAATTTGGAAATGCATTGGCAGGAGTTAAGTTTAAAATAACAATGCCTAATGGTTCAACTAAAACAGTTACTACAAATTCAAATGGTATTTGGGATTCAGATGATGAAGGTGTTAATTTAGATACAGGAACATATAAGTATCAAGAAGTATCTACCGTAGAAGGTTACCTGTTGGATAACACAGTAAGATCGTTTACTGTCAAAGCAGGCGTGAAGGCAAGTGAAAATGTGGTAGTAGTCACTAATAACGAACCAACTGGAGAGATCGAAGTTATTAAAACAAATACGAATGGAGATCGAGTTTCCAATACGGTCTTCAAGGTATATGCTGATAAAACCATCACGAACAGAGCAGGATCAAAAGTTTTTTATACTAAAGATCAATTAGTTGCTACGTTGACAACGTCAGCAAATGGCAAAGCAAGTGTAAAAGTTCCTTTAGGCAGATACCGTATCGTGGAATCACAAGTAACGAATGGCTATATTCTAAATACAAAAGAGCATATAGTAACACTTGATTACAAGAATCAGACAACCTCTCTGATTACTTCATCTACGACGATTGAAAATAAGGAACAGAAAGGTAAAGTTGTTTTAAAGAAATCCATTGATACAACAGAAACAGATGGTAAATATGGTGATGCTTATTTGCAGGATAACCAATATGCTTTGATTGCCAAGGAAAAAATAACGAATGCTGCAGGTACCATTAAATATTACGAAAAGGATCAGATCATATCTTATAAAAAAACAGATTCCAACGGAATGATTACATGGGATGATCTTCCATTAGGAAAATATTACATCGAAGAAGTAGACAATAATGGTAGTCTTCAGATCAATTCTGCTAAAATCGATGTTTCTGTAGATTACGCAGGTCAGACAGTGGAAAAAACGGTTGTCAACAAGACAACTGCAGATAAACCTAACATGCAGAAAATCCAAATTTTCAAATCAGGAATTGATGGCTCTTCTGGAGTATATGATGGTTTAGAAGATGTAGAATTTACTTTGAAACTGAAATCAGATGTAAATAAGTCTGGATGGGATAAAGCAGTTACTTATGATGTGATCACCACAGATAAAAAAGGAATTGCAACTACGAAGTATCTGCCTTATGGTGTTTATCTTGTGAAGGAAACAAAGAGTCCTGCAGATCGTATACCAGCACCTGATTTTACTATTTCAATCAGTAAGAATTATACGTCTTACAAAAAAGATGAACAGATCAAGAAGATCAATGTAAACAATGCTCCATTATCTGCACAGGTTCGTATCGTAAAAGAAGATTATGATACTGGAAAAGCAGTAACATTGAACAGTGCAAGCTTCAAGATTAAAGATGAAGATGGCAACTATGTTGTACAAAAGGTAGGTGGTGTGAAAATTGATACATTCACTACTAACAGCAAGAATCAGGTTGTTTCCATTTTTGGAAAACAGGGTGAAGTTGTATTACCGTTAAAATTGCAGTCAGGAAGTTATACCATCGATGAGATCAAGACTCCTGAAGGGTTCTTGGAACTGGAAAAACCAGTGACATTCAAGATTGAAAATATCAGAGATATGGATCAGGACGAAGATCAGGAACCAATTATAACTGTTAAGGTTAAGAACAGACTGCCAAAGGGTATTTTGACAATTAAGAAAGTCGATCAAACAACTAAACTTCCTATGGAAAATGTTGAGTATTGCTTAACTGCAAAGAAAGATATCATCAATATGATCGATGGTTCTAAGTTGTATAAAGCTGGAGAAACTGTTTATGAAGGTAAAACGAATGCCAAAGGAATCATTACCATTAAAGATATTAACATGGGTGAATATGAGCTGCGTGAAAAATTGACTTTAGAAGGATATGTGCTTTCTGAAGAAGTTCATGACGTTGTATTTACGAAAAAAGACAATACGACCAAGGTATATGAGATAGGAGTAAACGTAACAAATATTGCTCCAAAAGGCGAAATCCATTTGGTTAAGAAAGATAAAGATACCAAAGAATTCTTAAGTGGAGTAATTTATCAACTGACAGCCAAAGAGGATATCGTAAGCCTTGATGGAAGAAATACTGTTCTTTATAAAGCGGGTGAACCAGTATCTGTTGATATTTCAGAAGATGGACGATATATGACAGATGAAACAGGTGAGATCAATATAGCGAATTTGCCATTAGGAAAATATGAGTTGAAAGAAGTCCAAGCATTGGAAGGTTACTATCTAGATACAACAGTATACGATATTGACTTAAGTTACGACCATAGTGATAAGACGCTTTATACACGCTCACTGGAAGTAACTAACAAAAAGACTACTACCGAAATATCCAAGGTAGATGCAACAGATGAAAAAGAACTGGAAGGCGCAGAATTATCGTTGTTTGATAAAGATGATAACTTAATTGAGTCATGGACTTCAGGAAAAGAACCTCATATTATCAAAGGATTGCTTATCGGCATGGAATATCGTCTTCATGAAGATCTTGCACCATTAGGATACGCTACTGCATCTGATGTTACATTTACCATCGATGAGTCAGGAGAAGCAACAAAAGTGGAAATGAAAGATGAAATCACAAAGACAGAGATCCTGAAAGTGGATGCAGATACGAAAGAGCCTCTTGCTGGAGCGCAGCTACAGGTATTGGAGAAAGAAAGCAAGAATATCATAGATGAGTGGACAAGTTCAGAAGAAGCACACAAGATTACTGGACTTCATGTTGGTAAGACTTATGTACTTCATGAGGTCAATGCACCTGCTGGATACCACAAAGCTGAGGATGTGGAATTCACGATCGCAGATAGTGGAGAAATACTAAAAGTTGAAATGAGTGATCGCATTACGACAATCATTGTGGAAAAACAGGATGCAGAAAACGGAGAAGCACTGCAAGGTGCTGTACTAACTATCGTGGATAAAGAAACAGGTAAAACTGTGGAAACATGGAAGTCCACGAAAGAACCTCATGAGATCAAAGGACTTGAGGTAGGAAAATCCTATATCCTCAAGGAAATCAGTGCTCCTTCACACTACGAAAAAGCAGGTGACATTGAGTTTAAGGTGGAAGAGGATATGCAGGTTCAGCACTTGGTAATGAAGGATAAAAGAACACCGATCACTGTTGTGCAGACAGGAGATGAAACAAAAGTAATGCCATTATTAGCCATCGTACTTGGTGCAGGTATCGCTGTTCTTGTCTTGTATAGAAAGTCAAAAAAGCAATAAGAAAGTAAATGAATGTATTCATGATAGGGGCAGTGATAAAAAAATCATTGCTCCTATTTTGCTGATGGAAATGGAAAGGTGGAGAAAATGAAAATCATTCATCAAAAGGTAGAGGCATATCCTAGCAGGATCCGTTTGCCTGTGGATTATCTAAAAATCAGTGATCCTAATTATGAGGAAGGTGTCTGGTGCAGATATGAAAAAGATAACATTCAGATGGATTCCATTCAGGTCATGGTAAAGCATGAAACCATGTATGATGAGCAAGAGGATTACAGTTATGATTATGGCGAACTTATCGTGAGTCTTTCCAATAGATATTGGAAAGGAGAACCAACCGCTGAAAAAGAATATGAAATAGGAGTAGATACGGCACGATATGAAATTGAAACAGAGCATAACCGAAGTGAAATCTATACTGCTTCTGACGGTATTTTCGGTGCAGTGAATGAATGTTATTATGGAGATAAGCTGGGGAAGATCAATATTTATCTGGCAATCCCTGATGAATATGAAATGGATGAAACAGAGTTTATCTTAAATGTGTTAAGAACAATGAATATTCATCATCTGCATTTATGCGTTGTCAGAGATGAAGATGTAGATATAAATATGGATAATGAAGAATTATTCGAGGACATGCAAATGTCCCCATAAATCAGAAAGGAGGAATGTGCCTATTGAACAGTATTATCAGCTGGATAGGTGGTAAAAAAGCATTACGCAATCTCATCTATTCCAGATTTCCAAATTATTATGATCGTTACATTGAAGTGTTTGGCGGTGGTGGATGGGTTCTCTTCGGTAAGCAGCCAGATAAATTCGAAGTATATAACGATTTTAATAATAACTTAACCAATATGTTTGCGGTCATCAGAGATCAGCCATTGGCCTTCATAGAGGAACTGGGCTATTTACCTGAGAATGGACGTTATATCTTTAACTTGTATAAAGACATTATCTCAAAGCAACGAATCGAAGATAAATATCTGGAGGATGAGGTTAAGCGTGTTCGTGTTTATTTTACAGAGCTACAGGCAGAAGAAATCATAGAGATTATGAGAAAAGAACGTATTGAAAAACAGGATGTAAAGCTAGCAGTGGCGTTTTTTAAACTGATACGTTACAGTTATGGCTCTGGCTGCAAGACTTATGGATGCAGACCATATGATGTAAGGAATGCTTTCCATATGGTTTGGGATATATCTGATCGTCTTAGCAATACCATCATCGAGAATAAAGATTTTGAGGCATTGATCTGTCAATATGATAGACCGAATGCCTTTTTTTATTGTGATCCACCTTATTATGAAACAGAAGGGATGTATCAGGTTTTATTTACAAAAGAGGATCATACACGGTTAAGAGATACATTGGCGAATATACAAGGAAAGTTTTTGCTTAGTTATAACGATTGTGAATTCATACGTGATATTTATAAAGACTTTCATATAGAAAGTTGTTCACGTGTAAATAACATGGCATTGCGCTATGACAATGCTGCGGAATTCCCAGAAGTTTTGATATCTAATTATGACACGCAGAATAATGAAAGAGTTGGAAAACAAATGGGACTATTTGATTTAGATTTTATGGAAAGCGAGGATGAAGAAAATGAATAGTATATATATCAATGTTTTGGAAGATTTTAAGATTCAGTTACCTCAACAGGTTGCAAAAGAGATGCTTCTGAAAGTTGGGGATCGTTTGATTTTACAATATGATCCAGAAAGATTGGCAGAAAAGTGTTTTTTCATCGAAGGAGATGAAAAAGATAGATTAGAAAAAGAAGAATACTTCTGCATTCCACATCGTCTATTCAAAAGTGCTGGAATAGAAAATCAGGATCTGCAAGTCATACTTGGTAGCGAGGAACTGACAGTGACAACATCTGCCAATATCATCAAGGCATTACCTAGTGAATACATAGAAGCACTGATGGAGCAGCATGTCGATTTAAATAGAATGGCAGATTGTATTGCAGAAAGGATCAATGAAAATGTGCTCGAATCAGAAGAAGAGTCAATTTAAGATATTAGATACACAAGGAAGATTGGTAATTCCTCAGGATATCCGCGATAAAGCGGATATCCATAAGGGCGATATTGTAGAGATCAAAAATGTACGAAACGGTATCTTAATTGCAAAACTAGATATCGTCAAGCTGAATGATGAATCTATTGAAGCATTACAAAATATGGTCATTTCCTCCGCAAGAAAGTTAGATAAAAAATCACTTTTGATGCTTACAAAAAAGATGGTAGAAATGGCAGAAAGAACGGAGGAGTATAATGATTAGAGTTTTAAAAGATAAAAGGATAAAGGTCTTGTTCGTCATGATATTTTTATTATTGATGTTCGTAATTTTTATGAAACCATGTTATGCAGCTGGAGATGTATCAGGAGCAATCGAGAGTGCATGGGGAAGTGCTAAAGGACAGATAAAAAGTGTTGTCAATAATGTCGTATTCCCAGTCATCGACCTTGTCTTGGCAGTATTCTTTTTTGTGAAGCTCGGAACCGCATATTTCGATTATCGAAAGCAGGGACAGTTTGAATGGACAGCTCCAGCCATCCTGTTTGCATGTTTATGTTTCACATTAACAGCACCAAATTATATTTGGACGATTCTGTAAGGAGCAGCCATGTTTATTTGGGATTTTGTAGCTGACAAGGTACTGGGAGGTATTATCGATTGGATATATGAAAAGATTCTTGATACCTTAGGGGAATTTTTTGGACTGATGGGAAACATGGGAGCAGAGATTTTTGATTATAATTGGGTAAAATCTATCGTAGAAATTATGCGTCTGTTTGGGTGGACGCTGTTTGCGGTAGGGCTTGTGGTAGCTGCTTTCGAGTGCGCATTAGAGTATCAAGGAGGCAGAGGAAGCATCAAGGATACAGCTTTGAATTATATTAAGGGATTTATGGCTGTATCCCTTTTTACTGTGGTACCAATTAGTCTGTTCAAGTTCTGCATCACATTACAGGTACAGCTTACCTCAGGAATGGCAACTCTAGTTGGATCTGATTCAATAGGAGAAACTGCAAAAATGTCATTAGGATTTTTAACAGATATGGGATTAAGCGCACTGCTCGCCATCATGATTTTAATCATGATGGGCTATTCTATAATCAAAATATTTTTTGCTAATCTGAAACGTGGAGGAATATTGTTGATTACTATAGCAGTAGGCTCTTTATATATGTTCTCTGTGCCAAGAGGCTATACCGATGGTTTCGTTCAATGGTGTAAACAGATTATCGGTATATGTCTTACTGCTTTTTTACAGGCAGTGATGTTAATTGCAGGACTTGGTGTCATGAAAGAAAACTGTTTATTGGGAATTGGTTTGATCCTCTCTGCAGGAGAGATACCAAGAATTGCTGGACAGTTTGGAATGGACACAAGTACGAAAGCGAATCTGATGAGTACGATGTATGCTGCACAAGCAGCTATGTCTATTACCAGAACGATTGCAGGTGCGGTTAAGTAAATGAGAAGATATATGGCTTACATCGATGAAATTAACTATTCCATTGATCTTGATGGAAATGAACTTTGCCCATTTATTACACACTTCGGTAATTTTGGAGATATTGAAATCTACGATCAAATTAAGAAAGAGATTCTATTAAATACTAAAGAAGTCTATATTGATTGCTTCTACCCTGATGAATCTAATAGAGAGATTGCTCAGCATAGAGCAAGACATCTTTCTTATATGTTCGAAAATTACAAATATCATAAAAAACTTAAATATCCAAAAGGAAGATTACGAGCAATATATATGGATATGATGAGAGAATTATCTTTGATAAGAGATGATATTTGTTTTGAGCATATAAAAAGATAATATTAATGTGAATTTTCTTACCTTGTATATGGTACAGTTAAAGCGTATAATAACCCTATAAATTAGAATTTGAAAGTGGGATGAAGTTAAATGAATAAAGAGGAATTGCATCGTGTTATAGGAGAACAACAACCTAATATATGCCAAATGGTAGTGCTCAAAAACGGCAACATTATTTATAGTGATACTTGGAATGATTTTAATGCAGACGATAACATTCATATTGCTTCGGTAACAAAAAGCA
>OGXN01001403.1_pt1 | contig 23256 bp, 26 predicted proteins | sample 1576281 | NCBI WGS metagenome assembly OGXN01 (sample SAMEA3541494, study PRJEB24748) | human gut metagenome | biome: human gut; feature: human-associated habitat; material: faeces | place: China | collected 2012
CATCAAATCTGCGGCGACAGTGCACCCAGCATCCAGCAATGGTCAGTTCTTCCAATTCTTTTTCTAAAGTATGGTAGACCTGATAACCATCTGTTACACAGATGCCATCGTATCCTTTCAGGAATTCCCGTGGATGAGATGCATTTCTTGTCTGCTGGTATTCATACAGGACAATCTGCCGGTCTTGATACAGATGGCCAGAACGGTATACCCACATCCAGCTTTTGCTTCCGGATTTGCGTCCGTCATGGTTTACAAGCACCGGCGTCTCGTCTGCCTGGATCACATGATAGAAATACAATTCTTCATGAAGATAATCATAAAGAATCGATAAATATTCCTCTGCCAAACGTATGCACCAGTTTGCCATGTTCTGCCTTGTAATCTGCAGGCCATAACGCTGGAATTCCTGCTCTAACCGATAGAGAGGAACTGCATTCACATACTTTCCATTGATGATCGCAGCTCCAAGAGATGGTGATACCAAACTTCCATGCAGTAATGCTTTTGGATGGTCTGCTTTGACCATGTGCTCATCTGTTTTGCTGGCATACACACCGATGTGATGTTCTTCTACCTCTACCCTCGCAGGTACAAAATGATATTTTTTGGAAATGGCATCCGGTAACTGTTTCCACCCATTGACACCGAATTCTATTTCCAATTCCTCCTCTGACAGATAATGGTCAATCCGTCTGACCGTAAGTCCGGAAAGATCTGATTCTTTCTTTCCCTTACGCTTTGGCTGTTTTGGAGATTTGAGTTCCAGCTCATCAGGTTCTCTTTCATTGAGATCGTAGACAGCTTCCGCTTCATTGAAAAAAACAATAGTGCCGTCTACTTCTTGAAAACAGATTTGGCTGGTATCTTCCATTTTTTCAGATGACCTTCCAAAACGGTTCTGCTTACCAAGGATTACCTGTTCCATCAGAAGCTGCATTTTTTCATTCGATGCGTGAAGCTCCTTTGTTATGGCTTCCAATTGTTCCTGCTGTTGTAAAAGAAGCTGGATAAGAAACGACTTATCAACACTATTTAATTGTTCCTCCGTATACTTAACTGCCATAACCAAACCTCACTTTCCTGAGTGCTATTATAGCAGAACCAACGGTTTTTGGCTATTTTTGAATTCTGTCACCTTCGTCATTTTGACGGTGGATAACAGTCATGAATACCTGAAAATAAAAGCCTGAATTTCAGATATTTATGACTGTTATCCACAATCTGAAAAGTTTTGGAATCAGGAGTATATAGAAACCCACAGAAAACTTTCAGGATGTGAATAACTTTAAATTTTATATTGCACAGGGTGATTTATCATGGATGAAAGCAATTTTATTTTCTACGTTTTACACAAATCACAAGGAGAATTCTGGACAGGGAATTTCTTCTATGGGATGTCTGGCAATGATTTCCAGACCTTGCATTAACATTTGATACTGCTCTGCACTAATTTCAAGTGCTTCTTCTTGTGTACGGGGCCAGCGGAAGTTTCCGTTTTCAATCCGCTTATACAGAAGTAGAAATCCATCGCCCTCCCAGATAAGCCCTTTTATCCGATCTGTACGTTTGCCGCAAAATAAGAATAATGTATTCTTATCGTAAGGATCAAGCTGGAACTGAAAACGTATGATTCTGGCCAAGCCATCGATCCCTCTGCGCAGATCCGTAAATCCAGTCGCCAGATATACTTTTTTGAACCCAGAGCCATCATTGAGCATTGCCGAGTACTCCCAAAAGTGTTTTTAGAAATGAATCCGATGCCTGTTCGGTAATTTCCATAGTGAGGTTGTTTCTGCCTCTAATCAAGGCAATGATTTTATACTCCGCTGCCATATTCACCGGCTGGATTGCAGAAGAGGGAACTTCTACAAATGTCTGTGTATGATCCGCTGTTTTTAGATAAGCCTCACGAACTTTTCGGAGTCTCCAGTAATAACTTGCTTTTGTAATGTCGTGTAGCTGACACCATTCATCGATTTTCATTCCTTGCGGACGGTTTTTGCAGTCCCTGACCATGTCAGCCCATTCACTCAGACGGGTTTGCTGTGCAACTAAACTTGTATGAGATTTCATAACTCACCTCCTGTAGCAAAGTCAAAAAAGTTGAGTACTAAACTATTTGGACTTTGTAGTGATGAGTCTATTATCTCACATCGGATGATTTTGAACAGGTACTCGCTATTTTGCGTTTACTAATAAAAGGCCTCCTTATGATAAAATATTTTACCATAGAAGACCTTCTAAAACATTATTTACAGAAAAAGTTTCACATTCTCCAACAATATGTTTTCCACCATACTTTAGTCTCTACCATACAAATCTCTTGTGTATACTTTTTCTTTTACATCTTCCAAACAGTTATCATATCTATTAGCAATAATGGCCTGACTCTTTTCTTTGAATTTCTCCAAGCTGTTTACAACTCGACTTCCAAAAAAAGTTGTTCCATCTTCTAGTGTAGGTTCATATATTATAACAGTTGCTCCCTTTGCTTTGATACGTTTCATAACTCCTTGTATAGATGACTGACGGAAATTATCTGAATTAGATTTCATTGTCAGACGATACACTCCTACTACGACCTCTTTTTCTTTACTTACATCATAATCATCATTTGCCGCATATGCTCCTGTTAATTCAAGAACTCTATCTGCAATATAATCCTTACGTGTTCTATTTGATTCTACAATTGCACTCACCATATTTTGAGGGATATCTTCATAATTAGCTAAAAGTTGTTTTGTATCTTTTGGCAGACAATATCCTCCATATCCAAACGAAGGATTATTATAATGAGAGCCAATACGTGGATCAAGACAAACACCATTAATAATTTGCTGTGTGTTTAACCCTTTCATTTCTGCATAGGTGTCCAATTCATTAAAATATGATACTCTAAGTGCTAAATATGTATTAGCAAACAACTTCACTGCCTCCGCTTCAGTAAAGCCCATAATCAGAGTATCAATATTTTCTTTTACTGCTCCTTCCTGTAATAGTCCTGCAAACGTATTTGCTGCTTTTACAAGCCTTATATTTTCTATATCCGTTCCAACAATAATTCGTGATGGATACAGATTATCATATAATGCCTTTGATTCTCTTAAAAATTCTGGACTAAAAATAATATTATCACAATGGAATTTTTCTCTAACACTTGCTGTATAACCTACTGGAATTGTAGATTTTATTACCATTATAGCATCAGGATTGTACTCAATAACTAATTTTATAACAGCTTCTACTGCCGATGTATCAAAAAAGTTTTTCTTACTATCATAATTTGTTGGGGCTGCAATCACAACAAAATCTGCATTCTGATATGCTGCTTTTGCATCTAATGTAGCAACTAAATTCAATTTTTTCTCTGTCAAATATTTTTCAATATATTCATCCTGAATCGGGCTTATTTTTTTATTAATTTTTTCCACTTTCTCTGGAATAATATCTACTGCCATTACCTCATTACTTTGCGCTAGCAATGTTGCAATAGATAAACCAACATATCCTGTTCCTGCGACTGCAATTTTCATAGTCTTTTCCACCTTCCAATTCGCACTTTCATGCCTCTAAACAATGTATTCTACATATTGACGCCTTTATACTCACACACAATACTTACCAATATATCTGCACCTAAAACTACCCGGAATACTCACCTACTCCTAAAATACACCCAAACGTATTGCAAATCACATCATCTGTTTCCGCTCTTCCAAAGCCAAAATAATACTGTATTATCTCTATTCCTACGCTAATTCCAAGCCCCACAACGATGCATATTCCCCATCTGTGCCATTTCTTTTTTATCTTATATAATACATATGGTACTGTTAAACCAAATGGTAAAAACAAAACTACATTCATTAACATCGTTCTAATTGCTTCGTCATTATAAGAAACTGTATAAAAAGGGAGCAATTCTAATTCCCTATCTCCTATTTTTCTTCCAAACAATGTCATTTTAAAAATAAATAGCAATGACAATATACACATAGAAACGTTCATTTTTTTCCAAATCTCATTTATTTTTTCCATTAAATAAAACACCGAGATTTACCCATAGCAAAACAGAGATTATAATAATACATAATACTCTTTTCAACGGAAGTGCATAAAAATTATACATTATTTATTCCTTTTTACCATATTTAATTTCCCAGATAATTATAGACATATGCTTACATATGATAAAATACCTTATACCATTCAGCAAATTTGCGTAGTCCTTCTCTTAAACTTGTACATGGTTTAAAACCAAAATCCTCTTCTAATGCTGTAGTATCTGCATATGTAACAGGAACGTCCCCTGGTTGCATAGCTACCAATTCTTTATGTGCTTCAAAATTATAACTTTGAGGAAGAACATTTGCTAAAATAAGCTCCTGTTGAAGTATATCTACAAATTCAAGCAGATTTTCAGGATTACTATTTCCAATATTATATACCTTATATGGTGGAATAGGTAATCCATCCTCTCCATTTTTCTTTTCTGGTGCCACTTGCATGACTCTTTTTATACCTTCGACAATATCATCTATATAAGTAAAATCACGTTTACAGTTTCCATAATTAAATATTTTTATATTATCACCTGCACATAATTTATTTGTAAATCCAAAGTAAGCCATATCTGGTCGTCCCGCCGGTCCATATACGGTGAAAAATCTAAGTCCAGTGGATGGAATATTGTACAATTTACTGTAAGCATGAGCCATTAATTCGTTAGATTTTTTAGTAGCGGCATAAAGTGATACCGGATTATCTACTTTATCATCAGTTGAATATGGAACTTTTTTGTTTGTTCCATACACAGATGATGATGATGCATATACTAAATGCTCTACACCTTTTTTTCCATCATCATACGAATGTCTACATGATTCCAGAATATTATAAAAGCCTATCAAATTAGATTCTACATATACATCTGGATTTGTAATTGAATAGCGAACTCCGGCCTGTGCAGCTAAGTTGACTACTATCGATGGGGTATTTTCTTTAAAAAGTTTATCTATTATTGTTTTATCTGCAATTGACCCCTTCACAAATTTCCAAGAAGATTCCGGACACTCTTTTATTTTTTCTTCAATTTGTTTTAACCTATACTCTTTAATAGAGACATCATAATAATCATTTAAATTATCAATTCCTATAATATTTATATTTGAGACCGTCCGAAGTAATTCTAACACCAAATTTGCACCTATAAATCCTGCTGCTCCTGTTATCAGAATCGTTTTTCCTTTTAACTCTATATTTATATTTTTCATTTCTAACTCATCTTTCTTTTTTAGTATAATCACTTAATTATGTATCACTTTAATGGACACACTTTTATGCATTGATAACAACGTACACATTTTTCTACATTAATCTGAGGATATACAAACCCCTCTTCATCTGCCACCATACTAATTGCCTCTTTAGAACATATCGAACAGCACGCCGTACATCCACAACACTCTTCTTTTCTACTATATAATATTGGTATATTCTTCATAATAAATCCCTTTCACAATTAACTAAAAATATAAAGAGCTCTCCATAGTCTACATCACCCCCATTCTGAACATATTTCTTATAAATTTAGCTATTTTCATCTTTATCTTTATGTTAAAAGGTATTTTGACTGGAAGTCCATATTCTTTTTCAAGTTGTTCGAAGCTCATATTGTTCATATTTTCAAAAAATGTGTCTCTTTCTCTTGGTTTTTTTGCAGAACAATATTCTGCTCTGTTCTTATGAATACCTTCTTCATAAGAAACCTCTTCAAATTTCATTTTATTACTTATATCTTGAAAAACTTTTTTCCCTTTCTCTGTTCTAATCAACACAAGCGATATTCCATTTCCATCGTTCATTTTAGGAACGATATCATCTATTCCCCAAAAATCTGCCAGCGTAATATCAGCATTTTTTATCGTTTTAGCAACACATTCATAGCATGATGGACGTAAGCAATAATTTCTCAAAAACATTTGCATATACGAATCAATATCTTTCGATAAATATTTCTTTTTTATAGTATTTTTAAGAAAGTTTTTTAAAATTTGTTTTATTCCAAAATCTTGCCATCCTTTATCTTTACATCTAAAGTTGATATCTATCAATTTCCCATTATATTTCTGCTCTTGATATTTTACATATTTTTCCCATAAAGCCGGTGATGGCACCCCATGGCAAATTACATCTACACATATTAAATTATCATAGTCCTCTCCTAAAAAGCATTTCAAACCATTTATCTGGCATCCCGTTCCAGAAAAAAGTACTATTCTTCCATTTGTTAATTCTGTCTTTATGCAACGAAATGTCTCCCCAATCTTTGCCTGCAAATATTTTGAGCCACGCAACTTTTTTATCTCTTCCTTGCAGGTAACACCTATATATTCTGCTGAGTAACAGTCTTTAGATATTGCAACTCCATACACTATTCCTTTTTTCTCAATAACATAATCAGCTAAAGAAGAAAATACTCCTCCAGAAGAGCTATTTTTTCTAACTTTTTCATTTATGTTATAACAAGCATATGTATTTAATATATCCATCCTTTATCACCTATCTCTCATCCTTGCATTTATCTGCATCGCACTCTCATTTTTTGTAGTATCGAATATAATTTTCCTTTCGATATAGAATCTATTAATATAAGAACTTGTTCAAATTCCTTACATTTTCTATATGAAAAAAAATATATCCCGTTAGGAATTATCACACAAATAACCCCCTTTACTAAAAAACCTAAAGCTAATCTAAAAGGAATTAGGCTACAAATAAAATATGTAACTCCTGAACTGACTATTACTATACTAAGGTAAAATACAAGTTTCTTTAAATATGGTACTAAATATTTTTTTTCAAAAATCACAGAAAACAAATTATGTAACAGCCATGGCATACCTACACATAATATTGCAAGGACGGTTGATAATAAAATTCCATAAATACCTATAACTTGTACTAGTATCAGATTTAATCCTAAATTTGTCAAAGCAGCAGCCAGAGGTCTAAAACGATCCTCATGCCACATGCCAGAAGCATCCTTATACAAATTGAAAAGAGAATTCAATTGACGAACAAAGAAATAAACTACAAAACAAATTACCGCCAAAAATGAAAACATCAATTCTTTGCCTACCCATAATTCCATAAAAGGTTGATATAAGCACAGCAGACATACTGAGCAAAAACCTGCAAGCCAACAAATTATAAAAGTCAATTTATTCAAATCACTAAAATTCTTTTCCTTAGTCTCTGTCACAATACTATTGCCAATTCCCGCAGTACATGCAGAAAAAATTACTGATATAAACCCAGTAATAGCACTCAATATATAAAAATAATTTTGATAAACTGCTAACATTGATAACCCTAAAAAAGATGAAATAACAATCGTATCAGCAGAATCGTATATTACAAAGCCAATTTTAGATGTAAATAAATCTCGAATCCTCTGATTAATTTCCTTTATTTGTTCTCTCTTTACATTTCCTTTAGGTTTAAATTGTGGATACAATTTATCAGCTACGATTGCAGTTATTATATTAGTTAACGCTTGTGTAACCAACGCAACTATAACATAATAATAATAATTTCTGAAAAAGAACAACGCCAATATTTGTACACCATATTGCAAAGTGTTCGTTATTAAAGTAATCTTACTTACTATATCAGTTCTTTGATGCGCCTGTAATATACTATTTTTATATGCAAAAAGCCAATAAGATAACACTGTTGCAAACAAATTCAATATATAAAGTATATATATATTAATTCCTAATGGTACACTTCCTGAAATTAATTTCGGTATAAATGGTGTTAAAATCATGCCTATAGCAGCAATCACCATTCCTATTAGCCTATAATAATTTCTATACAATTTCATCAACGCACATATCATGACCGAATCATCTTCTGCTATTGGTTTATACATACTATAAACCATTGCTGATCCAACACCTAACTCTGCCAAATTTAACACCTGCAATACAGATGCAAACAAGCTATTTAATCCTAAATATTCAACCCCCATGAAATAGATCATAGCTGTACGCATTAAAAATGGGATTATTATCTGATAAATTTTTAATATAATTCCAAAAACTAGATTTCTTGTAGCATTTTTGGTTCTTTCAATTTTTGCCATTAATCTTTAACTCCATCTTCCATCGCTCTTTTCAAAAAGTCCAATGCCTTTATTCTTTCAATTTTTAATTGCTTATAACCTTCTAAATAATTATGCTCCCATATATCATTATCCAATCCCGACATTATATATTTTCTCTCAATTTTGAACTTTTTCAATAATGTACGTAATCGAGAATTCATTGTATTTCCCTTTCGATTCCTGTCATAAACCACAAATGGCTTATTAAATAGAAACGAAAAAACACAAGCATGAAAAGAATCCGTTAATATCATTGACGCATGATCAACTAAATACAAAAACTCTGCTGGTCCAGCACAACGAGTAACCACATTATTTTTATCAAATAGTTCATATACATTCATGCCATTTACTATTAAGCTATTCAATTGATCATCAGCTTCTTTACATTTCGGAGATAAAAAATATGTTAAAATATACGGCTCATCTATATGCCCTTTTGGTTTTTTTGATACCGTTCTCCACTCTTTTTCAGAAAGTAACAGTGTCGGATCAATAAGCACTTCGGCATTTTTACCTGTTAACTTTTTTACTATTTTTGCCCCCGCTTCTTCTCGTACAGATACTGCTTTAAATTTCTTTAAGCATTCAACTATTTTTATGTTATCTTTGATTTCATCTATACCAAATGAAGAACTAAATGATATTTTACATGGATGTTCAAATGGAAAAAACGAATTTTCTGTCACAAACTCAAATTCCGTATTCCAAATCTGATCAGATCCGGCTATAATCACATCGTATTTTTCCAAATCATCACTAAAACCAGATTCCCCAATATAATCAGAGGAAAATTTTATTTTCTTATTAAACAAACGATAATTATTACCTTTATCTACTTTCATTAATCCAAAAAGAACGACTTTTATGTGACGGACAATAGGCAATATTGGTTTAACAATTCTCAAAAACGGATGTATTTTTATTGTCACTTCTATTTCACTATTTTGAGGAGTATTTCTAAGTGTATAAACATCATACCCCATTGATTTCAAAATTTCCTGAGTCGCATAATTTTGCAATCGATTACCATAGTTTATACTTTGAATCGTATATAGAGCTATTTTTTTCATATTTCTCCTTAATAAATATTTCTTAAATCAAATCTATTTTACATTCAATTTTTCTACAACATAATTCACTATTTCTTTATCCACAGTGCAATCAAACTTTCTGGCAAATAGCATATCCGTTTCTTCAAGCAATTCTTTATCTACACTTCTAAATATATACGGCGTTCCACGATTCCAATCAATCAATCGCATAATCGCGTGCAAATCATTGTCATAAAATTTATGATATAATCTTTCTTTAAATTTTGATTGATTAACAATTGTCTGTAAAAAAACTTCATCACAACATTCGGTAAATTTAAATACTCGTTTGATCCATAGCTTATTATCAACAACTTCTCTTGCCAACTCATCTGTTATACTAAACCAATTAGCACCTTTCTGAAATTGTATTCCCTTATTCCTCTTCACCCCTATCAGTTTCTGAAATTGTATAAAATAATGTTCCAACCAATAAAGATGTGGATGAGATTCTGGTTTTCCTATCAATCGTTGTGCAAAATGATATTGGCATACTCTTTCTGAATGCAAAAAAGTCGAACTTTCAAAACGAACAAATTCCTTTCCTTTATTTTGCTCAAAAAAATGATGTATATAATCCTGACTTTTTACCGGTAAATCTTCACCAGAAAGCAAATGATAATACTCATACCTTCCTACATCAGTTGCTAATTCAAGCAATGCTAATTCCGTAGCGATTTGGCTGTAATCTCCCCATACAACATCATTTCTATCCTCGACTTGATATATTTTAGATTTCTTAATTTGTTTGGCAGATTCTCCGAACTGATATTGTTCATTTTTTTTATCCATGTGAATAAATATATCATTCCGTTCATCATCTATTAAATTTAACAGAGTCTGAAATGTATAATCATTTTTATGTGCAATGATTAAATATGCATGTTTCATCTTACGCCTCCCTCAAATATACAGCTTGACTACAACCCAAATTATTCTGTATAGTGTAGCAAGCAACGTATAACATATACTTGCAAAAGAACTTTAAGTGTCCCAAATATTCTCCCTCTATTTTAAAAATTTTCTCTTACCAATCTTATATATTACCTTCATTTTCATAAGAAATTTTTCCTGTCTCAATGCTCCTACGTAATTGCTTTTCATAAATATATCCGAAGAAACATCCGTTTTAAGCAAAGATAAATACCACTGTTGGAATACTGTGATCGATAATGCTTTTATAAACTCATTTTCATCAAATATTTTTTCTGTTCTATTTGCCTCAAACAATCGATCTGCAAATACAACTATTTGTTTCATTTGCTCCTGTGTTTTTGGCTCAAAATCAGCAAAATCAACATCTACAAGAATTTTAAATGCATCCCAGAAATCATATTTTTCACAATGAAATAACTTATCAAATAAATATTTTTTTGCTTTTAAAGCACTGTCCTTTTGTAATTGCAAATAGTTAGATTTACGCTGTCTTTTAATCACTCTATAGTCTAGCAAAACATCGCTTATGACATGAAATTTCTTATTATCAACAAGTCTAGCCCATAATTCATAATCTTGTCCTGCTGCACAACTTTCATCATACGAAAAATCTATTGAACTTTTTCTAAACATAACCGTTGGATGGCAGATTGGATTCGTAAAAAGTAAAGTAGCTTTTATGCCTTCATGTGTACACGGAGATTTCTTAACAATATCGGAATCCCCAAAAGTTTTTGCATAAGATGCTACAACATCTATATCCTTATGTTTTTCCAAATAATCTACTTGTATCTTTATTCTTTCCTTTCTTGAAATATCGTCTGCGTCCATTCTTGCCACATATTTCCCTTTTGCCTTTGATATAGCAAAATTCAAATTATGTGCTAATTTTTTATTGGTATCATTAATATATAACCGAATTTTATCTGTTTTAATATTTTTTATTAAACTAACAGTGTTATCAGTTGATGCATCATCTACTATTATTATTTCAACATTTTCATACGTTTGATTTAATATACTATTAATTGAATCAATTATATATTTTTCTTCATTATATGTAGACATAACCACACTTACTAAGGTTTTATCCATATCAATCAGCCTCCCTATATCTGCTCAGCGAGGAAACAAATAGTGTTATATACTCAATTCTAATAAATCGATTCAATAATCTGGCTCTCATAAAGAGAATCCTTTACTTCCGCAACATCACGTCCTCCTGGAGCTTCATTTACAAATTTCCCGTTTAATGCAACCTTTTCTGTCGCTCCACGTATAAACCACTCATACTCTACATCTATATGCCCAATGTCAATTGCCCACAATCCTGCTTTTGCCAAATCGTAAGCTAATATTGTCGCTGTCATTCCTAAAGCAATTAATATGAGTTCCCCCCCAGCCCGTCCGAAAACTTGATTCTCTACCATAAAAATACCCCTTTTCTTCCAATGTGCCATTGAAAACTGAATAAAACACACATTGCGAAGAAAAGGAGCTTATACTCCTGCTATTATCTCCATCATCTTTTCAAATCCAAGGAGATTTTTAGCTCTTTCTATATTATAGCCCAGACATAAGAGCGCGAACTCTCCAGTCACCTTACGCAATCCTCTTAACAGAAAGTAGGTGGCTCCCATCGCTCTTTTTATTGTTCCAAATGGATGCTCTGACAAGCACATCCTCATAGCCATTTTTTCTCGGTTGGGTTTTAGAGAGAATCTTACTATTTTCACTTTTTCATAATGCCCTTTTGCACTATGTTTTGAAGCATTACATTCTTTTCCTTCTGCCTTAAGCCATTCCTTACATGGCTTCTCCAGATTATCTTTTGTAAAATCAATCTCTTTCCATTCACCTTTTCCCTTATAGCACTTGTTTCTGTTTTTACAATGCTTACATGCATTTTTATTGGCATAACGGATGTTTCCATTTTTCTTAATACACTTTTGCCGCAGGATTTCACCTGCCGGACAATACACCAGATTTCTTTCCGGATCCCTGACAAAATAGCCCTCCTTTGCCCGTTCCATCATCTCTTCCGGTGTCCCGTAAATGGATTTTACATTTTCTGATTTTTCTTCTTCATCTCTCACTTTCCGACGGACTTCCTCGACTCTGATATCTGAAATAACATCTGCATATGCTTCTGGAATCAGACCAGCATGAAGACTTTTTCTCAGTTCATCTGGTTTTATACTGTGAATATCTGCCTCAGCTTCTTCATAAGAGATACTCAATTCATATCCATCTTTTCCATCTTCCATTATGACATGATGGATAATACCATTCTCAAGACATTGGAGCATATCTTCCGCATTTTCATAACCTTTGTCTGCCACCGTTTCCAGAATCTTATCCGGTTCTTCTTCTCGCATTCTGCTCATGGTCGGACTAAGCAGACCGTGATCCGTCACCTGATTCGTCATTTCAAAATCCCTGATCAGATGGGTTGCGGAATCTACTGCCGTCTGTGGATTATACGCAACTGCGAAACCATTCTTATTCTTCATAAGTCTGGCATCTGCATCTGTCAATGATAATTGAGACACACCTGTATCCTCCATCAGCTTTTGATATGCTTCATATCTGGCAAGACGCTCCTGCGCTTCTTTCAGTTTGGCTTCAAGAGTTTCTTTGGTTAAATTTTCAGGTATTTCTTCCAGCTCTTCCTGTTCATCCATTTCTTTTAGTATCCGTAAATACTCATCCGTGTGCGCATTCAGCTATTTGATCCTGTCGTCCAGTTTATTTTTCGTAAAGTTGTTATCCTTAGAATTATTTGCCAGAAATTTGCTTCCATCAATAGAAGTAAATCCCCATTCAACAGCCCCTGAGATTCTCCTGTTGAACTCTTGAAATATTTTTTTCAAACTGTCAATGTTATCTTTTCTGAAATCAGAAATTGTACGAAAATCGGGTTCCACTCCGCCCATCATCCATTTCACTTCAAGATTTACTTTACAGCTCTCAGATAGTTTTCGCGAGGAACGGATTCCTTTACGGCTTCCGTAAATATATAGCTTATACATTCCTTTTGGATCATATGAGGGACGACCTTCCACCGCTGCTTCTTTTACTCCATATTTAGTAAGATCAAGACTGTTTACGAAAGCATCTATCAATCTTACGATACTCTTTGGATCTACAAAGGAATCCCACGAGCACATCATCATTTGAGTACGGTCAAAAGTGGAAACATACGGCATAATCATTCACCTCAGATATCATTTTTCTTGTTTTCTGTGCGCTTTATTCAGTTTTCAATGTACAACTGTATCTATATGAAACATCCCCTTAGGGGGTGATTCAATCTTATGTTTGCGGATGACTGCCTAACTTAGTTTTCGGACAGTCTGCCCCCATATTTTATTGCCAAATTATATAATTCTTCATACTTATCAAAAGCATTTTGTGCTGGTCCAAGTATCCTTCGTATACTTTTAGCTCCCTCAAACAAATCATTTCCTACCCCTAGACGACTCTTTTCTCCTTCAATCACTAACACATCCTGATCTTTCCAGATTATCTTATTTTTTTCAAACCATCTTGGACAATTTGCTTTATCCGCAAACATATTATAGCAACGTGTAAAAAAAGTATTGTAGTAAACTCTATCTTTCGGAATAAAATCTAACCATTTTCTCCCTGCTCCTGCTATCATTCCCTTATTAAATTTTAATGAACTCTCTTTTAAAAATGATAAATCACCAAAAATTCCCGGTAAACAAACTATATGTTTCTCTATTGGTGATTCAATAATTTCTCTCAAACGCTCTCCAAGTTCTGCATTGTACATTTGATAGCCAGTACAATCAACTCCCAACATGACAGTAAATTCCCCATCTCCATATCTGCTAACTGAACAATGATGTTCATTAATATAATCAAGCGTTTCATCAATACTTTTTACTATAGGTTTCTTTTTCAATTTCCAAAGCATTCGATTATATAATACTGAAAAATGTAGTTTCAACTCATTAATCATACTAATCGCCTTTCATCCCTTTATCTGTCATACTATAAAATTTCTTCAAGATAAGCAATAAATCTAAATATCTTGCATATCCAATATTTGATAAATCTTATTTATTTCTTCCATATTAGCATAGTCTCTTTCTTTCGTAGACTTAATTAATTTTTTCCGCATTTCTTTGTCCCGAATAATTTCTACAATTTTTTCTGCACATTCTGCATTATCCATAGGAACGATTACACCATCTACACCATTTTCCAACTGACTTTCCGCTGTTGCATAGTCTGTAATAATCACTGGTTTATGGAACATTTGTGCTTCAATTACAGAAACGCATTTTCCTTCATATCTGCTAGGTTGAATGTATATATCACAACGTTTAATATATGGATAAGGGTTTTCCTTTTTCCCCAATATCTGAACATAATCTTCCATATGTAATTCTTTAATTTTATTTCCTATTAATTCTTCGTCTGTTCCATAACCTATCAAATACCATTTAGCCTCTATTCCACACTCCAAGATCCTTTTACAAATATTCGGAACATTATCAAAATTTTTTGCTGTACAAAATCTACCAATAGAAAGCAACACCACATTTTCATCATACGGAATTTCATTAATAACGCTTTCTGATTCTGCAAGATTTCTAATATATTTTTCAGGCATGATATTCTCAAACAACATTATTTTATTTTGTAATGACGGAAACGTTTTCAAAAAACTTTCTGTAACTTTTTCAGATATGGATGCGATATGATCATATTCTGACCACATCTTGAGTTCTGAATTTACATCAATTTCTACAGTCTCATAGTCTGTATGAATCCAGGCTATTTTCTCTTTTGCTTTTACTTTTTTACTAACAAAATAGTGTGGCGCTAAGAAACTAATTGCCAAATCATATTCATCTTCTGAAATCATCGGCATACACTTCACAGTATATTTGTGACTATATTCATCGTTTACAGCCGCACCGTCTTTTAATTGATTTTTCCACACATATTTATCAGCTTTTAAATGACCTTTTAAACGTCCCAAGAAAATATTATATGCCTTTTGTTTTAATGTTTCTTTCAATGGAATTCCCAACATAGAATATTCCCTTTTTTCAGGTAATAATATGATATTCTCCGGTATATATTTTAGTAGCTCACCTGTATGCCGTAGCAAAAACAATTCCACTTGAACTTTATTTTTATCAATTGTCTCTAATAATCCTAAAAGAGACTTTTCTGCCCCACCAATTTCCATAGCCTGCGAAACTATTAGTATCTTTTTCACCGTTTTTTTTCACCTCTTACGTGGCATATAATATTCCATACTATACTACATATCCAATTTTCTTTTCCAGTTCTTCGCGTTGTTTACTTTTCTTTAACTCACTTATATTACCACGAAGTGTATACTCTTCTTGATATAGCGGGGATACCTGCATTAACTTTTTGTTTTTTTCTATGAACTCATCTACTGTAGATATTACTCTAGCTGGATTACCTCCACATACCACATTCGACGGCACATCTTTTGTAACAACGCTTCCCGCTCCTATAATCGAATTTTCACCAATTTTTACATTAGGTAAAACAACACTTCCAGCGCCTATAAATACCTTATTTCCTATACTCACACGCCCTATTTTGGTATATCCTAATGCATTATGCATACTGGCATCATGTGCAAGTACCTGAACATGTGGACCGAATGTCACATTATCTCCAATATCTATCAGCCAACAATGTGAGGGATCTAGCTCGAACCCCAACTGAGGATTAAAATTTCTCCCGACACGAAGTCCCATCTCTTTTAATTGTTCGATTGTATATTCTCCTCTAATCCTATAAATTGTCTTTCTTAATAATCTCTTTAACATCTTCTTCACATCTCACTTTTAAGTAATTTTTTTATTTTACTAAAACAATCTTCTCCAAACATACGATGTATCGGTCTTGTAATTCTACTTCTCACTCTTTCTTTAGACGAAACCCATGATTGGGCATACCAGTGAATAGAATGGGTATTATTTGTTTTTTGCAATGCTCCTGTATTATTATTACGTGGATTAAAATATTCCTTAGGATAAATTGTTATTTGACCTATTTGTTGAATTTCAGAAATATTCTTTAACCCTTTTTCTAATAATATCTGTGTAGTACGTGTAACCACCGTGGTCGTATTGATATTTCCATCAATATCATAAAACTTTTGTTTGTCATAATACTCTAATATATCTTTGTATATCTCTAACCCTGCTGGTGCCGCCATCCCCACCCCTGGGTTCACTAATATAGAAATATTCGAACTACCATTTCCATCTATTTCACATCCCATATAAGAGCCATTTTTTAAAATATCATCAAAAGAACAAATCACCTCTACATCCGTATCAAAATACAAACCGCCATATCTATACAGCACATCAAATCTCGCATAATCAGATACAAATGCATACTTCTTAGACTCATATGCTCCTCTTATGTATTCATTCTTCCTAACATCATAATTCTTCTCGTTCCATTGCACGATCTCATATTCCGGAAAGTATTTTTTCCAACTATCTATACATTTTTTCGCTGATTCTGGCAATTCATTTCCTCCAAACCAGCAATAATGAATTTTTTTAGGAATCATCATTTCACCTCATAAAATAATTGAAAGTTTGTTGCATATCCACCATATGCCAGTAATTGTCTATAAAAGAATAAAGCATAAAAAGCAACTAACAGTACTTTCATAAGTTTTCTCGACTTTTCTGTAAAGCATTGGTCTATACAATATGGAATTACAATAAGATCAAAAATTGTAAAGTACATACCTATTCTAGCAAAATAGACCATTTTTAATGCCAAAATATTAAACGCAAAGTTAATACAAGACATATTCATCATCCATATCATCTTATCTGGTCTATCATCACTATCTCTTACACAAATAAAGTGATATAACCAAATCAGTATAATTGGAAAACAACAAATAACAAATCGCAAAATTCCCATATTTGTATTGGTATCTATATAATTCGCGTATTCTGTACCCCCTAGTAAAAAGTTAAATAATAAATTATATATTGGCGAAACTAAAATCATAACAATTGCTACTGCAATGCAAAGTGTTACTTTCTTATTCAGCAATTTCCCTCTTGAACAGAAAAACAATGGTATGCAAATCAAGACAGACTTATGAAATGATGACATCAAAATTATTGCGAGGATAAAAAGCAAATCATTTTTTATGCAACGTGTACTTTTTGACCATATTCTCCATGCTAACCACAATGCTGCTGCAACCATATACTGTCGTAATCCATTCATAGTCGACATCCAAATTTGGCTAGAAAAAATTACAAATGAAAGTGGTAAATCCATTGATTCCTTATATAAAAAAAAACAAATTGCAAATATTATAAAAATAGATGAAACAATAATCAAAAACTGTGAATTCTGATTGATTTTATTTAATAGTGCAGTAAACAACAAATATCCTTTTTCTACATGTCCTGTCACATTATTAAATACATTATCAAATGATTTTCCAACCGCCTCATACATCAATCTATAATCATCAGTATCCCAAAAACGATATCTACATGCAGAAACATATGCTAACGGACATATATATATAAATACTAATATGGGATTATAATAATGCTTTTCCGTTGTTTTATTTACTCTATATTTTTTTGTAAGTTCTATAAATACTATTAATATAATCGAAACACTATATGCTCCATATAACCAATACACTACTTTATCTCCTTAAAATCTTTTTGTATATACATTGCGGGATAATCCCAACTAATAGTGGCTTTATTGTGTATATTCGAAATATCATTGGAATTTTCAATATTTTATATCCGTTTTTTCTTACCCAAGCTTCATTCAGCCTTCTTTTAAATGTTCTTCTCTTTGCCGCCCCTCGCCCATCAAACATATGGTAAAGCGGTTCTTGTAGAATATATCCTTTATATCCTTTTGCATACAACCTGAACCAAAGATCATAATCTTCCACACCTAAAGTTTGCGGTATATCCCTATAGCCATTTACAGCATCATAAGCACTTTTTCTTACCATAACTGGCGCATGGCAAAACGGAGAACCTTTTATGAAATCTTTATTAGTTGGTGAATATGATTCCATAGGTTCTGGTACTTGATATGTTCCATGTTCATCAAATCTTGTCATTCTTGTACTTACAAAACCATATTCCTTATTATTATCTAGAAACTCAACTTGTTTCTCAAATCTGGAAGGATCACATAAATCATCTCCGTCCATTCTGGCACAATATGTTCCTTTTGCAACTTTCAGGCAATGATTCAAAGAATATGAAAGCCCTCTATTTCTATCATTCTTTATCAAAACAATTCGCGATTCTTCTTTCGCGATTTCTTGCACCAATTTATATGTATCATCCACTGATCCATCATCACAAATTATAAATTCCCAATCCTGAAATGTTTGGTCAATAATTGAATCTATACTCTTTCTTACTGTATTTTCACAATTATATACACTCATTAATACACTTATTTTCGGCATACTATTTTTCCCCATTAATCAATGCATCTCTATGCATTTTTAAATACTCAAATAATTTCTTTTGGTCATAATTATCTTCTACATATCTAGACGCTTTATTCCCTAAATCAAGTCTTAATTCAACATCTTCTACCAATTTGTTCATAGCATTTTCGAGAGATTTACTATCTTTTACTACACAAGTTAATCCCGTTTCATTTTCCTTGATTGCATCTATTTGTCCAGGCACATTAGATACAATTGCCGGCAATCCCATTGCTTCTGCTTCAACAACAACTAATCCAAATCCTTCTCGGTAACTTGGTGCTACAAAAACATCTGATGCCGCATAATATTTTTCAATATTGGGCACGTTTCCTGTAAAAATAATATTTTTTGACATTTCCGCTTTGCTCAACAGTTCCTGATTCAACGATTTATGGTTATCCATACCACCCAACATCAGCAATTTCACACAAGTATGTTTCTTCTCAATATTCAAAAAAGCTGCCAATAATTCATTAACACCTTTATCTGCGGTTAATCTTCCAGCAAAGGCAAATACAATATCATTTTCTGATAACGCAAGTATTTCTCTTATTTTTTCTCTCCAATACTTCTTTTTTGAAATATCAAATTTATTCAAATCAACTCCACTAGCACTACCATTCCAAATCACACAACTTCTATCTGCAGTATATAATTTTTCTTCCAACGAAAAGTTTCTGATATTATGACTCTCTACTTCTATAAAAGTTGAATTATCACATGTCTTTTTTTCCAAATATTTAAATAGACTTCTTTTCCATCCTTCAAATCCCATATATCTAATTCCCCACTGACAATATAACCTGACGGGAACTTTCTTTCTCCTTGCCGCAATAGACGTGTAAAACGCTGCATTAGGTGTAGAATACTGAACAATATCAAATTTTTCTTTTTTCAATATTTTGCCAATCTTTTTTATAGCATCCAATGCCGACAGACTTACCCCTCTTTTCATATCAACTGGATGATAATGTACAAATATAGGCATATCCTTTAACACTTCATCTTCATTATTACATATTAATGAAATGTCATATTCTCCCGTTTCATATAAGTACTGCGATAATTGCTTCAAAAAGCATTTATATGTCATATACACTGTTGTAACAAAACAAATTTTCTTCATAATATCATTCCTTTATTTTTGCTGGAACACCTTGATAATTACCACTTTTAATTATGTTTTCAATGACTACCGCTCCTGCACGTATAATACAGTTTTCACAAATTTTCAAATTATTGCTCACAACTGCGCCTATACCAATCCATGTGTATTGTCCCACATATACTGTCCCTGCTAGTTTTGCACCTACCGAAACATGTACGTAGTCTTCTATTGTATTATCGTGTTCTACTATTGCTCCTGTATTTATTATACAAAACTCTCCTATTCGGCTTCCTGAATTGATAACTGCATTTGCCATAATTACAGTTCCCTTACCAATGGTTACATCTAAATTAGATATTACAGCCGTTGGATGTATTGCTGTATAGATACCTACATCTTGTATTTTTTTTGAAATAGCATTCCGAGTCTCTGCGTCACCTATAGCTATAACAAATTCTGCAATATTGCTATACTTCTTATATTTATCTATCGTTCCTAAAACCGGAAAACCCAAAAATGTATCGCTTAATTCTGTATTGTCATCCAAAAAACCATATACTTTGTCACCTGATTTTTGTATAATGTCAGCTATAACCTTCCCGTGCCCACTGGCACCAATAATTATTACCGATTTCATTTCCATTCTACCTACTTTTCTTTACTACCTCTAAACGATTCCATCGTAACTGATTCTTTGGAACTAATTCCTTCTCTTTTTATCACTGTTTTAATTGTTTGGAATATAATTTTCCAATCCCCTAAGAAGCTTATATGATCCACGTAATATACATCCTTATCGAATTTATCTTCCCAAGTAATGGAATTGCGTCCATGAACTTGTGCATATCCCGTAAATCCTGGTCTTACTTCATGTCGTCGAGCTTGATGAGCATTATACAGCGGCAAATATTCTTTCAACAACGGACGGGGACCTACCACCGCCATATCTGCTTTTACAATATTTATTAACTCTGGAAGCTCATCCAAACTGGTGGATCTTAATATTTTCCCAAACTTAGTTAGTCTCTCTTCATCCGGCAAAAAATTACCGTTACTATCCTTTTTGTCTGTCATAGTTCGAAACTTATACAATGTAAATACTTTTCCGTTCAATCCGGGTCTTTCCTGTCTAAAAATTACTGGTGCGCCCAGTTTTATCCTCACCATAACTGCTATAATCAAAATTACTGGTGATAAAATTATTAATGCAATTAATGCACAAATACAATCTTGCGGTCGTTTTATATATTTTTCATAAATTCCACATTTATGCATATTCTTACTCTTTTCCTCACTCAAAACATGCTCTTATTACTTCTATAATCCTATTCTGCTGATCCACTGTCATTTTATTATCACTTGGTAAACATAATGCTCTTGTAAAAATATCCCTCCCTACATCAATCACCTCACCTTTAATGTAAGCATTTGATCGGGCACGTCCGTTTCCGTCTCTAACAACAAATGGGCTCAAACGATAAATTGGTTGCATGTGCATTGGCTTCCAAACTGGGCGTCCTTCTGCATTAATACTTGCAATCGCCTCCAAAATTTCTGTCGGACAAGTCTTCCCCGTTTCTTTTACATAGCAGACATCTTGTTCTCCACGCACCTGCTTACACATAGCATCCTTGTCAATAATCAGGCAAGAAAGCCAGTAGTTTGGTTCCGAGTTTTCCTGATCTATCGGATTCATAGATACAGGAAGTCCTTTCAGTCCTTCTTTATATCTCTCGTAAATTGCTTTTTTCTGAGAAATATGTTCATTCAAATATGGAAACTGCCCACGAACAATCCCTGCTATTACATTACTCATCCGATAATTATATCCCAGTTCTTCGTGTTGGTACCAATCTGCATTTTCTCTTGCCTGGGTAGACCATTTTCGTACCTTGTTTGCAGCTTCTTCATCATCTGTCAGGAAACAGCCTCCTGCACTTCCTGTAATAATCTTATTTCCATTGAAAGAAATTGTATTATATTTTCCAAATGTACCCGTCTGTACTCCTTTATACGTAGCTCCCATAGATTCTGCTGCATCTTCTATCAAAATTGCTCCATATTTCCTAATGACAGCATTTAACTCGTCTACTTTTCCCGGAGTACCATATAGATGCGCAACAACAACAATCTTTGTATCCGGATAAATCTCAAATGCTTTCTCTAGTGCGGTTGGATCCATGTTCCATGTATCATATTCTGTATCTATAAATACTGGCTCACCACCTTCATATACAACAGGATTTACTGTCGCATCAAAAGTCATGTCAGAACAAAACACTTTCCGACCCTCTAATGCTCCATGTCCAACTTTCGGCATACCATATGCTTCGATACCTGCTAATTTCATAGCCAAATGAAGAGAAGCTGTTCCCGCTGATAATGCAACTGCATATTTGCACCCAATATATTCACAAGCAAGTCTCTCTACTTCATTAATATTTTTTCCAACTGTTGACATCCAGTTCGTCTCGTAGGCTTCTTTCATATAGGCAATTTCTAATCCATGCATGGTCGGACTACTTAGCCATACCTTAGACTCAAATTTTTCAAATTTATTGTTTTCCTTAAACATGACTTTCTCCCTCTTTTCTATTAAGCTTAAGCAATACTTCACTTATTTCTTTCGGCTTTTTAACGTTAGGACAACGCTTTCTTAGCAATCTGATCATTCCCTGTATCACATGCATTTCTGAGTATCTGAACATTTTTATAATTTTTCTTTTTACTCTATGCATTCTCTTAAAATATTATATTACTTCCTATTCCACCATCTCCAACAAAAATGTCACAAATCTACAGAAGCTCATCCAGACTGTATTTTTCAAAATTTTCCAATTCCTGTAATACACTGATCCAAATTTCTTAACATATGAATTGACGCATCATGCGGCATACTCTTTTTCATACTACGAAATTTATGTGTTTTGAAAAAGTCTTTATTCTGCCCTACTTTTTCTGTATGAAGAATACAAAACCAAAAACAGCTATTTTAATTGCAATCACTATTTCCGCATAAACATGGAATAATACCATCAAACCGCCAAAAGAGAGCACAACATCTATGGCTCTCTTTTTGTCTTCCCTACTACTTCCAAATGATCTCTCTCACTATCTGCATTCTCTTCATCGCTTTCATCTTCTACAAAAACAACTTTTTCCAAGCAAAAAGACTTTTCTAATCTTTTTCTTTAGCAAAAACAGAATCCCCTTTTTCTTTTTGTCAATTGAATTATGACTTACTCTTGTATTGCTTTTTATGCACTTTCTTCCCCCAGCAGTCTCTCATACACTTCGCCCTTTTTCTCGCTTCCATGTTCGCCTGCCGGATGGTACGTTGTCACAACTTCAGCTACTTTTTCCCGGATATTGTCTGCATTGATGTATGCCATACCCATTAATG
>OGXN01001436.1_pt1 | contig 22857 bp, 20 predicted proteins | sample 1576281 | NCBI WGS metagenome assembly OGXN01 (sample SAMEA3541494, study PRJEB24748) | human gut metagenome | biome: human gut; feature: human-associated habitat; material: faeces | place: China | collected 2012
AAAGTGCATTTTTTTGAATTATAGGATTCCAAAGGAATTTCCTATAATTTAAAAAGAATCCTGCATCTGCAGGATTCTCCTTTTAAACTGTCTGAGCACTATAACCTGGAAGTTCTCCTTCTGCCACCAGTCCTTTTCCGATGCTCTCTGTTCGGATTGCCACATAAAATTCTGCAAATGTCGCATCCAAATACGGATTTACATAAAAGATACCAACCAGTCCGCAAGTCAATGTCGATAATAAGAACCAGCCAAAGAAAGACAGTTCCAACACAAACGCTTCCATCTTGTGCCCGTCCATCATCTGCTGACTCAGCTCCAGCGCACGTTTTCTGTCCATATGTGGATTCTCTGACAAAATATATGGAACAAGTCTGTAACTGTAGCTTTTAATGATTCCAGGTACGATCAAAAGCAGTGTCCACAATAAAATAAACAAATCCCGGAAAAACATTGTCTTAACCACATTTCCATATCTTCCATTCTGGAATCCATAAAACACCTTTGAAGCACTTGTCTGATGCTCTCTGTTCTCCATAAAATATCTGCATCCGCCTACCGATACCGCATTTCCGACAAAAATCGTATATAACGAAGCTAACAAAGCAATCACCAGCAAAATCGCGATTACTATCGAAGAAAAAATAACTCCCCCGAATATCGAATTGCTGCTGTTATAAGAATATGCGCTGTAACTGTCATACGCATATGGATTATTATGCTGTACCTCCAGCGTAGTCTGCACACCGCTTCCGGAACCGGCAAACATACTTCCACTCAAAACTCCTACCACCAGACTTGCAGCCACACACGTCCAGTAATTTCTCTTAAATGCCATCTTCGCATTCATCTTCAAATCATATCTTGTCCACATAACTGTCTTCCCTTCTGCTATCTTTTGTAATTTGCAAGATATTCCATCTCGATTGGATCTATCGGATCTATCGGATTCTCCAGCATACTCTTTCTCTTTCGTTTGCTTCTTTTAATCAGTCCACCTGTTTTGTTATAGATCCAAAACGAATACACCAGAATCTTATTTGCCTTTCCAAGCTTTTCCTTCGTCGTCTTATTATATAACATTCCGCCGACTTCCAAAGGCACCTTTTTTCGAATCAGGGAAATCAGCTCTGTCTCACAAGTCACCCTCTCCGGTAAATCTGTGTAAGCCATACTTACACAGTTCGGACGATGTGCGTCGCTTCCCCCGATTCCCACTTTTTGATACTTATAAGCCAGCTTTGCCGCCTTTTCATTGGACTCCATTGACTCACACGCATTGAATACTTCAATGAAATCAAATCGCTTTATGATTTCCGGATTTTTATAAAATCTCTTTGTGTTCGTAAAGCTCATATACTTTTCTCCGCACGGATGCGCCGGTCCAAGCACACCTCCATGCCGATGGACAAAGTCAATCAGCACAGAGACCGGAAGTCCTTTTAGTTCCAGAAGCCTCATCTTTACCCCTTCCGGCATAATGACAATAATATGCCCTGCATCACAGGTATCATATTCAATTCCTTTCAGGACGACAAAATCCTCATGGCTTTTTCCTTTCATCTTGTTTTTCCAATACCTGTATCCTTTGTACGTGTCGTGATCAGTAATCAGCATCCCTTCAAAGCCATTTGCTTTTAGAATCGTAATATATTCATCTAAACTTACCTTGCTATCCGGGGATCCTTCTTTTACATGACAATGCATATCTATCTTCATAAAATAAGCCCCCTTTTCTTTTTATATACCCATTATACATCTTCACTTCCGAAGTCGCAATGACATAAAATCGGAAGTTTTACAATAAATTTTGTATCTTCTTTATTGCTAACTGCCCAAATCTCCCCACCATGCAGCGTGACAATCTCTTTTGCGATCGCAAGACCAAGTCCGGCATTTCCGGTATCTGTAGATCTTGCACTGTCCGAACGATAAAATTTCTCAAAAATATGTTCCAACTGATGTTTTGGTATCTCTGCTCCCCTGTTCACAAAGGTGACCACAACATTCTCCACACCTTTCGCCGCCTGCACTGTAATCTCACTTCCCGCATCTCCGTAAGCGATTGCATTTTTTAAAATATTTCCAAACACACGCGCCAATTTGTCTGCCTCTCCGTATATCAAAATCTTCTCGTCAATCTCCATCTTCATGCTCTGTCCTTTTTGTTCCAACATCGGATAAAATTCATCTGCCATCTGATACAACATGAAAGTCAGATTCACCTGCTCCTTCTTTAAGGCAACTGTCTGCATATTTAATTTTGAAATATCAAACAACTCATTGATTAGTTTTTCCAATCGCTTTGCTTTATCATACGTGATCCGCAAATATTTTTCCTGCTGTGTCCTTTCCATCTGTTTCATGTCATTTAGAAGTTCCAGATAGCCGACTATGGAAGTCAGCGGTGTACGGATATCATGCGCAAGATAACCGACCAGATCATTCTTTCTCTGCTCTGTGCGGATTGCATCTTTGGTTCGCTGTTCCAGCGTGATCTTCAGCCGGTTCATTTTCTTCTCAATAGATTCCAGTTCCGGCTCCAATTGTATCTTGTCGTTTTCTTCCTCCAGAAGCTGATTGATGCCGGCTCCAATCTCATCAAAATATTTTATAATTTTCTTTAACGAAAAAGAATATGCGGTTAAAAAAAACAGGATTGTTCCGACTATGCAGACAATCTCTTTCTGCCTTTCCTCCTTAAGTACTCCATCAGATATAATAAACAGACTGACTGCCCATATTATGGTGAGAACTCCGGGAAAAAATGCTGTCTTCCACAATATTTTTTTCTTAAATACCCGAACATCATCCTTCAATTTTGTATCCCACTCCCCACACAGTCTTGATATATTTTGGATTCTCCGCCGAATCATTCATCTTATCCCGCAAATGTCTGATGTGAACCATAATTGTATTCGTACTGTTCACAAAATACTTTTCTCCCCACACTTCCTCAAACAATTTTTCAGAATCCACAACTTTACCACGATTCTTACATAATACCCACAAAATCGAAAATTCTGTCGGGGTCAAAGACAATGGTTCGTCATTGATCGTGCATTCATGGTTCTCTTTGTCTACAACCAGACCGCCGATGATGATCACATTTTCATTCATCTTTACATCCTGCTGATTATACTTCGTCACTCTGCGAAGCTGTGCTTTGACTCTTGCAACAAGCTCCAGCATCTGGAATGGCTTTGTGATATAATCATCTGCCCCTATCGTAAGTCCGGTAATCTTATCAATGTTCTCGTCTCTTGCAGTCAGCATAATCACCGGAAAGTGATGATTCTCACGAATCTTCTGACAGATATCAAATCCATCGATATCCGGAAGCATCACATCTAAAATTGCAAGGTCAATATCCTCTTTCTCTACACACTTTAACGCATCTTTTCCGTTATAACATTTCAGCACATTGTAATTTTCGCTTTTTAAATATACTTCTACTAAATCTGCAATCGCCTCTTCATCATCTACTACAAGAATGTTTATCGCCATATATTTTCCTCTTTTCTTAACGGTTTAAAAGTATTATAGCAAACTCTTGTGTACAAAATATATATTTTTTCTTAAATAAACCATCTTTCTTATCCAAATTAAAAAGAAGACCAGCGATTACCAGCTGATCTTCCTAAAATCCTACTCAAAAAGTCTTATTCTTTTCCATCAAAGCAATATGTACAAAGTTTACATGGTTCCAATCCGATAGACGCAATCAAATCATCCAGTCTGTGGTATCTCAATGTCGTAAAGTTCTGTTGCTTGCGCACTCCTTCCAGCATTGCTGCATAGCGGTCACTGTTTGGATCTGCGTACTCACCAAGTACCTTTTCTGCATTCTCTCCCTCACGTTCCAAAATAATTCTGCGGGTAATCAGATCCAGTTCTGATTTTGAACGTGAGAAATTCAAATATTTACATCCATAAAGCAACGGCGGACACGCCGGTCTTACATGAACTTCTTTCGCGCCACTGTTATATAAAAATTCCGTCGTCTCACGAAGCTGTGTTCCTCGCACGATTGAATCGTCGATCAAAAGCAGTCTCTTGTCTTCAATTAAAGACGGTACCGGGATCAGTTTCATTCTCGCTACTTTTTCTCTCTGTGCCTGATTTGTAGGCATAAATGATCTGGACCAGGTAGGTGTATATTTGATAAATGGTCTCGCATAACGATAGCCCGATTCGTTCGCATATCCAATCGCATGTGCAATACCGGAATCCGGAACACCTGCTACCACATCCGGCTCGATGGTTCCTTTGTCACGTTTTGCCAGCATACTGCCGCATTTATAACGCATCTCTTCCACATTCACTCCCTCGTAAGAAGAAGTCGGGTATCCATAGTACACCCAGAGGAACGAACAGATCTTCATATCTTTTTTTGCCTCTGAAACGACTTCCACACTCTCTGGTGTAATGTAGACAATCTCCGCCGGTCCAAGTTCTTTATAATCAGAGTATCCCATACTCATGTATGCAAAACTTTCAAATGAAACACAATATGCATCTTCTTTTTTGCCAACCATCAGCGGAGTACGTCCATAACGGTCTCTCGCTGCATAGATTCCCTCGTTTGTCATGATCAGCATTGTCATGGAGCCATCAATGATCTCCTGCACATATCGGATTCCTTCCACGATCGTCTCTTTTTTGCAGATCAACGATGCTACTAGTTCAGTTGCATTGATCTGCCCGCCGCTCATCTCCTGAAAATGTGTATGCCCATTCTCATAGACAATATTCAAAAGTGCATCCAGATTGTTGATCTTTCCAACTGTTGTGATTGCAAAACTTCCCAGATGCGACTGAATCAAAAGCGGCTGTGGTTCAAAATCAGAAATACAGCCGATTCCGATATTTCCTTTCATCTCCTCGACATCCCGCTCAAACTTTGTACGAAACGGAGAGTTCTCAATATTATGAATCGCACGGTGAAAACCGCCTTTTCCAAATGTTGCCATTCCACCGCGTCTTGTCCCCAGATGTGAATGATAATCTACGCCATAAAATAAATCTAATATGCAGTCTGTCTTTGCAGCAACGCCAAAAAATCCACCCATGTATTTTCTCCTCTTTTCAATTATCTTATTAGCTCATTAACAGAATAAGTTTAGCACGAATCGCCCGCAAGTGCAAAGAAAGATAGTTAATTATTTTTAAAGAGGGTTTATAAGTCTCATTAATAATACTATTGTAACATGCAGAAAAATCACATATAATAAGAACATAGAAACAATGTATTTTTCTTTTCGAAAGCCGGGGAATCTCTATGAAACTAACACAGGATAACTGCTACAAACTAGCATTGGAAATTACAGGCTGTAACGGAATGGAATGGCCGTTTTTTTCTTCTAAGATTTTAGAATTCAACAATCTGGAACTGCTGCACGCTCTTGTGACATGCGCGACTCCATCTCAGCATCTGGCTTTATGGCATCATGAAAAGCGGAGCCAGGAATTTATTTTTAAAGTATCGATGATTGAATCCATTCTTTCTGTCTGCGACGGCTATCTAATCAAATCTCCTGAGACAGAATATTTAGATGCGAGCGAAAAAAGTGTTACCTCCTACTATCTGGGACTTATTTTTACAAAGCTTTTCAGCATGAAAGAATTTCAGACAGACTATTTTTTGAACACAACACTTTTTGAACAGGTCTACGGGAAAGAATCTTTTATCTGCAACGGGCGCAAAAAACCCTCCTTTGTCGGTCTGACACAAGCCGATGAAAAATGGAGTATCTGGGAGCCGACAGGAAAACGTGATCATGCTCCGAAGGCATTAAGCGATGCATTCAATCAAGTGCTCGGTATCAAAAGTGTAAATGGGCAGGCACTCGCATTTGCAATGGCATCTATGACCTATTTTGACACCAAACACAATGAGCTTCAGGGAATTCTCCGCAATGCACCGGAAGGTAAAAAAGCCGATGTCCACTTTGACAAAGAACAGTTTTTGACTCTCTACTACCGACATATCTGTGAATTGTTTGATGAATCTCTTCGTCGGAGGCCTTTTGACAGTGTCATTGATTATATTGACGGTTATCTGGAGATTGAGTTGGAACTTTTCGGACTCAACATAGATGAAGACGAAACAGATGAATATGCCAGAAAGCGCCGTGTGAAATTAGGTGTTCCGAAAAAAATTCTTGAATATTTTCAATATCACACACCAGCCGCCAAACAAGAAATCTTGTTATCCGACATTGTAGATGCCATTCCAGACAATGAGCCAGAACTTCAGGATTCCCATTTTTTCATGGGACGGGACAAAATATATTTTCGAATTGTATAGAAAATACATCATTTATTCGTAAAATTCAAAATTATTGGCAACAATTTTATTGACAGTATGCTATAATAGAAAAGAATAATGTATTATGTTGCCGTACAGTTTGTTAGGAGGGTATGATTATGGCTACAAAAAGACAAGTTAAAAAACAAGAAAGTAAATTAAATGCAATGAAAGCAAAAGCTGCTCCTGTAGTGGAGAAAGTCGTAGAAAAGACTGCCCCTGCCGTAGAGAAAGTCGTAGAAAAGACTGCCCCTGCCGTAGAGAAAGCTGCAGAAAAAGTTGTGGAAGAGACAAAAGAAGCTGCAAAAAAGGTAAGAAAAGCAGCTCCAAAAAAAGAGATGAAGACGACTTTGATCGTAGAGCACCAAGGAAAGCAAGTGGAAGACAAAGACATGATTGCAGCAGTGAAAAAGGCATGGACGAAATCAGGTAGAAAAATTGGCGACATCAAGACTATGACATTATATGTAAAACCTGAAGAAGCCGCTGTATATTATGTAATCAACACAACCGAGACCGGAAGTGTAGCATTTTAATCATTACTGGAATAACAATACTTGATATATATGATTGTAAGGATAGGATAGAAGTTTTTACTTCTGTCCTTTTTTCTTCCTCCGGAATAGAGACAGCCTCTTTTTTATATACTAAACTAAATCCTATTTTTGAGGTTCTTATGAGGCCATTCTCACACAAAAAAATAATCGGTACTTCTCTTTTATTTATCGCTGCATTCCTCGTCGGTCACTTTTTTGCCCGGACAGTGGAACATTTTCAGACAAAGTCGGTCACCACATCTGCCACCGGCAATTGGGGGCTGAGTTTTCAGGAGGACGGAAAACCTCCCGTTGCAAATGCGACCTACGAAGACTTAAAGCAATATGATGCTTACTACGCCGAAAATACCGACCAAAAGGTAATCTATCTTACATTCGATGCCGGCTTTGAAAATGGTAACACGCCAGCCATCTTAGATGCACTGAAAAAACACAATGTTCCGGCTACATTTTTTGTCGTCGGGAATTTCCTCTCCGACAACCCCGATCTGATCAAGCGTATGGTCGAGGAAGGTCATATCGTAGGAAATCATACTTATACGCACCCGGACATGTCCAAAATTTCCACGATGGAAAGCTTTTCAAAGGAAATTCAGGATGTCGAAAAACTCTATCAGGAAATCACCGGAAAAGAAATGATAAAATTTTATCGCCCTCCGCAAGGAAAATACAGTGAAGAAAACTTAAAAATGGCAAAAGAACTCGGCTATAAGACGTTTTTCTGGAGTCTTGCCTATGTTGACTGGTATCAGGATAAACAACCGACAAAAGAAGAGGCATTTGACAAACTACTTGGAAGAATACATCCCGGCGCTGTCGTTCTGCTGCATAACACTTCTTCCACAAACGGACAAATCTTAGATGAGTTGCTGACAAAATGGGAAGAAATGGGATATACCTTCAAATCTCTGGACCAGATGCCATAAAGCCAAAAAGATGGGTGAACATTACTTTCGTTCCCCATCCTTTCTCCATTTTACCACACTCGCTTCTAAATAGCACTTTTCTTATCCAAGTGCAACATCCAATATCATCATTACAAGGAAACCGACAACAAATCCGAGTGTGCCCATCTTCCCGTTTTCTCCCATATGAGCCTGTGGAATCAGTTCTTCCACAACGACATAGATCATTGTTCCAGCAGCAAACGCAAGTAATATTGCAATCGATGCATTCGCAAATCTCGCAAATACTGCTGCAAGCACACCAAAAAGAGGTTCTACAACCGCTGTCATACTCGCAATGACAAATGCTCTTTTTTTACTTACCCCTTCTTTCACAAGCGGCAATGCAACTGCCGTCCCTTCTGGGAAATTCTGAATTCCAATTCCGATCGCCAGTGCAACCGCACCTGACAACAACGCCGTATCTTGCATATTTTGTCCCGCCAGTGCAAATGCAAGCCCGACTGACATTCCTTCCGGAATATTGTGAGTTGTAATTGCTATGATCAGCATTGCCGTACTTTTTCCCAATGTAAGCTGTGTACTTTTTTCTCTCTCATACCATGCTTTCATCAGCCCGTCTGCCACAAGCAATGTGATGACTCCCAACAAAAAACCACCGGTCATGACAAGCCATCCAACCTGCCCGTTTGCCTCTGCAAAATCAATCCCCGGAAGCAGCAGCGACCACACGGACGCAGCTATCATAACTCCCCCGGCAAATCCTAAAAATCCACACTGCAGATTTCCGCTGACTTCCCGTCTGACAAAGAAAATCCCCGCAGCTCCTAAAGCTGTTATGAGAAAGGTTCCAAGTGTTCCAAATAGTGCCATTAAAATTCCATTCATATACGATCACCTCTGCTGATACTATATGAAAAAAACAGCTTTCCGTGAAAGAAAGCTGTCTCCTTAATTATTCTGTGTATGGCTCTTCTTCATTCTGTTTGACAGTTACTCCGACATCCTGAAAATCTACTTTTGCCCATACGTCTTTATTCACTTTTATCTTAGTGTCTTTTTTCCAGCCATCATAAACCTCATTGAACTTTTCACTTTTCCGAGAATTTACGATTGTCTCCTTTTTCGCATCTGTCGCATCTCTGTCGAGCAGACTTGTCACTTTTGCGACGTAGAGTCCATTCTCTGTCTCTATGACATCTGTAAATCCGCCCACTCCCAAAGAATCTGCTGCCGCAATCAACTCCGCGGCCGGCGATGTACTCTCTGAATCAAAGGTAGCTGTCTGCGCTTCCTTGCCTTGTTCTGTCGCATAAGCCGCAAAATCTTCCGCCGCTTTTGCACCTTCCAGGAAAGCTGCTGCCGTCTCTTTCAGGGCTGCCTTTTCTTCATCTGTCAAAGTCTTAGAATTCCCTTCTTCGTCTGTTGTCGTATATGGAAAACTTACATACTGCATACTCTTTTGCGCAGCCTCTTCATCCGAAACTTCTGTGCTTACATCCTTTGTCACCGCATCCGTCATCTTCTTCTGAATCGTAAGCAGAGTCAGCACTCTTTCCACATACTCCGTCTCTCCGGATACCAATTCTTTGGCTTCCAGCTCATTGCCCTCATCGAATTTCTTTGCCGCTTCCTGAATCGCACTCTTTTCTTCATCTGTCAACACAACCTCGTATTCTGCCATGTGGTCTTCCAGAATATACATCTGTTGAAGCGCATCCATCACACTGTCTTTTACATTGTCCTCATAAGTCTTTCCCTCACTTACTTCCTGCGTCCACATGTTGTCTCCAAGCATAGAGCCTAAGTTTGTCTCAATCATTCCCTGCTGGTATCTCGCATAAAAATTTGCAACTCCTGCCGGTATCTTATCCCCTCCAACAGTTGCCACTGTATCTGCGTTTTCAAAGCTTGCACATCCTGTCATTGAGACTACTGCAAGAGATGCCGCTGTCGCAAATACGACTACTTTCTTTTTCAGATTCCTCATAACTGCCTCCTTTGTATTTCTAATTCTTAATTATAGCGGTTTTTCTTTATTCTATCAATGTTTTTATATCATTTAACACTTTTTTCACAAGTTCCAGCACATCATCGTCTTTCTCTTTTTTATTTCTTGCTTTCTTTTCATAGACAAAATAAGGATTCGTATCAACCGTAAATTTAAGCGCCCCTTTGTATTGATCAAGCAGCATCGGAATCCGCTCTGCATGCACCTTCGCACGTTCATACATTGTAAACCGGAACTGTTCCCCTTTTTGCTCCACAGCAACTAAATATGCACTGTGTGCAAGTGATTTCAACAGCGCAATCTGCAAAAGCTGCTGAACTTTTCTCGGAATATCTCCATATCGGTCAATCAATTCTTCCAGCATGTCATCCATCTCCGCCTCATTTTCAATACTTGCAATCCGCTTATAAATATCGAGTTTCTGGTACTCATTTGGAATATACGACGCCGGAATAAACGCATCTACATTCAAATCTACTGTTGTTGTATATGGCTCCTCCTCAATCTCACCCTTCAGCTGCTTAACTGCCTCATTGAGCATCTTACAATACAGGTCATACCCGACAGCCTCCATATGTCCGTGCTGTTCTGCCCCCAGAAGATTCCCTGCTCCGCGGATTTCCAAATCCCGCATGGCGATTTTAAAACCAGAACCAAGATCTGTGAACTCACGGATTGCTGACAGGCGTTTCTCTGCCACTTCACGCAGGAGTTTATCTCTTTTGTATAGCAAAAACGCATATGCCATTCGATTGGAACGTCCCACACGTCCTCTTAGCTGATACATTTGCGAAAGTCCGAGCTGGTCTGCATCGTGGATAATCATTGTATTTGCATTGGAAATATCAAGTCCCGTCTCTATGATCGTCGTCGACACAAGCACGTCGATTTCCCCATTGATAAAATCAAGCATAATGTTCTCAAGCTCCCGTTCTTTCATCTGCCCATGCGCAAATGCCACATTTGCCTCCGGCACAAGCTTTTGCACCTTGTCCGTAATCTCATCGATATCTTTCACTTTGTTATACACATAATACACTTGTCCCTGACGGGATAATTCTCTTTGTATCGCCTCGCGCACCATCTCATCATTGTATTCCATGACATATGTCTGAATCGGCATACGGTCAACCGGAGCCTCCTCAAGCACGCTCATATCACGTATTCCGATAAGACTCATATGCAAGGTTCTCGGAATCGGTGTCGCTGTCAGCGTCAGCACATCAATATTCTCTTTTAATTTTTTAATCTGCTCCTTATGCTGCACTCCAAAACGCTGTTCTTCATCGATGATCAAAAGTCCCAAATCTTTAAACTCCAAATCTTTGCTCAGCACACGGTGCGTACCTACCACGATATCCACCAGACCGCGTTTTGTGTCCTCAATTGTCTTTTTCTGCTGCGCCGGAGTACGGAAACGGCACATCAGGTCGACTCGCACCGGAAACTCCTTCATGCGCTGCACAAACGTATTATAATGCTGCTGGGCAAGTATCGTCGTCGGAACGAGATACACCACCTGCTTATTCTCCTGCACCGCCTTAAATGCCGCGCGGATCGCAATCTCTGTCTTGCCGTATCCAACATCTCCACAGATCAGGCGATCCATGATCTTGGTGCTCTCCATATCTTTTTTCGTCGCCTCGATTGCAAGCAGCTGATCCTCCGTCTCCTCAAACGGAAACATCTCCTCAAATTCTCTCTGCCATACTGTATCCTCTCCATAGACAAATCCATGTTTTTCCTGTCTTGCCGCATACAGTTCGACAAGGTCCTTTGCAATCTCTTTTACTGCCCCGCGAACTCTTGTCTTCGTCTTCGTCCACTCTTGTCCACCAAGCCGATTAAGCTTTGGTTTCTTTGCATCTGCGCTTGCATACTTTTGGATCAGATCCAGCTGAGTTGCCGGAATATACAGATTCCCGCCCGCCGCATAAGCAATTTTCATATAGTCTTTGGAAACTTTATCCACCTCAATCTTTTCGATTCCCTGATAAATCCCCAATCCATGATTTTCATGTACTACATAATCTCCGACCTTCAGTTCTGAAAAGCTCTGTATTTTCTGTCCCTCATATACTTTACGCTTTCTCTTTTTCTTTTTTTGCCCAAAGATATCCGTTTCAGAAATGACGATGAATTTGATCATCGGATATTCATATCCTTCCGTCACATGCCCGTAAGTCACCATGATTTCTCCTGGATTAACCTCTCGTTCTACATCCTCACTGTAGAAACTGCTTAGATTATAATCTCTTAAATCTTCTGCCAGACGTTTTGCTCTTGTTCGGGAACCGGAAAGCAAGATCGCACGGTACCCTTTTCTCTTTAACTGCTTCAGATCCCGTGTCAGCATCTCAAAACTGTTATTATACGGGTTTACCCCTTTTGCCTGCAAATGATACAGACCACGCGTCTTAAATTCTTTGCACTTCATCTCCAATGCCGACATCCCTATACTATAGTATTGATTCATCTTGTCGGCAATCTCTTTTGTGGAGAACAGTTTCATCTCCTCGTCCGAGACCGCATACCCACATTCCATACGGTTTGCCTGTGCCTGCACAAATTCTTCCTCCACAGACTCTCCCTTTTCAATCAGGCGCACCGGCTCATCCAAAAACAGCATACTTGTTTTCTTATCAAAATAATCTAAAAATGAAACACGTTTTGCCTGTTCTTCCGGAAAATCTGTTGCCGGATAGATACGAATCGATTCCAGATTCTCAATAGAGCGCTGGCTTTCCACATCAAATGTACGGATAGAATCAATTTCATCTCCCCACATCTCAATACGCACAGGTACTTCTTCCGTCAACGGATAAATATCTAAAATACCTCCCCGCACCGCAAACTGTCCGGGACCTTCGATCTGTTCTTCCCTCTCATATCCAAGAAGCACCATATCTTTTTTTAATTTCTCAAAGTCAAGCTCCTGTCCTGCCTCCAAAGAGATGACCCTCTTTTCCATCTCTTCCAGCGGAAGCAAAGAATCCATAAAGCCGTCAAAGCTTGTGATCACAGTGACTTGTTCCTGTTCAAGCAATGCCTGGTACACTTCCATTCTCTGTTTAATCAAAAACTTGCCACGAAGATCTGCCTGATAAAACAATAAGTCTTTTGCCGGATAGATCCATACATCAGAATCCAGAAAACGGTACTCTTCATAAATTTGTTTTGCCTTGAGCTCACTGGAAACAGCGATGATTTTTCGTTTAAAACCATCGCCCAGCGCATACATCAAATGTGTTTTCTGGGAAGTGACACAACCTGATATCTGTATCATTCCCTGCTTTTCCGTTCTTTTTTTCTGAATCTCTTCATACTCCGCCAATTCTTTCAGCGGTCCTGCAAAAAACTGCATGTTCTCCTCCTTCTATGCTTTTACTTTTTTGTTGAACACATTCATCGCAGCCTCAATCTCACCTTGCACAATCTGCTCTACTGCATCAGATGCATGTTCATATCCTTCTTCCATCAATTCTCTTTCCTGTTTAGAAAAATGACCGAGCACATAGTCTGCCAGATCGTAATTCTTCGGTTTTTCTCCTACTCCTACTTTAATTCTCGGAAATACCGTTGTGCCAAGATGGGCGATAATACTCTTGATTCCGTTGTGACCGCCCGCACTTCCTTTTTTGCGGATGCGAAGTTGTCCTACATCCAGACTGATGTCATCATAAATGACAAGCAGATCAGACTCCGGATCAATCTTGTAGTAATTTACAATTCCCCCAACGCTCTCTCCGCTCAAATTCATATAAGTCTGCGGTTTTACAAGAAGTACTTTCTGCCCCGCAATGACTCCTTTCCCGCAGAATGCCCGACACTTCCTTGCATCCACTGATATATTATATTTCTCCGCCAACACATCTATGACATCAAACCCGGCATTGTGTCTCGTTCCTTCATACTGAGCCGTCGGATTTCCTAATCCTACTATAACAAACATCATTTCACCTCTTCTTTTTACTGCTTTTCTTATTTTACAAGAACTATCCTCGTTTGTCACGCAAAAGCCATGAATAATTTTCCAAACTTCTTCATACATTATAAAAAGTAAACAATTATCGTTCGATAGATTAGGAGGCCTCTATGAGTTCCAAGACCAAAATCGTTGTCTTACACATGAAAGAAGTGATTTATACTGTAGTGTTTGTCGTGCTGGGAATTTTGCTGATCCTGCTGCTAACCTTTATGTTCCTCCCAAATGATGAAAAACATACATCCAAAAAACAAGAATATATGCCCGGTGTCTACACTTCCACCGTCACTTTAAATAACACTTCTCTGGAAGTGGAAGTTGCAGTGGACAGCTCACACATCAACTCCATCCGGTTCAGCAATCTGGATGAAACAGTTGCAACAATGTACCCGCTGATTCAGCCTGCAATCGAAAATATTGCAGAGCAAGTCTATGATTCCCAGTCGCTGGAAAATATATCCTTCCCGGAAGATAATCCTTACACCTCTCAGGTCATCATAAACGCAATTGATGATGCATTAAAAAAAGCCACGGTCAAATAAAACCGTGGCTTTTTGCTTCTCTTAGCCTTCTACAACAAGATAGCGTCCGTCAGAAACCGGAAATACTTCCGAAGCCTCCTCAAGCTCATCATCTGTCATCTCTGCGATATCCGCTCCGTTCTCTTCAAAGTAATCTCTTACTTCGTCCAACGAATCCACGACAACTGCCATGCAGTCCTCCAAAAATGCCTCTGCTTCCTCAAGAGTCTCCGCAACCGGTTCGTCAAATAACTGTAACTGTTTCTCCAAAAAAACTTTTAAACATTCTTCATCATATTCATACATTTTAAAATTCCTCCTATATACCCTTTCCTATCATATGAATTAATTCTTCTGGTCTGTCAATGATATGCTCCGCACCATTTTCCTTAAGTATTTCTCTTGAGCGAAATCCCCAGGATACGCTCACTGTCTTCATACCCGCTGCATGCCCCGTCTTAATATCCACTTCAGAATCTCCGACGTACACACATTCTTCTTTTTTACATCCAAGCTTCTCTGCAATCATCAGTGCTGCGCTCGGATCCGGCTTTCTCGGTACACTGTCTATCTGTCCCTGAACATATGAAAAAACATCTTCCCCGAAAAATTCCTTCACCACATCAACAGCCTGCAAATGCGGCTTGTTCGACAGCACCGCCAGCTTGATTCCACTCTTCTTCAACTGTTCAAGCATCTCTGCGATTCCATCGTATGGTGTTACATGATATGTACAATTTTCTCCAAATATACGTCCATATATCTCCATTGCCGGCTCCATCTGAGATTTTTCTAAATCTCCTCCTGCCACCAAGGCACGTTCGATCAGACATCTCGCACCATTTCCGACAAAGCTTCTGCACTGCTCTTGTGTAATTTTCTTAAGCTTTAATTCTTTCAACGTTTCATTAACTGAATATGTTAAGGATTCTAATGTATCTGTCAATGTCCCGTCCAAATCAAATATGCATGCTTTATACATTGTGTGCCTCCTTAATTTTTTATAGCATCAGTATAGTATGAACACTCTGAAATTTCAATATCTTTTTTTACAACCTCCAAAAAGTAGTGAAGGCAGTATACTTCTCTCCTCGCACACTGCCCATGTTTTTCTCCCCTCTCATGCCATCAGATACTGGCGCATCACCTTCAATGCGTGTTTTTCAAGTCTGCTCACCTGTGCCTGGGAAATATCAATATCCTCCGCAACTTCCATCTGGGTGCGCCCCTCAAAAAAACGTAATCGGATAATATATTTTTCTCTCTCTCCCAGATGTTCCATCGCTGCCTGAAGCGCCAGTTCCTCAATCCAGTTCTCTTCTTTATTTTTTTTGTCACTGATCTGATCCATCACATAAAGTGCATCTCCACCGTCATTATAGACCGGCTCATTTAAGCTCATCGGCGCCTGAATCGCATCCATCGCAAACACAATATCTTCTTTTGCTATGCCAATCTCTTCTGAGATTTCCTGAAGTGTCGGCTCCCTTAGATTCCGTTTCATATATCCCTCTTTTGCATAGATTGCTTTGTATGCCGTATCCCGCAGCGAACGACTTACACGAATCGAATTATTGTCTCTCATATATCTTCTGATCTCCCCGATAATCATTGGAACTGCATAGGTAGAAAATTTGACATCCAGCTCTGTGTTAAAATTATTGATTGCCTTGATCAGCCCGATGCATCCTATCTGAAACAGATCATCCGGATTTTCATTGCTATTCGTAAAACGCTTGATTACGCTTAATACCAGTCTTAGATTTCCTTTTATATATTGCTCTTTCGCTCCCTCATCTCCTGCCTTAATCTTTGCAAATAGTGCATTTTTCTCTTCTTCCTTAAGCAGCGGCAGCTTCGACGTGTCCACACCACATATTTCCACTTTATTCAGTGCCATCTTCGTATCCTCCCACGATTTCTTTCTAGTAGGATTCTCTGCATTGTGCGGTGTAAATATACTATTTTGAACGAAATAAAAAAAATAATAGTCCTTGACACTTGTTCAAGAACTATTATTTCAAACGGTTCATTACCGGTTCCATTTATCTGCCAGATTTTTAATCTGAGCTTCTAATTTCGCAAGGTCTTTATTTGCGAGACCTTCATTTTTCATAATAACTTCAAGCAGATATTTTCCCGCGTTTACCGTGCGGTTAAATGCACTTTCTGCTCTCAATTTCTCTGGTTTCTCCACTTTCTTCTTCACAATCGGATTTCCTTTTGACAGAATCTGATTCGTCGCAAGATCTACACATCCGCCTGAATACGGTGCGAATGCCGGTATGTCAAATCTCTCAGTCACTGTCTCTGCAAAGGAATCGGTCACCTGATCCTCGCCATGCACGACAAATACATGCCTGATATCCGATTCAAATCCACCAAGCCAGTCAAGCAGTCCATTCATATCCGCATGGCCGCTGATTCCTTTCAACGATTCAATTCTGGCAGCCACCTCAATAGTCTCGCCAAACAGCTTGACAACAGGCGCTCCCTCGATCAGTTTTCGTCCGAGTGTACCGACCGCCTGATAACCTACAAAAAGAATCGTACATTCTTTTCTCCAGAGATTATGTTTCAGATGGTGCCGGATTCTGTCCGCCTCGCACATTCCGGAAGCGGATATAATGACTTTTGGTCTGCTGTCAAAATTGATCAATTTGGAATCGTCACTCGTCACAGAAAGCCTCAGACCCGGAAATACAAGCGGGTTAATTCCCTGATCCACCAATTCCATTGCCTCTTTATCAAAACAATCTCTCTCATTCTTTGTAAACACACTGGTTGCCTCAATCGCAAGCGGACTGTCCACATACACATCAAAGTTCGGGAAATCACTCAGCAGATTCTTCTCTTTGATCTCACGGATAAAATACAGTAGTTCCTGCGTCCTTCCCACTGCAAAAGAAGGAATCACCACATTGCCTCCTTTTTGGAAGGTATCTCGCAAAATCCTTGTAAATTCTCCCAAATAATCCGGTCTCTCATCTCCATGCAGACGATCTCCGTAAGTCGATTCAATCATAACATAATCTGCCTCTTTTATCTGTTTCGGGTCTTTGATAATCGGCTGATTGATATTTCCGACGTCTCCTGAAAATACAATTTTCCGTGATAGCCCCTCTTCTGTAATCCAAATCTCAATACAGGCAGAGCCAAGCAAATGTCCAATATCTGTAAAACGCACTTCCACGCCCTTGCACAGCTCTATCCGCTGCTCATAATCGCACGGTGCCAAAAGTTCCACTGCATCCTGTGCATCCTGCATCGTATACAGCGGCTCATACAGCGGCTCACCGGAACGTCTTGCCTTTCGATTTCTCCACTCCGCTTCAAACTCCTGAATATGGGCACTGTCTCGAAGCATAATATCGCAGAGATCCGCGGTTGCAAAAGTGGTGACAATCTGTCCTTTAAATCCATTTTTCACCATAAGCGGAATCAAACCTGAATGGTCAATATGTGCATGTGTCAGAAGTATAAAATCAATATCTCCCGGTGCAATCGGAAGTTCCTGATTCTCATACAAATCCGGTCCCTGCTCCATACCACAGTCAATCAAAATGTGCTTACCATTCGTCTCCAGCAAATGACAGCTTCCAGTCACTTCGTGGGCTGCTCCGATAAACGTTAATTTCATACAATCAACCCCTTTTCTTTTTATCCTACCACTTTTTCCTTCTTTTCGATAGTCTTTTTACCAATTTTTAAGATTCATAACGCACCATTTCCCGCTTTAATCTCTGCATGATTTTCTTCTCCAATCTTGAAATATAAGACTGTGAAATGCCAAGGAGGTCAGCGACCTCTTTTTGCGTTTTTTCCTCCCCGTCAAGTGTTCCAAGCCCAAAACGCATCCGCACGATCATCCTCTCTCTGTTGGAAAGCCTGCCGATTGCTTTAACAAGTAATTTTCGCTCTGCCTCATTTTCCAGATCACGATATATCGTATCCTCTTCTGTCCCCAGAATATCGGACAACAAAAGCTCATTTCCATCCCAGTCAACATTTAGCGGCTCATCAATTGACACTTCCAGCTTTGTCTTATTATTTCTTCTCAGATACATCAAAATCTCATTCTCAATACATCTGGAGGCATATGTCGCAAGCTTTATATTCTTTGTCGGATTGAATGTATTGATTGCCTTGATCAGACCAATCGTCCCAATCGATATCAGATCTTCTACTCCAACCCCTGTATTGTCAAATTTTTTTGCAATGTAGACGACAAGTCTCAGATTGTGTTCAATCAAAACTTTCTTGGCATACTCATCGTCTTTTGAGCCGAGCTCGTTGATTGCTTCTGCTTCTTCCTCCACCGCCAGTGGAGCCGGAAGCACTTCAGAGCCCCCTATGTAATGTATATCCTTCTTTTCCGGAAACAAAAATGTTCGAAATCCCGGTATAAATTTAAATTTAAACTGATGTGACATCACTGTGTTGATAACCATTTTTACTCCTCCTAAAATATGTCAGGATTTAAAATCATCTGATATGTATCTTCTGCCGTAATTTCTTCCTCACTGATTCCAATCAACGGATTTTTAATCCAGTGAATTTCATCATTTTCCACACACATTTTGTCAATCCGCACAACCGGAAGAACCCCTTCCCGCTTTCCGATTGAATGATACGGAACATATCTGATCTTCCCCATTTTTTCTTCTCCCAAAAATTTCATCGCCGTCTTTCTGTCCAATATGCTGACAGGCTCATTTGTGACAGGGTCTCTCAGTCCGTTGCCAGTGTCAATCATGCCTTTTATACAACATTTCTTTTGTCCCAGATACAACTGCGCTCTACATTGATATTGATTCACTCTTTGAACGGAAACGATAAAACTCCATATCCATGTAACAACGTAATATGCAGCGACTGCGACAAGCAGAAACATACTTCCAATCTTTATGTACTGTCTGAAATGCTCCATCACACCTCCCAGCAGGAATCCACCCGTATAAAGCATCAAAAGCGCTTTTACAAAATTTCTCATATCTTTGATCTTAAGCCCTGCTTTGATCATTGCTGTGTTTACAACTACATGGAACAGTATGAATTTCAAAAACGGATGTAAGACCGGTAATATGATGACCAGACACGTCAGAAAAGATCCTGTCATTGCTCCTATACAGATATTACCGTGCGTGGCAGTACACTTTAACATCTTTCGAACTAAAAGCAAAAGTATATAGTCCATCATAAAATTTACCAGGAACAGCACGTCTATATACAATTCATAGTACACGTCCCACCTTCTTTCTCTTTCAACGCAAAATCGATTTGGTACTCAAGCAAAACTCATTATACGGAATGTCCTCCGAAAAATTTGTCAAATACGCTTGGGAAACTGCCCCTTTCGTTCGACAAAAAAAGAGACATGCTCTTGCATATCTCTTTTTATTAATCAATCTCTTATTTTTTCAAAAATGATGGAATCTTAATAGACTGTTCCTTTACATGGCTCGTTGGTGTTCTTGGAACCTGTAATGTAGGCATCGTTCCACCTGCAGTCTTTGGCTGTGCTGCATTCACGGCATCTGCTCCAAGATCAAACTTGTTCGCTGACTGCTGAGCTACAGGAGCTTCCTGTCTTTCTACATTCTGGATAGTCGGCATAACAGTCTTCTCTAATCTTGATTTTAATTTAGAAGCTGTTCCGCCTGTATTATGTAAACCTGTCGCAATAACTGTGATTGTCGCCTCATCTGTCTTTGTATCATCATACATTGCACCGAAAATAATATTAGCTTCTTCGCCTGCAAGATCCTGTACATATTCAGCTGCATCACTTGCATCCATCAATGTGATATCACCTGAAATGTTGATGATAACATGAGATGCACCTGCAATTGTTGTCTCTAAAAGTGGACTGGAAACAGCTTCCTTCACTGCCTCAAGAGCCTTGTCATCTCCCTTTCCATATCCGATACCAATGTGTGCAATACCTTTGTCAAGCATTACTGTCTGCACATCGGCAAAGTCCAAATTGATCAAAGAAGGTACATTGATCAAGTCTGTGATTCCCTGAATACCCTGCTGCAATACCTCGTCTGCCTTCTTCAGCGCGTCCGGCATAGTCGTTCTTCTGTCTACCACTTCAAGCAGCTTGTCGTTCGGGATTACAATCAGTGTATCTACATTCTCTTTGAGCTTTTCAATTCCTGCAAGAGCATTGTTCATACGTGTCTTTGCTTCAAAACGGAAAGGTTTTGTTACCACACCAACAGTAAGGATTCCCATTTCCTTTGCTGCTGCTGCGATTACCGGTGCCGCACCTGTTCCGGTGCCGCCGCCCATACCACAGGTAACAAATACCATATCAGCGCCTTCTATTAACTGTTTTACTTCTTCTATACTTTCCTCTACAACATCACACGAAGTATCTACTATGTATTCTCTTCTCACCTCAATTAAGTTTTGATACATGAATTTGATATTATTTATTAAGCATCTGTACGCTGGCCCCGCTGCTTCTCTATATCCTCAGCAATTCATTCGCAGTGGAGGAACATGCAGGGGCAACCGGGCGTTCCCTGATGGAAATCCTGTCAGACCATCCTGACTTCCCTATCCGGTTCCTGCTTAAATCCTTTGCAGGTATCCTTGTTGGAGGTGAGGAGCTGCAGGAACTGGTGAGGCAGGGGGTCATTACCAACCGCTTCCTTTACATCATCGGCCTTTTTGTGGTCAGCGGTTACCTGTTTGCGCTTTGGCTTAACCTGCGGTTCCGGTTTTATGAGAAAACCCTTCTCCCCATGATGCTTCTGGTGGGCGGAGGGCTGAACCATATACTTATATTCATGTCCCGGTATATATTTGAGAGCGAGTCATATGCCCTGAGTTCCAGGTACGCCCTGCAGTTCCAGGTGGGAATCCTGGGAATGGTAATCACCTTTGCCCTTGCGTGGAACCAGGGGAGGAAGGGGTATATGTGTGGGAATCCCGGAGTGTGCCGGCATGCACATGGGAATCCGGAATCAGCCGGAGGGGTCCGTACCGCCAGGGGCGTGTTCCGGCGGTGCCTGATTGCGGTATTCTGTCTTGCAATCCTGTCAGGAAATGGTTATACTACTTACCATGAGATTAAGAAGGCCCCGCACAGGGAAGGGAATTTTGAAAAAATGGCGGCAGCCGTAAACGAACAGTTAAAGTAACGGTCCGGTTATCTGAGCCGTTACCGGTTGAGAATGGAGAATGGACATGAAAACATACGGAGTAGTAATGGCCGGGGGCGGAGGCACCAGATTGTGGCCGCTTTCCACGAAAAAGCTGCCCAAGCAGTTTCTGAACCTGTCCGGCAGGGAAACGCTGGTGAACGAGGCTGTGGACCGGCTTCTGGGCGTTGCGGATAAGGATGATATTTTTATTGTGACCAATGCCTCGCAGACGGAGGTGATGCTTTCGCAGACCGCAGGACGGGTGAAGGCGGATCATATCCTGGCGGAGCCGGCGGCGAGGAATACGGCGGCCTGTATCGGCTATGCGGCCATAACCATTTTGAAAAAGTACGGCGACGGCATCATGTGCGTGGTGCCCTCCGATCCTTATATCAGGGATGAAAAAGGGTTCCAGGAAACGCTGCAGGAAGCGGTAAAGGCCGCTGAGGAAACGGACGCCCTTGTGACCATCGGCATCAGCCCCACCTTTGCTTCCACCGGCTACGGCTATATCCGGAGCACTGCGGTGGAAGGGAAAGCGTACCGCAAGGTAGAGGAGTTTGTGGAAAAACCGGATGAGGAAACGGAATACCTGGAGGCAGGCAGCTATGCCTGGAACAGCGGCATGTTTATCTGGAAGGCTTCCACCATCCTTTCTTATTATAAGAAACTGCTCCCGGATATTTATGAATGCCTGATGAAGCTGGCGGAGGGTTTTGGCACTCCCGGAGAGGAAGCGCTACTGTGGGAGGTATATCCTGCAATCCCTAAGATTTCCGTGGATTACGGAATTATGGAAAGGGCGGATCATGTGCTCATGCTGACAGGCGATTTCGGCTGGAGCGACGTGGGCGGCTGGGACGCTTTTGACGCGCTGAAAAGCAGGGATGAAAACGGAAATCTGACCGTGGGAAAAACTTTGCTTCTTGACAGCAGGAACTGTACCGCGTATTCTGTAGACAAGCTGATCGCTGCCGTAGGCGTTGAGGATCTGATCATTGTGCAGGCCGGGGAAGCCGTTCTGGTATGCCCGCAGGCCGAGGCGCAGAGAGTGAAAGAGATCGTGGAGGCCCTGTCGGAAAAAGGAGAAAATTCGTATCTGTAGCGCGAAATTTCTCGATCGCTAATCATTCTATTTCCGGTGATACCGTGATATCATTGTAGATGGACCTGGAAAAAAATACCTTTAAGCAGGTCTGCGCACCTGCTGCGCTGACTGTAAGAAAGTGATTCAGGAGTGCCGAAATCCATCGCCAAAGGTGATATAGGCCGGATTTTGGCTGTAACTGTGAAGGTACTGAACAGTTACCGTCACGCACGGACATCAGGAGGAGAAGAATGGTTACGGAAAATTTAACGCAGGCACAGATAGAACGCTACGTATCGGAATTCATGCTGGAGCTGGGAGTGC
>OGXN01001449.1_pt1 | contig 22688 bp, 21 predicted proteins | sample 1576281 | NCBI WGS metagenome assembly OGXN01 (sample SAMEA3541494, study PRJEB24748) | human gut metagenome | biome: human gut; feature: human-associated habitat; material: faeces | place: China | collected 2012
TTGATGGCGTAGTGATGGGAATCAAGATTATGCGGAAGATACGGGCGTATTTTAGGAATTTGAAATAAAAGGAACTACTCTTCCACTATCCATTTTTCTATATTTCTTGTTTGCGAACTAAAGTTCACACCCACTTTAAAAAGCTTACGATTATCCGCTTCAAAAGGAAATGAATAATGTTTCTCATTAATCTGTTTCAGGGCTTCTTCTGCCGTGCCATTCAGTTTAAATTCCATGACATATATAAATTTATCCGTTTGCAACACAAGGTCGATACGCCCTTCGCTTGTATGATATTCCACTTTAGTATAAAAGCCCACGAGCTTGAAAACGATAAAAAGCACATTTTCGTAATGTAACTCCTGCTCGCGAATCACGTCATAACCAGTGTCCGCAAAGAAACTTTGCAGCCGTCGGAAGAAAGAGTTATAGTCACCGGAACGTACTTCACGGACAAACTTCTGAATTTCAAAAGGAGACTCCACCTTATTTACGTTCGCATAATAAGGAAGTAAGAAACGGACAAACCCCTCTTCTACTTCACGATTCGGAAAACCTAAACGGTATATGCCAAACTCTTCGTCATACCCCTTAATGGTAAGATATCCGCTCTGATAAATCACTGGAATGGGATTACTAGATTCCGAGTCGATACTGTTCAACACCTGTTCGTCTGTTTCCTCATGAGCCATCCGTTCCAAATCATAGTGATGCTTCTTCAACAGGTTCACCAGATAAGTGGGTGTCCCCGTCTCAAACCAGTAGCTGCCGAACTTCATCTTATCAAACGTGTTCAACAGACTGAAAGGGTTATAGATCCCGATGGTATGTTCCATAAAGTGGTAACCATCATAACATTCTTTCAATTCTGCGCACACCTGCTCATAACTCATCTTCTGCTTTTCTGCCAACTGATGCAATTCCTCCTCCAGGTTGTCATGTATTTCTTTCTCCGTGATGCCGCAAATATCCACAAAGCGTTCATCCATTGAAATATCCTTCAAGTTATTCAAGTCGCTGAACACGCTCACCTTGCCAAATTTTGTCACCCCGGTCAGCAACGCAAACTTGATGCAGCCGTCCATCGTCTTCAAAGCTCCGTAGAAAGGCTTCAACGTATCCCGGAATTGCTTCTGTAAGTCCTCATTGCCAATGGCCTGCAGCATCGGCTTGTCATATTCATCCACCAGAATAACTACCCGTTGTCCGGTCTTCTGGCAAGCACGCTCTATAATACCGGCAAAGCGTAGGGAGAACGAACGTTCCGATGGTTCGGCACCATAAAGTTTTTCCCAAGCGGTCAACGATTTATCTAGAATATTATCCAGACTCTCCAAAGCATCATACTTCTCGATATTAAGGTCAAGATGCAAAATTGGATGTTCTATCCAATCTTTTTCGAGCTTCCCCACCATCAGTCCCGTAAACAGTTCCTTCTTCCCTTGAAAATATGCTTCCAAAGTAGAGATCAGCAGACTCTTTCCAAAACGTCGCGGACGACTCAAAAAGTAATAACTCCCGGTCTTTACCATTTGATACATCAAGGCCGTTTTATCAACATAGAAATAACCGTCTTGACGGATTTTCTCGAAGTTCTGGATACCAATAGGATATATTTTATTGCTCATACATGTACAACCTTTTAATTATGATGCATACAAATATACAGCTTTCATTCTATAACACAAAGCTAGCAGTGATTTTAATTCTATGATAGAAAAAACTTTTAGATGAGCTATATTCAGGAACAGAAGTTGCAAGCGTATTTCAATTAGAATCTTATATTCTTGGGATTTATTCGAGCATCTTCAAGTGATAATATAATAATATCTTCTCCTTGAACTGAATAATATAATTTACTTAATGGAGTAACTAAACATTGGTCGCACAATCATATTATCTTATATATAAGGGAAAGTGAAAGGATTTATTTCTATAAATTTTAAATAGAAATAAAGTATCAAACATCATACCCTCTAAAAGTAATATATCAACGATCTTCACAGACAGTTGATATATTTAGAATACATATCAGCATTTTGCTAATATGAGGGGACAGATCAGGAATATACCGCTGTATTTTTCCCAACCTGCAAAATGTAGGGGATTCATGTGTGTAGCATGAAATTAGGGACCTACATGTATCGTTATATTATACTATTAATCTTTATTCGATTTATGTTGACTATAGGAATAATCGTATTTCTTCTCATCGTATAAATCCATTTTCTCTTTACATATATTCCACAAAAAAAGAACATTTCCTATTAGATACCTACGCCACATTCGTTTCGGTTCTTTTATCAATCGATAGAGCCATTCTAACGAATGTTGCTGCCACCATAACGGAGCCCGTTCAGTAGTACCTGCAAAGAAATCGAACACTGCCCCTATAGTGCCCACATGGCAATGGATATTCAGTTTTTGCCAATTACTATAAATCCATTTTTCCTGCTTGGGAGCAGTCATGCCAATCCACAACAAATCGGGATTTGCCTCGTTGATAGCCGCCACAATAGCTGCATTATCTTCCTGTGAAAATTCCGGCTTATAGGGAGGTGAATAAGCCACTACCTCTAAGTTCGGATAGTCTACTGCCGCCCGTTGTTTTATCAATGCCAACACTTTCTCCGAACTACCCATAAACATACATCGCCCACCTTTCTCATTAAGGCGATTCATTTCAAAAACAAAGAGATCCCAACCGGCTATTCGTTCCCGTGGTTGGCTTTGCATCTTTAACCATTTACAAACTTTTACAATACTTGCTCCGTCAGGGATAAGTACATCTCCTTTTATTAGCGCCTCGGCAAAAAGCGAATCCTTTAGTGCAGTGTTGTATGAGTGCGCATTTATGGTATTTATTAGGAGTTTACCCTGCGGCAATGTTTTTAATTGGTCTACATTCTCTACAATAGGAAGTTCTTTCAACTTGATCATATGAATATCTACTCTAAATATTATACCAATTTCTTAAGAATGTCACACATACGTTCCTCAAAACGTTGCAGCGTGAACTCACATTCAAATTTCATCCTACCTTTGCGTCCCATCTCATGACACAGATCACGATGTTCCATACAATAAGCCACCTTCTCGGCCAAAGCCAATGCATCCTTCATGGGAACAATATATCCTGTCTCACCTTCATCAATAATATCCACTATTCCCCCTTCATGACTAGCAATGCAAGCCACACCATGTTGCATTGCTTCCAACAGTACTAGAGGAAAACATTCATTGTAAGTAGGAAGTATAAAAAGATCCGCCTGTAGCCAATATGCATCCTTATCACTACCATATTTTGCACCATGTGCCATAACCATACCCTCTAGTCCGCATTTCTGCAAGTAGGCAGCAAACTCCTCTTCACTAATGTCACTCCATTTTCCTACGAAATTGCACACAAAGTCATATCCTCTATCTTTCAATATATGGCACGCATCTAGTAGCGTCCACACTCCCTTCTCCAACATCATGTTGGAGAGAAAGAAAATATTAAACCTGCTATCCATCCTCATTAGTTTATGTCAGGAATACCATTCGGACAAATCAGAACATTCCGCCTATCCACATATTTCTCTACATCCTCGTAGAGTGCTTCGGATAGTAGTATCACCTTCACCCCTTTAAAAAGCCGTGGATATATCCACCTATTAGGCCAATGGTCTTGAAATGTTCTCACTCCCTGATTATGAAAATGGATCACCACTTTACACCCCATCCCCTTCAACATTTGTACAATGACAAACTCTTTATAGAGTGCAATTCCGTGTGAATTTGGCGTAACATATACCAACTGTGTTTTCATCTGTTTCACCATTTTACGTATAGATTTCAGCATTTCCAAAAACGAAATTAGCTTCTTCAGCCCCACTTTACCGATATCCTTAATATCTTTGGCAGTGGCCAGATTGATATAATGGCAATCAAATGTCTCATTTATCACCTTACTATCATGAATATATTTCCCCATCATGGCCGCACCATGTACAGGCGGTGGCATGTGAAGAATAAAAAGAATGGACGGTTTCATTATTAGTTGAAATTATTTTTGATTAGATGTGCTATCTCACAACTGAATTTATCTGCACCTGTAGAATTTAAATGGTCTGTGGTGTGAAACAATTTCTGATTATCATAAGCAGCTTGATTCAAGAAAGAATAATAAGGTATATTATTTCGCTTACATAACGAGTCAGTAATAGCTAACGACTTCGTCTCCACCACATCGGCATACATAGGTGAAGTCACCATGATTAGCATTATCTGCTTTGTTTTACACACCTCTATAATATGCTCCATCGCTTCCACCTTACGGTTATCAATTGCCACACTATTTGTATATTTCTTTTTCTCTTCTTTCAAAAATCCCTCTAAAGGCTGAAAACCATTTGTATGAAAAACTCCGCGATCCTTCAAATTCTTCACCATCTTGAAGAGTTTTGAGTTATAAGGATAGATGGCTGACCAACATTTGTATTTTTCCCAAGGGCTCTTCATGCTAATTACCTCTTGCCAAGAAGCATGATGTTGATAAGGCAATAATCCTGATAAGCGATCATAATCCCCTTCACCTACCATCATATCATAAGGTGTCACCTCTAATATAATCGCCTTCGGTGTATATCTATCCAATATTAGATCCAACTGCGCCCGTTGATATACAAGGAAACAACCACTGCGTCCTGCATTATAGCAACTCATATCTAAAGAATCCTGTAATATCTCCGGATTGTAATGGTTACGAGCACGTGATGACCCTAATATCACCAAGTCTGCTGTTTGCTCATCTAACGCTTTTGTCGTATAATAAAAATCCTCACCCTTTTGGTTGAAATACATCCATTTCAAACTATACCCTATTCCTCTGTCTGCCACTAGCAACAGAACAAAAAGCAAGAGTGCCTTGCCTATATATTTCATACCCTGTTTGCTTATATCCATTGTTGTTTAGAATTGAAAGTAGATAAACTGCCCACCATCAAAGACTCCTACACTTAGAATTATCATTGATAGAACCACATACGAAGCAAAACGAATAGTTATCGAGTCATTCTCCAGTAATGGATGCTTTCCATTTTTCTCTTCAAGCATATCACACACCATCAACACACCTACCCCCATCGTGCCATAGAGTAACACAGAAAGGTCCGGTTTATAAAGAACTCCTGCTGGTAGTACCATCTTGCTAATAGCTAGTAATGCATCCTCCAATGTATGTGCTTTGAAAAAAGTCCATGTAACTGTCATTAGTACAAAAGTCAGTAAGATATTAAAAGCCTTTAGCCATATACTATCCTTTCTTATTCCACAACACAAACGCGTCTGTTCTTTGATTGGTTTCATTATATTACCTATCACTTGGAAGAGCCCATTCAGTCCACCCCAGATCACGAAGGTCCAGTTAGCTCCATGCCACAACCCACTCACTACAAAAGTTATCATTAGATTCATCCTTGTACGCCACTTGCTGCAACGGCTGCCCCCCAAAGGAATATAAAGGTAATCCCTAAACCAAGTAGAAAGTGAAATATGCCACCTACGCCAAAAGTCTTGTATGCTAGTTGCCATATAGGGTCGTGCAAAGTTCACAATCAATTGAAACCCCATAATACGCGCACACCCTAAAGCAATAAAAGAGTATCCGGCAAAGTCACAATAAATTTGAAAAGTGAAGAGCACAGCTGCAACTAGCACCGACACCCCTGTATGGTGTGCTATGTTGCCAAATACAGCATCTGTATACAAAGCCAATCTATCCGCTACCACAACCTTCATAAAATAGCCCCACAGCATCCAGCGTAATCCAGTAGTAATATCCCTTCTATTAAGATAGTGCCTCACCTTAAACTGTGGCAACAACTCCTTGCCTCTCCCAATAGGACCAGCTGCAATTTGCGGGAAAAAAGAGATAAACAGTGCATATGTGCAAAAATTCCTCTCTACCATAATCTGCCGCCTGTACACATCTATCATATATCCACACGCTTGAAAAGTGTAGAAAGAGATACCTACTGGTAATAATAACTCTAAATGTGGCACTTCCATTCGAATACCTATCAGCGAAAATATCCCCCAAAGCGAATCATTCAGAAAGTTGAGATATTTAAAAATAAATAATCCTGAAAAGCAAAGCAAAAGCGTACTAGCCAAGACAACCCTTCTTAGTTTATCATTCTCACTCTCACTAAGCTTTTGAAGTATCTGTGCTCCTACATAACTTACCAAAGTGACAAATACAAGAAACAAGCTATACGTAGGACTCCAATTCATATAAAAGAAGTAGCTCACTACGAGTAAATATCCCTGTCTTATCCTATGTGGTAAAAGAAAAAAGAATGTTGCTACTATTGGAAAAAATAGTAGAAAAGAGAAACTATTATAAAGCATTAGGAATAATAGATATTATTAATTTAAAATTTACATATCGCTTCACCAAAGAATACGATATATTTCTGTGATCAAGCGCCAATCACAAATAGTATATAAAGCAAAAACAGTCTAAAATTCAGCTATTTAATACAACATTAATTGATTATTAAAGAAAATATCAAAATAAGGAAACAATACGTGTCCATATTTCTAAAGAGTAACAATTAGTATAATTCATGAAATCCCTATTCAATAGTTATAAAGAATCTACTAATTAATATGAAAAAGTACATGGGGAATATATATAATATTTAACAGACACTCATGATAATAACATTTCAAACGAAACATATTCTATTACTGATTAACCTGCTCCATCAATCTTCCTTCTCATACATTGAATTAGATTTCTATCCACACGGTTTCCCCATAACCTATTGTACAGCCTATCCTTGAAGTTCTTCCATTTGAAGCTATTTCGCCAATATGCCCAAAAAATTCCTTTACCGACATGTTTAACAATCAATTCTAATGTAATTGGCTCCATATTTATAAATTGATTGGGTACAATCAAAAAAGATTGAGGTATGCCATTACAGGCTATTTCAATGGGGCGTTTCAAAAAGTGAATATATGCATATTCATTAGATACTATTTTATTTTCATGTAAAGAATATCGCATAATACGTCCATCTTCATAAGTAAACACACTCATCCTATTTCCTAACTTATCATTAAGTACTTTCAACTCTTTCAACCTAGGCATGAAATCTAAAATAGGAAACGGATAAATCTTCTTTCCATGCTTTTCAAAAAGATAAGGGAACGCGTCTTCATCAAAAAATAAAGGACGATTAGTAGAGAAAGCTATTTTATATGCATCATTTTCCTTATATAACATCCTGTTTTCTTCCGTATTGCGGATTAATGATAAGTGACCAAATTTTCCTATTTTGTCGTAACAACTCCAATCAGAAGGGATAAACTTCATAATATCTCCAAACAACATATCACAATCACTAAATCCCCAAAAATCATATCCTATAGTATACTCCTGAAAGATATCACCATAGGCAGGTTTAAAATTACAAAATCGATAAGGAGCTTCCAATGATACTTTGAAATCATAAAGCGACTGAATTTTTTCACGAAGACGCATAAATGTATCATAGACAACCTTCACATTTTGAGGATAATTATATTTTGTCTTATCATCGGTTATTACAAGGAAGTCGATCGTATTATTGTAAGCGCATGATTGCAACCAAAATATAAATAGTGAATCAAATTTCCCAAAGTAGGGAAGTATAATTATAATTTTAGGCATATTTGTCTTCTATATTTTATCTATGATACTCTCTCCATCGCAACATATAAGCAAGACACCACCAAGTAAAAGCTGTATATTTAGCAATATTCATAAGTATACCTATTTTATCTTTTGGAAAGTGTTCTCCATAACATAACGCTTCTTTTCTTCCCAAACTAAAACGACCTGTAATTACATGACTATATACTAATACTCTAGATACTCTACCACGAACTTTTATATAGTTTTTCGCATCAACTTCGGTTATCCTTTTAATGATACGCTTCTCAAAATCAGCCATATCTGGTGATTTGCGTGCACGCTCAATATCCTTCTTCACATGTCCCTGCTTTTGTGTCACAATGCCACCATCACTTACATAAAGGATTTTAGGAATAAATCCCCACTTACCAAATGTTGATAAATAGAGCCAATATTCATAATCTTCTGTAATACGTAAGTCACGGCGCATTCCACCCGAAGCTTTCGCAACATCAGTTCGTATAGTAGTAGAGCATGTACCTGGCACACAGTGTTCCGCCCAATATGTAAAGAAATCATCTATAACAAAAGCCGAAAATTTCGAGTTATCATTGACGAAAGCAGGACAATAGCAAGGCGGATTACCAAACGAAATAGATTTACACCCGACCGATACAGCTACACATCTCACATGTTCTTCTAGAAACTGTACCGTTTGTTCTATATAGCCATCATTCCAATAATCATCAGCATCAATAAAAGCTACATATTTGCCTTTTGCTAACTCCATGCCTTTGTTTCGTGCAGCTGCAGGTCCTGCATTTGATTGTTGATGCAACACAATATTCCTTTCTGGTCTAGCTTTAATAACCTCTACCGAATTATCTGTACTACCATCATCCACCAATATCACTTCATAGGAATATTGTGTAGTTTGGATAAAGATAGAATTCAAGCAACGTTCTAACAATGGAACGGCATTATAAACAGGAATAATTACCGACAAATCAATCTGTAACATTTCATTTATTATTTCTATTTAATACTTCCACGCAAGCAGCATAAATGTTATTAGCTGTTCGTTCATGATTATAATACTTCTCTATTTTTCTAGAATATTCTCCATACTTCTGTAAATCAACTCGGTGAAAGGTATCCAATGCCTCAATAACCGTTTCTTGCTTTAACGGATCAAATAGCTTACCATTTTCACCTTCATGCACTAATTCCGGATAACAGCCATTATAAATGGAGCAAGCAATCGGCAACCCACAAGCCATTGCTTCTGGCACCACTAAACTCCAATTATCTTCTAATGTTGGAATGATAAAAACATCGGATATTGCATAATACTTATATATATTATCATAATCAATGCCATTTGTAAAATGGATACTAACTTCATTTCCAAATTTGTCTACAAAACTATCATACAAGTCACCACCGCCAACAATTAATAAATTATCCTGATTATATTTTCGAATGTGTTTCTTCCAAGCATTTAAAAGATATATTACCCCCTTACGTTCAATAAGCTGTCCTACGTATATATAAACGATTCCACTATTATTTATATTTAATTTATTTCTCAAAGTAATACACTCTTCCACGGACATACTCTGTATAGCACTAACTAAGCCTTCACTATCTGCAGACATTCCTCCAACAAACAAATTATCTTTTTTTATCTTCATCTCATTAAAAAGATACTCTTTAGTAAGTTTTCCATTGCACAGATATCCAGAAACAAATTGAGCCACTAATTTTCGATATATCATTCTCCATTTTGGACAGGATCTTTCTGTATGCTTAGTTCTTTCATATTCTATTAATAGAGGTTTTCTATGAAAAAAGACATACCGTACAGCTTGTGGGGTCCATTGAAAAAATCCTTCAGCAATCACAATATCTGCATCTATCTTTTTTATTCGTTTATATAATCCTTTTGTGATGGGAAAAGACATCCATTTATTAGACATTCCTTCTTTTTCTCCGAATATTATTCTTTTCTCACCTTCAAAGCAGATCGCATTACCCCCAACGGCTTCTTGTATTTTTAGACAAATACGTTCCGATACACGTTTTTTAGAAAACAATATATAAAAGTTTCCACCCGTTAATTCATATAATCGTTTATAAACCGGTATTCGATAATCTAAAAAAGACGGATTAACCCAAAGAATTTTCATTATTATACTATTAATATATTATAAACACTGATCCATTTATCTATACAAACATACTTATATTTTAATCTATACATTCATTTTTATATCACTCCAGGATCTTGGAAGAAATATGCTTCTCATTTTTTTTCGCTTGACTACCCATTTTACCAACCACAAGGATATCAACAAGGTTACCACAAGTCCAATCATCCCTCCCCAAAAATTATCAGGAAAAATAAAATAAGACACATTTACCAGAAAAATATGTATCATATAAATACCCAAAGAGTTATCACCTAGTAATTTTAGCCAACGAAAATTCAAATAAGGTGCTATACACAACAATCCCAGAAAAAAACATATAGGTAATAATTTATAAGAGTATGATAAAAACGAATAATCTAGCCAGTAATCTACTGAAAGTAACACAAAAAGAAATGCTCCTAAGTATTTCATTCTAACAGATAAACGATTTACATAAAAAGAAAGCACACCGAAACCAAAATAGTAGATAGCTAGACCAATACCAAATGGTATTATACCTTTAAAATAATGGAACTGTGACCACGAGAAACTCCAGGTAATCAACGACAATACAGTCAACAATCTATAAAAGTGTTTGTATCTATTAGTAAACAAATAAAGTATGTAAAAAGAACAATAAGTTGGAAGAAACCATGGAAATATAAAACCAAAGTTTTTTAGTAAAGGAGTTTGCGTTCCATTAACAAAAGCCCACACATGACTCCAATCCCAATTAAACTCATGATTTGCTACACTAGATATTACATAACAAGCAATACATATCCAAAAATATGGAATCCAGTTCCGCACCACTATATCGCATAGACGTTTTACTGTTATCTCCTTTTTTGTATCATAAAAAAATGGTAGAATAAAAAAACATATAACATGAAACAGATAAAGATAGTCAGCCCCTTTATTATCAGTTGAACATAACACCTTATTATGCCCCATTACGATAAGAATTATCAATACACCTTTAATAACAGATGAAGTATCTCTATCTATATACAAATTCTGATTCATAATCTCCCGCCTGTTACGAGGTTATAGGTGACTAATGAAGTTTTAATCCATAATCTTCCTATAACAATAATAATAAACATAGTTATAAGAGGTAATAAAATATAAGATAATAATGCCATCATATCATTTTCAAAGAATAAGACACCTAATCCTTGTTTCATAACTTTTATCAAATACAAATGCATTACATAAATCAAAAAAGAATAACTAGACAATGTCAATAACTTCTCACTTTGTTTAGCAGTAAGCAAATTAACCAACTGCCAAAAAATGACCAAACCTAATATTGTGTTAATCTTATGCAGATAAGTATTCTCAATAGGGATAAATCCGAATGAATATAATACCCACAAAATAGTACATCCCATGATCATCTTGTAGGGCATTTGCATTTCCACTATTTTCACATATTTTTGTAAAATTCCACCAAGAAAGAAAAATAACACACTTTCTGTTGAAATCCAATTGCCATCACTTGGCATCCAATAGTAAAATAGCAACAATACTATAATTAAATATAACCAACTCTTATTACACAAAAAAATCCATCCATATAAAGGCACTAATAGCATTAGTGTCATTAAATCCCTCACATACCACAATGGTCCATACCAATTACTCATAAATAACTGCTGAACACAATCAACTATTGAATCTCCTACTTGAGTCCGATTATACAAACACAGTATCACCCCTCCCACTATATTCCAAAAGATGAATGGAATTAATAATGTCTTCGCTTTTTTCTCAAGCATTTTGAAGTAATTATTTTTTTCGTAATAAGAGATCCGAAAAAAGAAAAAGCCTGATATGATAAAAAAATAAGGTACTGCTATCTCTGTCAATAGAGAGATGCCATCCTCAACAAACCCACTTATTCCATGACCTGTCCATGAATTGAAAAAAGCTAAATAATTTAGGGAATGTCGATATACCACCATCATGGTACATAATAAGCTTGCAATTTTAATCTTGCTACTCAACTCCATATCTATCATAATAATTCACTCTTGAATAAGTAAAGGATAATACAACTAAAGAGAAATAGATCACTGTAATAGAGCAAGCTTTGCCTGACAGAAAACCATAAGAATATCCATTGAGAATTGCACAACATGTCGCTGCAAAGATGCCTAAATACCCACACTTCATTCTTCTTTTAAAAGAATATAGCATAGTAGAAAGAAATTGAAGTCCTAAAAAAGCGCATCCGATTATTCCCAAACTGCCATAAATTCCTAAATAATTATTGTGGGCATCACTTGCCATAAATCCTGTATTCGTTACAGCACGCTCAATACAAGCATATCCCCAACCAAGAAAAGGTTTTTGAGCAGCTAAATTCAATAAAACATCCCATAAAGCTTGCCTACCTGAAGCACTTGATACCGTTTCCAACGATTTGCCAGGCATCACAAGGAACATTAATGTAGTAAGCAGATCTTGATTTAAATAAAGAAAAATACCTAAAGAAAAAAGCAATAACGAATAGAATACCTTTCTCGAAAAAAACAAAGCAATGGCAAAGCCACAAATTGCAGATACATTCGCACCACTACTAGTACTTATTACTAATACAATTAATGAAATAACAATAGTCCACTTTAAAAGAATTTTCCGCTCTTTATCCAGACGCTTCATAGCTAATAATTCTGCTATACAATAAGAAAAACACAAAGCTGCCGCTGAACCACTTTGCAAAAAATGATAAAACAAACTAAATCCTTCTAGAAAACGGACAGTAATAACCTCAAAAAGCATTGTAAAGACAGCAATCATTAAGAAGGACTTTTCCATTGTTTTAAAATCACGGAACTGCCCAAATACCCAAATTAAAACAAGAAGTAATGCCAAATTCTGAAATGAAAGAAAAAAAGCGAATGTAGGTATCAAGGCCCAAGCCGTGCTGATAAGTGCATAAGTATATAGATACAACACAGATTGGATTGGTAAATTTGTTCTGTTATAAGCTATTGATATTAGATTCTTCCGATAGCTGATGGTTAAAAAAAACATTCCAAATAACGTTACTACTTGTAAAGTCTTCGCTAACCCTCCTCCATCAGCAGAGATAAAATCTACTCGATATAGCCACAAAATAAAGAGTATTAAAAGCCACCTATATTTACTCTTCAGAGCTATAAAGAATGCTTTCCATAAGGTTTTTAGAAAGTTTATCATCTAATTTATCGTTTGAAATACATTATAAAGCTAAAAATTCAGATAGCATATAAACCTAACAAATTCTTGTTTGCTGTTTAAAGTATTGCCACAAAATTACAGAATCGTTCACCGATTCATTTCTGTTAGCATTCTATCTACTACGACTTCCCATTTAAAGTTTTTCTCAACAAACTTCTGTCCCTTTAATCCCATCTCTTTTAATCTATATTTATCAGAGAGCGCATCTTTAAGAAGCTCTGCTAATTCATTGGGATTATCATTTTCACATAGGAATCCCCACTCTCCATAACCAGAAAACTCTGGAAATGCAAATCTATTTAACCCTACTATAGGAGATTTATTAGCTAATCCTTCTAAATATGTTATTCCATTAGGTTCACGAATTGCCGGCATCACATATAATGTAGATTCTTGAAAGAGCTTGACTGTAGTCTCACGAGGTTGATTATAATAACAAGTTACTCCCTCTATTCCATCACCTACATCTGTTCCCACCACTGCCAACTCTACATTCTTTATATCTTGGTAAAGTATCTTAAATGCATCCAGCAATAGATACAAACCTTTATACTCTTCTAAACCTTTACGAAGAACTATCAATAGCAAATTTCTAGAATAATCTTTTTCACCTATATAGGGCGTTAAGTTTACACCAAAATGCACATTAATGACCTTATCTGATGGAATTTGCAATTTATCAACAATACTCTGTCTTGTCCATTCATTTTGCGTAAAAATAAAATCACACCTATTATATTGCTCTTTCAGATTCTCATTATATTGTTTCAAAAAACTTTTTACTCCCCATTTTTTTCTTTTATAGTAAGGTACTACATCAGCCAAGTAAATATCAGTATAATAAGCAAACTTCGCAAAATTTCTCATTGAATTTGTAATACAAAGATCACCACTACAAAAAAGAATGTAGTCATACTTATTAGATAAACATTTTATTTTCTTATTAATTGTACGTTTGCCTAAACGGTATAATAACGGATCGCAAATCGCTCCCCATGTGAAAAAGAATTTGCTATATACTACGCAATACAAACTAAAAATTGGCTTAAAAATACTCCAATCCAGAATATCTATATTAAGTGAAGGAAGATTAGTAAAGGCATTATATAATTTTTGGGGAGTTCCAGACCATAAGGTAGGATCCTTCACATTTCCTCTTCCTGCTATACAAATACGCATATTTAACTTTTTATGTATGAAATGATTTTAAATAGTGAATATGTAATCCATGCAAATCCAAATGAAAAAGACAGTTCTACAAATCTCTCTTTTTTTGAAGCAAATTTCGCAGTACGCTTGGGTATTAACGCAACACGCATATTATCAATAATGCAGAGCTTTTCACAAACATTTATTTTATCATCTTTTATTAATGACATCAAAATTCTATAATAGTTATTACGTTGAAAGCTTACTACAGCATCAAGCACCAATGCCTTTTCATAAGAAGAGTTCCACTTTACAAAGATAGTCTCGTAAGAGTTGATACATTGCGATAGCCAATTTAGCAAATAAGAATGAGATATTTTTTTATATTTATTAGAAGAAGAATCATCATAATAATATGGAATAATTCCTCTCATACATATTGATTGACTATAAAATAAATATTGCAACACAAAGAGCGTATCCTCACCATAATACATAGATTCATCAAACTGTAAATGGTAATCTTCAATGATCTGTCGTCTATACAGTTTATTCCATGGAGAAAGCTTTGCCAAAGGTATAAATTTGAAATTTTGGTTAAACGAGGCTTCATCGTTTATCACTAATTTTACCTCTTTTTCAATTACACAAGGATGATTACTACCCACAATATAAGAGTTTCCATATACAAAATCGTATTCTCTTCCAACAATCAACCTATCCAAGAAATCATAACCTACGTAATCATCAGCATCAATAAAAGTCACGAACTTTCCACGACTATGTTTTATTCCCACGTTACGAGCAGTACTTACCCCTTCATTAGATTTATGGAATACACTTATTCGAGAATCTATTGCCACATAACCATCACAAATCAATTCGCTTCCATCGTTACTTCCATCATCAATCAACAACAATTCAAAATTCTCAAAAGATTGAGAAAGAACACTATCAATACATCTGTTTAGAAATAACTTTGCATTGTAAACAGGTATTATAATAGATATTTCTGGCATCATGGTATCAAATAAAAATATTTCGATTACTAATATTAAAATCAATATAACTTTTCGCTACAATAGGACGAAAAATATTACCCTGCAAAAGCATCTTATAAATAATATGCGACAGATATAACGTTTCATTATGTTTTAACGATTCAAAGCATTGACAATAGTCATCGGTACTTTCGAACACATAGGCACCGGCACAAAAATAATGGCTAATAATACGTTTCTCAATGATATTAGTAATGTAGGACATATCATCTACTGCCACATAACTTTTATGTTGTGGATCTACCCATTCCAGTTTCTCTAAAGGAAAAACAGCGATACTATTCTCTGGCTGAATTTCACCCTCAAGATAACAATCAGCATCTTTCACCATAAAGCAATCTGATATTCCCGTTTGCTTAATAGTTTCATACACAGTTTCGGGCTGTGACTGCATATAATGCTCCAACTCTACCACCATGGCTTCTTTCAACCCTAATCTCTTGAACTGTAGTTCCAACAGATTTTTAAGGCAATAACGTTCACTATGTTCGCGAAGGACAGTAAAATAAATATGGTGAAAATGAGTTAAATCAATCCCCATGATGGCTTTTACGCACCTCATTAACCCATCTTGAGTTAGCAAAAACTCCTCTGGAATCCGTTTCTCATACTCTTTCTTATTGGCAGCAATAGGTACAATCAGACTAAAACTCATACAAAATAGATTTAATGACTTGCTTCAAATAAACAATAACTCTCTCTTCCTTGGCATATTGCAAAATACGCCAGAAATTCATCAACTGAAAAGGCTTATAATAGGTACGGAACCAATTGTACTGTTCAAAATGAGCAGTGATGTCACTATCTACCTTTTCGGAAATTATATTTAACCTAGTTCGATCATACTCATGAATATACATTAACTGTGACCACATATAAGCAGAATCTTGCCGTATCTTAACAATATCCATCAAAGGAGATTCTATAAACGAATCCAAAAAATCTATCAAGTAATAATTATTACCATTGAATAAAATATTGGAGAAAGTTAAATCACCATGACATATACCAACTGGAATTTCTATATACCCTATCTTCTGAAATATCTGTAATGAATGTGCAAACAACTCATTCACCTCATCATCGTTACATAGTGTTAAGTTGGAGACAATGTTCTCGCCTACACTTTTAAACTTGTCAAGCAACATTTGTGTTGCTACTATCTGCATAGGGGATTCTTTCAATTCTTTCTCAACAAAAAGAATTAACGCTTTGATGAAGTAGGAAATCTGTTCAAAACCTGCTGACTCAAAATAACCTATAAAGTTTTTTGAATAGATATATTCCATCTTTACAGACACTTTATTTCTCAACCTATCCACACTAAATATTTGTGGAATACGAGTATGTTGATATTCATACATAGAAGCCAGCTGTTGTTTCTCGGCCTGCTTTACCAAACGATCTAAGTATTTAGGGTCTTCAGAACATTTATAGATAAAAAGTTTTTTACCTTCACGTACAATGTCTATGCTACAACCCGAATGTCCCTTTACTTCAATTTCCATAAAATTCAGAATTAATCTTTATATATTTTAAACCAGCTTGCTCTGCTGCCCGAAAACCGACCTCTGAATCTTCAAAAACTAGTGCTTGCGAAGCATTAACTTGCGCTACTTCTAACGCTTTGATATAAATATCTGGAGCTGGTTTTCCTCTTGAGACATCTGTCCCACTTAATATAAAATCAAAAAAATCGGTAACCTCCAAATAATTAAGTACATTGAATAAATTCTCTTTACGTGCTGTAGAGGCAATAACTGTTTGTATACCCGACTGCTTACAAGACTTGAGAAAGTTTATCAATACTAAGTTCGGTTTCAATTTGTCAAAATAATGAGGATACACTTGCATCTTTTTTTCCTTAATAAGGTGGTATACAGAAGGTTCTGCAATACCAGACTTCTCCATAAAAGCTTCAAAACGTAACCCGAAACATCGTTGATAAAGGACTTTGTCTAACTGTAGCCCACAAGAAGCAAAAGCTTCTTGGTAAGCACATAAATTGGCTTCAAAAGTATTCACTAATGTACCATCAAAATCGGTGATTACCAGTTTTACTTCTTCATTCATTTTTTTCTTAGCATTTTAAAATAAATCAATTAAAAAGATAGCCAAATACACTGCCTATTAGCAAATTGAAGAATAAATTTACAAAAAGGTGGCATTACCATATACACTACCTATACGGCCCATAACAAATAATATAAATACACTATTTGAAAGAAATTTTATCACTTTGTTTCTTACCATTTGAAGACTAAGATTATTGTCTATATCACACAATAATTTATAAATATCTTTCTCTTACTTATAAATATTTACTTAATTCCTCTGGAGTGCCATAAGAGTAGTATTCTTCCATTTCAGCTAATTGTACAGTCTCACCATTTTGAAGTAGATAGTTATATAACAATGATATATAAAACTCTGGTTTGCTGAAATTCACTTCATTCAATAAACGATAAGCAGCCAATAAGAAGCCTTCAGCTTTAGAGAAAAAATAGGCACCACATAACGCATGATTAGAAATCACCTCCTTCTCTGCTGTTCTCAACACCTTATTATTCTCATCAACCTGTGCATAACTATACTTAGACATGTTCGATTGAAAAGAAACCAATGCTCCTCCATCAACCTCTTCTATCGTTTTAGATAAACTTTCTTTGATTATAGTGATAAATTCTTGACTACGGAATTCTAAATCACAATCCATAACAATGATAGCATCATCTTTATCAATTCCTTTCTTTGCCAGCAGGCATGTCTCTACCGCCCCCCTTGTGGTCTTTAATACAGAGTATACATTAGCTGTAGGTAAGTAATCTTTTATCCTTTTGTCAATAGCATACTTGTCAATATGTTCCTGACGAACAATAAAAGAGTATTTCATTTCTATGTCCTCTACTTCCAAACTGCCAATAGCCCTTTTGAAAAGTGGAATGCCATGGAGTTGTATCAAAGGCTTAGGTACTGTCCACCCCTCTTTCAAAAAGCGGGATCCTTCGCCAGCCATTGGCATAATAATGTGTAAAGTTCTCATATTCAAATACAGCTATTTAAAATTACTTTTCATTTTACCAAAACACTTCAATGTATGATCCAACAAATGAAAAATACTTGAATGATACTTATATAAATTCTTAACAACACGATAAACATGTGTATAAAGTAAATCAGCCTCCATACCTGCTACAATTTGCGTATGAGAATTACAAATCCCCTTTGCATTAACAAGCAACTGATGTATAGACTTACTAATACCACCTAAATTTTTCACTTCATAAAGTATATCACTCCCCTCAAATGCGTAGATATACTCATCTTTATCCTTTGATAATGAGGTGCCAAAATAGTGCACCACTTTTGCACTAGGCAGATAGAAAATACCACGCTCTAATATTTGACAATTCCAGATACCATTCATGGGTACAATAGGATGATCTAACAGATGATCAGCCATTGCTAATGGAGGTTGATCGTGATGACGATGTAGTATAGCCATAGACTTTAGCCAACATTCAGACCACATTTGGTAGAATTGATGTGCAACAGGAGTATCTTTTACAAAAATAGCACCACTATTATAATTGTAGATATCTTTTTTATCATAGCTCCAACCAAGTTGTTGGGCTGTAATATGTAACCCTTCTACACCAGGGAAATGATTCAAATCTGCATGAAACTCTGGAACTGCACCAATTTCTATCTCCATATCATCCAAATCATCCAAAGTATCAGTAACAATAGTATCGGTATCAATAAATAAAAAATTACCAACCACATGTCGCCGAGCTGTAGTCTTAATATATCGCGAACGTTGCACAGCTGTATATTCAGCAGGAACATCTATTGTTTTTATTTCAGTCACTAACTCACAGAATTTTCTACGCTTACCAATCAATGAACGTTCTGTGTTATCATCTACCAACACCACTACATGTGTTGTTGGGTTATGAAGTCGTAATGAATAAAGAGAGAGCCATGCTTGTTCCAAATAAAGATCCCTCTCATCACTGACCAATACATAAACAATTTTTGTTTTCATAAAAATATTCATTCACCAATCATCCAGTTACGATAGGGATGACATAGTATAATTATAAACAATGTAAAGCCATAATACATGTATATCACCATAAAGGGGCATCGATATCGATTAATGGGTAGATAGACATAACCTGCAACAGATTTTTGTGTTACTAAATAAACTATGAAATTTCTGCCTACTAACAGTGTTTGCAATACTTGTATCTAATAAGATTTTCAATATTGACTATTTTAGCCATTTTTTTAAGACAATGCCCTATTGATTAATTGCTTCAACTTACTATTTAAGATATTACGCTCGTTCAGATTCAAACCAAAGATATAAATCAAGATAACAGTTATTACAAATGAAACAATTGCTGTAAAAAAGAAATTTATAAATGAAGTATCAAAACAATCTCTCACATATTGAGAAACAATAAAGCTAGCAAAAGCAATCAGCACATTCCGAAATACAATCGAAAATGAAAAAAACTTTAAGCTATATGCTGGAATCATTTTTTTTAAGATAATGAATCTAGCAAAAAGAGCTATTAATGTAATTAAAATAGTAGGATACATAGCTGTATAAGGAGCCCCACCCAATTTTAAAATTAAATAAGCACAAGGAAGTTCACTCAACATAATTACACAAATCATAATTTGAAAAATTTTAATTTTCCCTGTCGCCTGAAGAGCTGTCACAATAGGATTTGCCATAGCTCCAATAAGAGAAGATATCATCACCAATCTAAGAAAAAGTCCTGTATACTCTGGAACACTACCTAGCCATATTTTTAATAAGTAGTCGATATTGATAAAAAATGGTATTGTAATTATAGATAATAAAAAAAAGGAAAATCGGCTACCTGTATAGACAAGTTTTACAGATTGTTCAGTTTTACCACTAGCATACTGTTTAGTAATTTGAGGATTTAAAGCCATAATAAAATTGCCTGCAAAATTACTAATAATACCATTTACTTGTTGAGCTATACCTCTCGCTGCATTAAGTGTTGTACCATAAAATAAATTCAATATAATATTTGACCCTTGATCTCTAAAAGTAAATCCAAAATTGCCAATAATACTCCAACTGGTGAAAGCAAACATTTCTCTAAATAGTCTTTTATCCCCAATTACTGTTGTTCGGGATTCTTCAAAGTTATGCCTACAATATAACACATATATACAACTAGTTACAGTCGAAGTACATAACATTAAAATTGAATAGGTGATAAGCTTGTCTATCAGAACTATCAACAATACATAAACAATTAACAGCTTTAAGATCGCCTCTAATATACTAACATAGGCAAAAGCTTTCATTCGTTCGTGAGCTACAATACAAGCATTAAATGGTACACTAACAATAGTTAATAAAAAAATACCGATAGAACACTGATAAACCCAATTAGCAGCAATCATCCTATCTGCATTTATATTCAACTGAGTGTTCACAAACCATAAGCCAATAGTTTCTCCAATAATTAATATAACAACTGCCAACGTGCAATGTGCTATAATAGATGTCGCAAATACTTTTTTAAGTTTCTGGATATTGTTACAGCCTAATTCATAAGAAATAAAACGCTGAGAAGCACCTACCATTGCAGAGTTAAGAAAAGATAACATAGATACAATTCCTCCTACAAGGTTATAAATACCATAATCTTCAACCCCCAACGTTTGGAGAATAACTCTACTTGTATATAATCCAATGATAATAACAACTATCATTCGTAAATATAAAAATAAAGTATTTTTAGCTATACGCTTATTGTTAGAACTATTACTCATTTAAAATAATTATAATATATAAAACCTACATTGTACTTGCAGATATTAAATGAAAAAATTATTTCTCCCCAATCCGAGTATAAACAAATCCCATTTCCTCCAATTCCACACGATTCCAAATATTACGCCCATCTACAATATACTTACCGTTCATAACCTTCTGAATAACGTTCCACGTAGGCAGACGGAACTGGCGCCATTCAGTCATCAACAACAAAGCTTCAGCACCAACTGCACAATCGTAAAGGTTTTCAGTATAAGTCACTACATCACCAATACGACGCTTACACTCGGGCATTGCAATAGGGTCAAATACACGGACAGTTGCACCACTCTTCAGTAATTTATCGATTACTACTAAAGCTGGAGCTTCACGCATATCATCAGTTTCTGGTTTGAAAGCCAAACCGAGCAAAGCAATAGTCTTTCCTTTTGCATCCCCCATCAAGCTGGTAAGTTTATCGTAGACAACACTCTTCTGACGCTCGTTCACACGCTCTACAGCTTCAATCACCTCCATATGATAATTGTTATCAACTCCAGTATGTACCAGAGCCTTTACATCTTTAGGAAAACAGCTACCACCATACCCACAGCCTGCATATAAGAACTTCTGGCCGATACGTACATCGGTCCCAATACCTCGACGCACATGATCTACGTTAGCCCCTACCCTTTCACATAGATTGGCTATGTCATTCATAAAGCTAATACGGGTAGCAAGCATAGCATTAGCTGCATACTTGGTCATCTCTGCGCTAGGAATATCCATAAAGATAACACGGAAATTTTGAAGTAAGAAAGGTTGATAGAGCTTAGTCATTACTTCCTTTGCTTTCTCGCTCTCCGTACCCACCACCACGCGATCAGGGCTCATAAAATCTTTGATAGCTGCACCTTCTTTCAAAAATTCAGGATTACTAGCTACATCGAAAAGTACATCTACTCCACGTTTTTTTAACTCCTCTTGAATAGCAGCTTTTACCTTTTGAGCGGTGCCTACTGGTACAGTTGATTTAGTCACCAAAATGGTATACTTATTAATATTTTGTCCAAACTGACGAGCTACAGCAAGCACATATTTTAAGTCGGCACTACCATCTTCATCTGGCGGAGTTCCTACTGCAGAAAAGACGACTTCCACATTATCTAAAACATCAGTCAAATCCGTTGTAAATTTGAGTCGTCCATAGCTTACATTGCGTTTTACCAATTCCTCCAATCCTGGCTCATAGATAGGCATTTCACCTGCTTTCAGTTTATTAATTTTATTTGCGTCTACATCCACACAAGTTACAGTGGCACCCATTTCGGCAAAACAAGTACCAGACACCAAGCCAACATAGCCTGTGCCTACGATTGCTATATTCATATATTGTTATTGTTAAGTACTTACTTTTTATTCTTCCTTTACTTTATGTTCTCCATAGCCATAACCATAGCCATAACGCTTACCATAACCATAGTACTTGCCATATTTACCATAACCATAGTAATAGCCATACTTCTTTTTTTGAAGATCAAGACCATTAATAACGGTACAGATATTGGGAAGCTTATTAT
>OGXN01001463.1_pt1 | contig 22449 bp, 15 predicted proteins | sample 1576281 | NCBI WGS metagenome assembly OGXN01 (sample SAMEA3541494, study PRJEB24748) | human gut metagenome | biome: human gut; feature: human-associated habitat; material: faeces | place: China | collected 2012
GCTCCCGCCGCCGCAGGGCGTAGGACAGTTCCTCGAAATAGGTTTCTTTGGTCATGTGCATCTTCCTCCTTCAGGCAAAATGCCCTTTTTCGATCATCGCTCCAGTCACTCGCTTGAGTCTCCTATCGTACCATCTTATCCACTTAGCAAATGGGACGAAAAAGTGTGTGCCCTTTTTGGCAGTACGAATAAAGTTGGCGCGCTATGTCATCCTTCTCCGACGCAAATTGAAAATGCCCTTTTTGAACTCCCCGGGCAACAAAAAGCGCCGGCCTGATGGTTGACAAAACCAACAAACCGGCGCGCTGTTTTTTGTATATCATTTTTTCGAATTTTAGCGCCCTATTTGAGAGCAAATAGGGCGCTAAAAGGGAATACAGCGGGGAAACATGGAAAACTCTGGAAAACAACCTCTATAAGGGTGTTTATTCCTCGAAAATATCATTTTTTGATCTGGTCAATTTTAGGGAAAATAGAAAAGTTACACCCCCTGGTACTCTAAGCTTTCCGCCTAAAATATCCAGATTGGTGTGGCCTTATGCTAAGAGAAAATGATATGAACCCCTGGTTCACGATGTATCCTTATCTAGTGCTGCATAATGCGGGCACCGACCGGGCCTTCTGTTTTTCAATCTGTCTGAATCAGCGGGAGCTCGGTCCACTCGCCGTGTCCCATCAGGTACCTGTCCACTTCCCAGGCGGCTTCGCGGCCCTCCCGAATGGCCCACACCACCAGGGACTGTCCCCGGCGCATGTCCCCGGCGGTGAACACGCCGGGGATGTTGGTGGAATAGCTCACCTCCGCTGTCTGTACAGTGGAGCAGGGAGTGCGCGTCAGTCCGAAGGCCTCCGGCACATAGTCCTGGGGGCCCAGGAAGCCGACAGCGATAAGCAGCAGTTGGCAGGGCAGCAGTTTCTCCGTTCCTGTCAGAGGCTTGCGGTCCGGCCCCAGCAGGACGGTCTCCACCCCGGTGAGGTGCCCCTCCGCATCCCGAAGCAGGTGTGAGACGGTGGTCTCGTAGATCCTGGGGTCACGACCAAAGATGGCGATGGCCTCCTCTTGACCGTAGTCTGTTTTACACACCCGCGGCCACTCCGGCCAGGGGTTCTTGGCGGTGCGGGCGCCTGTGGCTTTACGCATTATCTCCAACTGGGTAACGCTTTTACAGCCCTGGCGGATACAGGTGCCAACGCAGTCGTTGCCCGTGTCGCCGCCCCCTACGATGACCACATCCTTGCCCTGTGCAGAGGGACAGTAAGTCCCATCCAGCAGGGCACGGGTTGCCCCTGTCAGGAAGTCCACTGCAAACCAGACGTCCACTCCCGCCCGACCTGGTACGTCCAGATCTCGGGGCTGGGCCGCGCCGCAGCAGAGAACCACCGCGTCAAACTGTTCCCTCAGCTCCTCCTGACCCACGTCCCGGCCCGCGTCCACACCGGTGCGGAAGGCTATCCCCTCCGCCGCCATCAGATCCAGCCGCCGCTGGACCACCGACTTTTCCAGCTTCATGTTGGGGATGCCGTACATCAGCAGGCCGCCAGGTCGGTCGGCCCGCTCGAACACGGTGACGCTGTGACCTCGGCGGTTAAGCCTTTGAGCGCAGGAGAGCCCGGCGGGGCCGGAGCCCACCACCGCCACGATCCTACCGGTGCGGGTCTCGGGCGGCCGAGGGGACATGAGTCCCTGCTCCCAGGCCTCCTCGATGATCCCCAGCTCGTTGTCCTTCACCGTCACCGGCTGGCCGTTTAGGCCGCAGGTGCAGGCCGCCTCACACAAGGCGGGGCACACCCGGCCGGTGAACTCTGGGAAGTCGTTGGTTTTCAGTAGCCGCTCCAAAGCGCGGCCAAGCTTTCTGCGGTACACCAGGTCGTTCCACTCGGGCACCAGATTGTGCAGTGGGCAGCCGGAGACCATACCGTTCAACACCGCCCCTGACTGACAGAAGGGCACGCCGCAGGCCATGCACCGGGCCCCCTGCCGTTGCCGCTCCTCCCGGCCCAGCCGGGGATGGAATTCGTTCCAGTACGCCACCCGCTCCAGCGGTGGCTGGCAGTGATTGCCCTGCCGGGCATATTCCAGAAATCCAGTGGGCTTTCCCACGGTCAGTCCCCCTTTCCTCTGGCGTTGACATAGAACGCCTCCGTCTCTGCCTGGACCCGGCCCATACCCCGGGCCTCGTACCAGGCGATGGTACGCAACATCCGGTCGTAGTCGTGGGGCAAAATCTTCTTGAATTTAGGCAACCAGGCTCCGAAATTGGCCAAAATTCGTCCGGCTTTGGGGGAGCCGGTGGCCTCTGCGTGAGCCTGGATCAGGCCTCGCAGCGCTTCTATATCTCCCTCTTCCGTGACCGGGCCCATGGACACCAGTTCCTTGTTCAGCCGCAGGTACAGGTCATGGTCCTCGTCCAGCACATACGCTATCCCACCGCTCATGCCGGCGGCGAAATTGCGGCCCGTGGGGCCCAGGATTACCACCCGGCCCCCGGTCATATACTCGCATCCGTGGTCCCCCACTCCCTCCACCACCGCGTCGGCGCCGGAGTTGCGCACGCAGAACCGCTCCCCGGTCACGCCGTTGAGAAAGGCCTGGCCGGAGGTGGCTCCATAGAGGGCCACGTTGCCCACCAGAATGTTCTCTGCCGGGTCAAAGGGGCTGTCCTTGGGCGGATAGACGATGATCCTCCCTCCGGAGAGGCCCTTGCCCAGGTAGTCGTTGGCGTCCCCCTCCAGCTCCAGGGTGAGGCCGCGGGGCAGGAAGGCGCCGAAGGACTGGCCTCCCCCGCCGGTACACTTTACCACAAAGGTGTCGTCGGGGAGTGCCTCCCCGTGGAGGAGAGTGATATCCGAACCAAGGATAGTCCCCACTGCCCGGTCGGTGGAGGACACCGCCAGTTCCAGCCGCCTATGGTCGCCTTTCTCAAGGGCGACGCCCAGCTTCTGTTCCAGTACCCGCAGATCCACTGTGTCCTCCAGATGGAAGTCATAGGCGTCCGCCGGATCAAAGCGGGTCTTTGGCCAGCCGGCGTAAGCACTGTCCAGAATGGCGGACAAGTCCACCGTGGCCGCCCGCTGGTTGACGGCGGGCTTCCGTACCCGCAGCAGGTCGGTGCGGCCTACCAGCTGGTCCACCGTGCGCACCCCAAGCCGGGCCATATGCTCCCGTAGTTCCCGGGCGACGAAGCGCATGAAGTTGACCACGTACTCCGGCTTGCCTGTGAACCGTTTCCGCAGCTCCGGGTTCTGAGTGGCCACCCCCACGGGGCAGGTGTCCAGGTTACACACCCGCATCATGACGCAGCCAAGAGTGACCAGAGGGGCGGTGGCGAAGCCGAACTCCTCCGCTCCCAGCATACAGGCGATAGCCACGTCCCGGCCGCTCATGAGCTTGCCGTCAGTCTCCAGCACCACATGGGACCGCAGGCCGTTTTGGATCAGGTTCTGGTGGGCCTCCGCCAGACCCAGCTCCCAGGGCAGACCGGCGTTGTGGATGGAGGTACGAGGGGCCGCGCCGGTGCCTCCGTCGTGGCCGGAGATGAGGATCACCTGGGCCCCTGCCTTGGCCACCCCGGCAGCGATGGTACCCACCCCCGCCTCGCTGACCAGCTTCACCGAGATGCGGGCCTGACGGTTGGCGCACTTCAAATCATAGATCAGTTGGGCCAGATCCTCGATGGAGTAGATGTCGTGGTGGGGCGGAGGAGAGATCAGGGTGACGCCGGGGGTGGAGTGGCGGCACCAAGCGATCCATGGGTAGACTTTCCCGGCGGGCAGGTGGCCGCCCTCGCCGGGCTTGGCCCCCTGCCCCATTTTGATCTGGATCTCTCTGGCGCTCACCAGGTAGGCGCTGGTGACCCCGAAGCGGCCGGAGGCCACCTGCTTGATGGCGGAGTACCGCTCCGGATCCCCCAGCCGGTCGTCTTCCTCGCCCCCCTCGCCGGCGTTGGACTTGCCCCCCAGCAGGTTCATGGCTTGGGCCAGGCACTCGTGGGCCTCACGGGAGATGGAGCCGTAGCTCATGGCCCCGGTCTTGAAGCGTTTGACGATAGAATCCTCGCTCTCCACCTCCTCTAAGGGGATGGGCTCGCCCAGATATTTCATCTCCATCAGGCCACGGAGGGTGTGGGGCTTTGTCTCATCGTCCACCAGGGCGGTGTACTGCTTGAAGAGCCCGTAATCCTCCCAGCGGACGGCCTGCTGGAGCAGATGGATGGTCTGTGGATTATAGAGGTGGTCCTCCCCACCGGCTCGGGCCTTGTGCTCCCCCAGGCTCTCCAGTGTCAGGTCAGTCTCCTGTCCCAAGGGGTCGAAGGCGCGGTCGTGGTTCCGCTCCACTGCGGCGGCCATCTCCTCCAGGCCGATGCCCCCCACCCGTGAGACGGTGTTGGTAAAGTACTTGTCGATTACATCCTGCCGTATGCCCACCGCCTCGAAGATCTGGGCAGACTGGTAGGACTGGAGGGTGGAGATGCCCATTTTGGAGGCGATCTTCACCACCCCGTGGAGGACGGCGGCGGTATAGTCGGCCACTGCGGTGTGGAAGTCCTTGTCCAGCAGGCCCTCCTCGATCAGATCCACGATGGTCTCCTCCGCCAAGTAGGGGTTCACTGCCCGGGCGCCATAGCCCAGCAGGGCGGCGAAGTGGTGGACCTCCCGGGGCTCAGCGGATTCCAGGAGGATAGATACGGCGGTGCGCTTCCCGGTGCGAACCAGGTGCTGCTCCATGGCAGACACCGCCAGCAGAGAGGGGATGGCCGCGTGGTTCCCGTCCACCCCCCGGTCGGAAAGGATGACAATGTTGGCCCCCTCCCGGTACGCCCTGTCCACCGCCACCGCCAGCCGGTCCAGTACCAGATCCAGGTGGGTGCCCTTGTAATAGAGCAGGGACACGGTGGCTGCGTGGAAGCCAGGTCGGTTCATGGCCTTGATCTTCATCAGGTCGGTGGAGGTGAGAACGGGGTTGTGGATCTGGAGCACCCGGCAGTTGTCCGGCTGTTCCTGGAGCAGATTCCCGTCATCGGCCGCGTAGACGGTGGTGTCGGTGACGATCTCCTCCCGGATAGCATCCATGGGTGGGTTGGTCACCTGGGCGAAGAGCTGCTTGAAGTAGGAGAAGAGGGGCCGATCCCTGTTGTCCAGCACCGCCAGGGGGATATCCACCCCCATGGCGGCGGTGTGCTCCGCCCCGGTGCGGGCCATGGGCAGGATGGTGTCGTTCACGTCCTCATAGGTGTAGCCGAAGGCCTTCTGAAGGCGGCTAAGTTCCTCCCGGCTGTGCCGCTCCACCCGCTGGTTTGGGATGGGCAGGTCGGCCAGACGGAGCAGATTGGTGTCCAGCCACTCTCCATAGGGCTGCCGGGCGGCGTAGCCCTCCTTCAGTTCCTGGTCGTCAATGATCCGCCCCTGCCTCAGGTCCGCCAGCAGCATCTTGCCCGGCCGCAGCCGGGACTTTTCCACGATATGCTCCGGTGGGATGTCCAGCACCCCTACCTCGGAGGAGAGAATGAGCCGGCTGTCGTCGGTGAGGTAGTACCGGGCAGGGCGCAGGCCGTTGCGGTCCAGCACGGCTCCCACCACGTCCCCGTCGGAGAACAGGATGGCCGCCGGGCCATCCCAGGGCTCCATGAGGGTGGCGTAGTAGTGGTATAAGTCCCGGCGGGAGCGGGAGAGGGTGCGGTCATTCCGCCAGGGCTCAGGGATGCAGGCCATCACCGCCAGGGGAAGGTCCATCCCCGCCATCATCAGGAACTCCAGGGTGTTGTCCAGCATGGCGGAATCAGAGCCGGAGGCGTTCACCACCGGCAGCACCTTGTCCCTATCCGTTGCCAGCAGGGGGGAAAACATGGTCTCCTCCCGGGCCAGCATCCGGTCCATGTTGCCCCGGATGGTGTTGATCTCCCCGTTGTGGGCTATTAGCCGGTTGGGGTGGGCCCGCTCCCAGGAGGGGTTGGTGTTGGTCGAGAACCGGGAGTGGACGATGGCCAAGGCGGAGGTATAGTTTATGCTTTGCAGGTCGGGGTAGAAGGCCCGCAACTGGTGAACCAGGAACATGCCCTTGTAGACCACGGTGCGACTGGACAGGGAGACCACGTAGGTGTCCCCGCTCAGATGCTCGAATACCCGCCGGGCTACATAGAGCTTTCGGTCAAAATCCAAGCCGGGAGCCGTTTCCTCCGGCCTGGCCACAAAAGCCTGGAAGATGCTAGGCATTTTGTCCCTGGCTCGCTGGCCCAGAATCTCCGGGTGCACGGGCACCTCCCGCCAGCCCAGGAAAGCCATGCCTTCCTTCTCGGTCACCAGTTCGAACTGTCTCTGGGCCTGCCGGCGTTTCAAACCGTCCCGAGGCAGGAAGAACATGCCCACGCCGTAGTCCCGCCGTCCGGGCAGGGCGATGCTCGCCTCCGCCGCCGCCCTGGCAAAAAACGCGTGGGAGATCTGGGTGAGTATGCCCACCCCGTCGCCGGTCTTACCCTCGGCATCCTTGCCCGCCCGGTGCTCCAGCTTCTCCACGATCTTCAGGGCATCGTCCACTGTCTCATGACTGGCCCGGCCCTGTATGTCCACCACGGCGCCAATGCCGCAGGCGTCATGCTCGAATTCCGGGCGGTACAGCCCTCTCCCTTCAGCCGCTTTTTCCCTCATGCGTCTCGCCTCTTTCCATAAAAACGGCGGCGGTCCGTCTCCCGACCGTCGCCGTGAGACCACCTCGTCTCCGCCTCTATTCCATCGTTTTGCTGTCCAGCACCAGCCGGGCGGTCTGGGCCAATTTTGTCCTGCTGTCCATACTTTTTTTCTGCAAATAGTAATGGGCCTGCTCCTCTGTTATGCCATGGCGGTCCATGAGCAGGGCCTTAGCCCGGTCGATGAGTCTCCGATCCTCCCCACTGTGACAGGGGCGCCCGTACCGCTCCAGCCTGCGCCCCACTTGCAGCAGCAGCCGCACCGCAGCCAGCAGATCCCCACGGCTTACCGGGGATGGCAGGCGGAAGATGTCGTCATTCCCCAGAAGATCCAATCGGTCCTGGTGAGCCAGCACCAGCATGGCGCAGGAGAGGGGCAGGTCTTCAAAGAACAGCTCCGCCGTCTGATCCCCCAGCTTGTAGCCGCACACCACCGCCGGCACTGGCAGCTTGTTTATGGCCCGCCGCACCTGGTCGGCGGTGCGGCACACCAAGCAGGCGGCCGCGCCGCCCCCCTCCAGCAGTTCCTTTACACGCAGGGCGGTCTTTTCGCTCTCAAAGGCCACAATGATCTTTTCCATGTGCGTTCACTCCCCTATTGGGATGGGATCGCTTTAATAATTGATGATGTACTTCTCCCGTTCCCAGGAGGAGACGCGGGTGCGGTACTCCTCCCATTCCTTCCGCTTGCCCTCAATATAGTTGGCTGCCACATGCTCTCCCAGGGTGTCCAGCACCAAGGGATCGGCCTCCAGAGCGTGGATGGCCTCCTCCAGGGAGTCGGGCAGAGAGTCGATGCCGTGAACTTTTCGGTCGGCGGCATTCATGTCGAAGATGTTCTCGGTGACCTCCGGGGGCGGGGTGAGGCCCTTCTCGATGCCGTCCAGCCCGGCGGCCAGACAGAGAGCCAGCTCCAGGTAGGGGTTGCAGGCCGGGTCGGGAGAGCGGAGCTCCACCCGGGTGGACTGCCCCCGGGCGGCGGGGATACGGATAAGGGCGGAGCGGTTGGAGGCAGACCAGGCCAGGTAGCAGGGAGCCTCGTAGCCGGGCACCAGCCGCTTATAGGAGTTCACCAGGGGGTTGGTCACCGCCGCCATGCCCTTCACGTGGGCCAGCAGACCGGCGATGAATGAATATGCCTCTTTAGACAGGCCCTTTGGGTCATCCGGGTCGTAGAAGGCATTTTTCCCGCCCTGGAACAGGGACATGTTAGTGTGCATCCCCGAGCCATTGATGCCGAAGATGGGCTTGGGCATAAAGGTGGCGTGGAGGCCATTTTTCTGGGCTAGGGTCTTGACTGCCAGCTTGAAGGTCATAATGTTGTCCGCGGTACGCAGGGCGTCGGCGTACTTGAAGTCGATCTCGTGCTGGCCCTGGGCTACCTCGTGGTGGCTGGCCTCGATCTCAAAGCCCATCTGCTCCAGGGCCATGCAGATCTCCCGCCGGGTGCCCTCCCCGTGGTCCAGGGGGCCCAGATCGAAGTAGCCCGCCTCGTCGTTGGTACGGGTGGTGGGCTTGCCCTCGTCATCAGTCTGGAAGAGGAAGAATTCCGCCTCTGGACCTACGTTGAAGGCATCAAAGCCCATCTCCTCCGCCCTTTTCAGAGCCCGCTTGAGGACGTGCCGGGGGTCGCCCACGAAGGGTTTTCCGTCCGGGTCATGGACGTCACAGATGAGCCGGGCTACCCTGCCGTGGCTGGGCCGCCAGGGGAAGATGGCGAAGGAGTCCAGGTCGGGGTACAGGTACTGATCCGACTCGTCGATGCGGACAAAACCCTCGATGGAGGAGCCGTCGAACATGACCTGGTCATTCACCGCCTTCTCAATCTGAGATGCGGTGATGGCCACGTTCTTGAGCTGACCGAAAATGTCGGTGAATTGAAGGCGGATGAACTCCACATCCTCTTCTTTTACCATACGGATGATGTCTTCCTTGCTGTACGACATGCAGGACACTCCTCTCATTCTTTCAAGTAAAGTTAAAATAAAAAGAGGACAAAGGCAGGCCGACCTGTTGGTTCGGAACGCCTTTGTCCTAAACTATGGGCAAATTATACGCGAACCGCAATTCCATGTCAAGATGTTTTTGCAAGTTCAACTCAATTTTGCTTCGCCACTAAGACAAATAGCCAGACGGCCCTCCATATTTGTGCAGGAAGTATAAAATAGACTTTCATAAATGAGCTATCTGCACCGCCGGTATGGGGAGCTCTTGACAAAGGGGCGGCAGGCACATTTATTTCGCCCGGCCGGACTCCATGCTCTGCGGTCAGTCCGTCTATGAGGCCCGGCGGCGGGCAGGCCGGCTGCTGGCTCAGACCTGGCCGGTGGAGGCGGATGTAGTCATCGGCATCCCAGATTCCGGTCTGGACGCAGCCATGGGTTATGCGGAGGAGTCGAGGATTCCCCTATGGAGTGGGTCTGGTCAAAAACCGCTATATCGGCTGCACTTTCATTACCCCGGATCAGCGCAGCCGGGAGCAGGCGGTGCGCATTAAGTTGGGGGCGCTGCGCAGCTGTGTGGAGGGGAGGCGGGTGGTGATGATCGACGACTCCATCGTCTGGGGCACCACCTCCCGCCAGATCGTAGTCCTGCTGCGGGAGGCCGGCGCCGTGCAGGTCCACCTGCGCATCTCCGCACCGCCCTTCATCGCCCCCTGCTACTTCGGGACGGACATTCCGGACAGTGAGCACCTGATCGCTCATGACCGCTCCCCGGAGGAGATTTGCGCCCTCACCGGCGCGGACAGCCTAGGCTTTCTGCCGCTGAAGATCCTACATCAGATCGCCCCGGACGCTGGCTGCGGCTTTTGCGACGGATGCTTCACTGGCAACTATCCCATCCGCCTCTGAGGGAAATTGGGGACACCCGCCGAAAGTTTTTCTTGACAATGGGGGCGGCGGTCACTATAATATCCCATAACAGCAAGGGCGCTGTGGCATGGACCACAGCGCCCTTGTCCGTTTTTTCAGGCAATACCGTTAAACGCAATGAGGGAGAAGAGTACTGCGGGGACTCAGTCCCAGCGAGCGGGGGATGGTGAAAGCCCCGCACAGGAGGCCGCGGGAAGAACGCTCCGGAGCGGAAACCCGAACGCACCGCGCCAGTAGGGGGAACGGGCTGCGACCGTTACATCGCGCCGACTTGTCAGAGCCGGAAAAGGGGCCGCCGTCCGGCGGCAAATTAGGTGGCACCGCGGAGCGCAGCATTCGTCCTAATCAAGAGGACGAGGGCTGCGCAAACATTTTTGGAGGTGCTTTCTATGTGCGTGATCGTGGGATTTACCCAAAAGACCAGGGGGCGGGAAGAGGTCTTGGCCTGTCTGGACCGGGCCTATACCAGGGGCCCTGACATGGCCCGGGTGGCGGAAACCGCCTCCGGCTGGCTGGGCTTTCGCCGTCTGTCCATTATGGGGCTGGACGAGCGTGGGATGCAGCCCTTCGCCCTGGGGCCTGACCAGGTGGTGTGCAACGGGGAGCTCTACGGCTGGCGGAGGCAGCGCGCAGAGCTGGAGCAGAGGGGCTACACCTTCCGCAGCGGCAGCGACTGCGAGCTCCTGCTGCCCATGTACCGGGAGTACGGGCTGGACATGTTTGCCCGGCTGGACGCGGAGTTCGCCCTGATCCTCTACGATGGGGAGGCGGACGAATACGTTGCCGCCCGGGACCCCATTGGCATCCGGCCCCTCTTCTATGGCTGCGATCCTGACGGCGGCATTCTCTTCGCCAGCGAGGCCAAGCAGCTGGTGGGCCTGTGTGAGCAGATCCTCCCTTTCCCTCCGGGACACTACTGGTACCGGGGACGGTTTGTCCGCTACGCCAACCCCGCCCGTCCCGGCCTCAGCCGGTCCGACGACATGGACACCGTCTGCCAGAACATCCATGACAAGCTTATCGCCGCGGTGGACAAGCGGCTGGACGCCGATGCCCCCCTGGGCTTTCTTCTCTCTGGCGGACTGGACTCCAGCCTGGTGTGCGCCATCGCCGCCCGGCTGCTTGGAAAGCCTATCCGCACCTTCGCTATCGGCATGGACACCGACGCCATCGATCTGAAGTACGCTCGGAAGGCGGCGCAGTTCATCGGGGCGGACCACACGGAGGTGATCATCACCCGGGACGACGTGATAGCCGCTCTTCCCAAAGTGGTGGCCGCCCTGGGCACCTGGGACATTACCACCATCCGGGCCAGCGTAGGCATGTACCTGTGCTGCAAGGCCATCCGCGAGACTACCGACATCCGGGTGCTCCTCACCGGGGAGATCTCCGACGAGCTCTTCGGCTATAAGTACACCGACTTTGCCCCCTCTCCCGCTGCCTTCCAGGCTGAGGCGGAAAAGCGGGTGGAGGAGCTCTACATGTACGATGTGCTCCGGGCGGATCGGTGTATCAGCGGCTGGTCCATGGAGGCCCGGGTGCCCTTCGGGGACCTGGACTTTGTGGAGTATGTCATGTCGGTGGACCCGGCGTTGAAGGTCAACCGCTGCGGCAAGGGCAAGTATCTGCTCCGCCGGGCCTTCCAGTCCGATGCTCTGCTGCCTGACGAGATCCTGTGGCGGGAGAAGGCGGCCTTCTCCGACGCGGTGGGCCACTCTATGGTGGATGATCTGAAGGAATATGCCAGAGCGCAGTACAGCGACCTAGCTTTCACTCGGGGCTGCGCCCAATACCAGTACCGCCCGCCCTTCACCCGGGAGAGCCTGCTCTATCGGGACCTGTTCGAGCGGTACTACCCCGGCCAGGCCCGGATGATCAAGGACTTCTGGATGCCAAATCGGGCCTGGGAGGGCTGCAACGTGGATGACCCCTCCGCCCGGGCACTGAAAAATTACGGGGCCAGCGGGTTCTGACGCGTCAAAATTTGAACTTCCAACTTACCCAAGGGAGGGATCGGTATGGCAAAGTATATCTTCATCACCGGCGGGGTGGTATCCGGCCTGGGGAAAGGAATAGCGGCGGCCTCTCTGGGACGGCTACTGAAGGCCCGGGGGCTGAAGGTGGCCCTCCAGAAGTTCGACCCCTACCTGAACATTGACCCGGGCACTATGAACCCCTATCAGCACGGGGAGGTGTTCGTTACCGAGGACGGGGCGGAGACCGACCTGGACTTGGGCCATTACGAGAGGTTCACCGACGAAGATTTGACGGTGGACTCCTCCATCACCTCCGGAAAGGTCTACTGGTCCGTCCTCAGCCGGGAGCGTGAGGGGGCCTTCTTGGGGGGCACGGTCCAGGTCATCCCACACATCACCGGTGAGATCAAGGAGCGCATCTACCGGGTTGGCCGCCGGGAGGAGGTGGACGTGGTCATCACCGAGATCGGCGGCACGGTGGGAGACATCGAGTCCCAGCCCTTCCTGGAGGCCATCCGTCAGGTGGCCGCTGAGGTGGGGCGGCAGAATGTGCTTTACCTCCACGTCTCCCTCATCGTCTCCATTCCCGGCACCGGGGAGCCCAAGAGCAAGCCCACCCAGCATTCTGTAAAGGAGCTGCTGGGCCTGGGCATCCAGCCGGATGTGATCCTCTGCCGCTGCGACGGGCCGGTGTCCCAGAAGGTGCGGGACAAGATCGCCCTGTTCTGCAATGTGCCGCCGGAGCGGGTCATCTCCAACGAGACCGCCCCCATCCTCTACGAAGTGCCGCTGATGCTGGAGGAGGCCGGGTTGGCAAAAGCGGTGTGCGAGGTATTGGGACTTCCCGTCAGTAAGCCCCACCTGGAGGAGTGGCGTGCCATGGTGGAGCGAGCCAAACGCCCGGCGGGCCGGTTGGAGATCGCCCTGGTGGGGAAATATGTGGCCCTCCACGACGCCTATATCTCCGTGGTGGAGGCGCTGACCCACGGTGGGATCGAAAACGGGGTGCAGGTGGATGTCCGTTGGGTGGACTCCGAGGACATCAACGACAGCAATGCCGCGGAACTGCTGGCTGGGTGCGCTGGGATCATCGTGCCCGGCGGTTTTGGGAACCGGGGAATCGAGGGGATGATCTCCGCCGTCTGTTGGGCCCGCGAGAATCAGGTTCCCTATCTCGGCATCTGCCTGGGGATGCAGATGGCGGTGGTGGAGTTCGCCCGCCATGTGGCCGGTCTGGCCGATGCTCATTCCAGTGAACTGGCAGCCACCGCCCATCCGGTCATTGACCTGATGCCCGACCAGCAAGGCATCACTGACAAGGGCGGGACCATGCGTCTGGGTGCTTACCCCTGTTATATCACGACGCATGACACCAGAGCCTATCAGGCCTACGGTGCGGAGGATATCTCCGAGCGCCACCGCCACCGCTATGAGTTCAACAACGACTTCCGTTCCCTGCTGGCGGAGAAGGGGTTGGTCCTGTCCGGCCTGTCCCCCGACGGGAAGCTAGTGGAGATGGTGGAGCTGCCGGATCATCCCTGGTTCCTGGCCGTCCAGTTCCACCCGGAGTTCAAGTCCCGGCCGAATAGGGCCCATCCCCTGTTCCGGGACTTCGTCGCCGCGGCAAAGGATTACAGCGGGGGCGGGGCCAGAAAAGAGATGAATAGCTCAAATTCTGCGGGGGGGGGAGAAAATAAAGAGAACGGCTTTCTCCCCGGGTGGAAAGTGATACGCCGTAACCCAGGGTGACTCTGACCATGAGGCACGCCGACAGTGAAAAACTGCTGGGCTATGAGATCCGCCGTAACGGCAAGGCCATCGGCTTTACCACCTCGGATACCTACACGGATGATCTGGGCGCGGCCAACAACCTGACCTATAGGTATAGCGTGGTACCCGTAGACAAGCTGGGCAACCTGGGTGTTGAGGCCAGTAGCATGAGGTCCGTGTGTCCTATGACAAGACCATCAGTGCCGACCTGTACGACCAGAAGTGGGAGGACGGGACCATTACCATCACCATGAAGCGAGGTGCCTCCGTCCCCGTCATCATCATCAAGGTCACCGGCGCCGAACTAACCGGCAGCTATACCCTGAGCGTGAAGGCCGACGCCGGAGCAGCGGAGTGGAGCGCCGCCAAGACGGGCGAGCTCTCCGGCGACAGTGTGGTGGCATACTTCACCAAGCCCGGCGCGGAGCCCTTCTTTGTGGACGTGGTATCCGGGGCCTGGTATGAGAGCGCAGTGCGCTACGCCGCCGAAGCGGGCCTCATGGCCGGCACCGGCGACGGACGATTTTCCCCGGAGGTGACTACCACCCGGGGGATGATCGTGACCATCCTCCACCGTATGGAGACGGGCGTTTCGGACCAGGGGACACCATCACCCGGGAGCAGATGGCCGCCATCCTTTACCGCTACGCCCGCAGCCAGGGCCGCGATGTGTCAGCTAGGGCAGATTTGTCCGCCTATGCGGATGCAGAGAAGATCAGCCCCTATGCCGTGGGCCTATGCCGGCGGCCTCATCAGCGGGACCGGTCCCGCTGCCCTGAAGCCCGGCGGTGGGGCGCCCCGGGCCCAGGCGGCCGCCATTCTGGTGCGCTTCTGCACAGGTGCGGCCTGACCACTGACAACGCAAGCCCGGACGCAGAGACGGCCCCGGACCGCGCACAGCGCGGCCCGGGGCCGTCTTTCAGTATGAGAGCTCCCGTGCATTTCTTTCGGCAAACTGCTGCGCAGGCTGGGGCGGCCGTTTACCGGGTGTCCTCGCCCATCAGGAGACAGAGGACGGCCTTCTGGGCGTGGAGGCGGTTCTCCGCCTCGTCGAAGATCTCGCCGGCGTGGGCCTCAAAGACCTCGGCGGTGATCTCCTCCCCCCGGTGGGCGGGCAGGCAGTGCTGCACCATGCAGCCGGGATCGGTAACGGCCATCAGGGCCTCGTTGACCTGGTAGCCCCGGAAGGCGGCCCGCCGCTGGGCGGCCTCCTCCTCCTGGCCCATGGAGGCCCACACGTCGGTGAACACCACGTCGACCCCCGCCGCGGCCTCCAGGGGATCCCGCACCAGGGAGAACCCGTGGCCCGCCTCCCGGGCGAAGGCCAGCACATCGGGGTGGGGGTCATAGCCCTCGGGGCAGGCCACGGACACCTCCATGCCCACCTTCAGGCAGCCCACAATGAGGGAGTTGACCATGTTGTTGCCGTCGCCGATGAAGCACATCTTCAGCCCCTCCAGCCTGGCCTTGCGCTCCCGGATGGTCATGAGGTCGGCCAGCACCTGGCATGGGTGGGCGAAGTCGGTGAGGCCGTTGATGACGGGGATGTCGGCATACCGGGCCAGCTTCTCCACCTCCTCCTGGGAGTAGGTGCGGATCATGATGCCGTCGCAGTAGCGGGAGAGCACCCGGGCGGTGTCCTCCACCGGCTCGCCCCGGCCGATCTGGCTCTCCCTGCCGGAGAGGAAGAGGGCGTGGCCCCCCAGCTGGAACATGCCGGTCTCAAAGGAGACCCGGGTGCGGGTGGAGTTCTTCTCGAAGATCATGGCCAGGGTCTTGCCCTGGAGGCGGGGGTGGGGCAGGCGGTGCTTCTGGTCGTACTTCATCTGGTCAGCCACGTCCAGGATGCGGACGATCTCCTCTCTGGAGAGGTCCAGCAGCTTCAGCAGGTCTTTCATCTCGTTCACCTCATACAAAAATGGCGGGCGCAACCCGGGGTCACTCCAGGCCCCGGTCCAGGATGGCCAGGCCCTGGTCCATCTCGCCCTTCGTGATGGTCAGGGGGGGCAACAGCCGCAGGGCGGGGCCGGCGGTGAGCACCAGCAGGCCGTGTCCGGCCAACCGGGCGGCCAGCTCCCTGCTGCTCCAGCCGGGGCGGACCTCCACCCCGATCATGAGGCCCAGGCCCCGGGTGGCACCCAGGCATTGCTTGCCCATTGCCTCGATGTGTTCCCGAAGATAGATCCCCTTCTCCCTGACCCGGTTCAGGGCCGCCTCGTCCAGGATGTCCAGCACCGCCAGGGCGGCCGCGGAGCAGACAGGGTTGCCCCCAAAGGTGGAGGCGTGGCTGCCGGGGCCCAGCACCGGCCGACACTTCTCGTTCACAAGGAAGCCGCCCATGGGCAGGCCGCCGGCGATGCCCTTGGCAAAGGAGACGGCATCGGGCCGGATGCCGTACTGCTGGAAGGCGAAGAGGGTGCCGGTGCGGCCGATGCCGGTCTGCACCTCGTCCACCAGCAGCAGCCAGTCCCGCTGCTCGCACAGGCCGGCCAGGGCGCGGACGAAGTCCCGGTCCATAGGGAGCACGCCGCCCTCGCCCTGGACCAGCTCCAGCAGCACGGCGCACACGTCCTCCCCGGCCTGGGCCTCCACGTCGGCCAGATCGTTGGCGCCGGTGTGGCGGAAGCCCTCCGGGAAGGGGAAGAAGTGTTGGTGGAACACGTCCTGGCCGGTGGCGGCAAGGGTGGCGAGGGTGCGGCCGTGAAAGGAGTTGCGCAGGGTCAGGATGGTGCCGCGGCCGGTGCCGTACTTGTCGTGGCTGTATTTGCGGGCCAGCTTGAGAAGCCCCTCGTTGGCCTCCGCGCCCGAGTTGCCGAAGAAGGCCGCCGCCATGCCCGACCGGGCGCAGAGGGCGCCGGCCAGCCGGGCGTAGGGCTGGGAGTAGAACAGGTTGGAGATGTGGCCCAGGGTGAGGGCCTGGTCGTAGATGGCCCGGGCCCACTTCTCGTTCCCGTAGCCCACCGAGCACACCCCGATGCCCGAGGTGAAGTCGATGTATGTCCTGCCGGCCAGGTCCCAGAGGGTGGCCCCCTGTCCGTGGTCCACGTCCACGTTGAAGCGGCCGTAGGTCTGGAGGGTGTGGGCGTGGTCCAGCGCCTTGAGTTCGTCAAAGGTCATGTCTGCGCCTCCTTACAGGATCATGGTGCCGATGCCCTCGTCGGAGAGCAGCTCGATGAGAATGGAGTGGGGGATGCGGCCGTCCAGGATGTGGGTGCGCTCCACGCCGGAGCGCACCGCCTCCACGCAGCACTCCACCTTGGGAATCATGCCTCCCTGGATGACCCCCTCCCGCACCAGCAGGGGCACCTCGGACAGGCCCACCTTCTGGAGAAGGGTGCTCTCGTCCGCCGGATCCCGCAGCAGGCCGCGCACGTCGGTGAGGAGGATGAGCTTCTCTGCCCCCAGAGCCACCGCCAGCCTGGCGGCAGCCGTGTCGGCGTTGATGTTGTAGGCGTTTTCGCCGTCCACCCCCTGAGCCACGGTGGACACCACGGGGATGTAGCCAGCCGTCAGGCAGTCCCGGACCGGGGCGGGGGCCACCCTGGCGAGCTCGCCCACCAGACCGTACTTCGCGTCCAGCAGTCTGGCCTGGAACAGACCGGCGTCCAAGCCGCACAGGCCGATGGCCCGCCCGCCCCGGCGGTTGAGGGTGGCCGCCAGGTTCTTGTTCACCTTGCCGCAGAGCACCTGCTGCACCACGTCCATGGTCTCGGCGTCGGTACAGCGCAGGCCGTCCACGAAGCGGGACTCCTTGCCCAGCTTCTTCAACATGGCGGAGATCTCCGGCCCGCCGCCGTGGACCACCACCACATGGATGCCCACTAGGCTGAGGAGAATGACGTCGCCGATGACGGCTTCCCGCAGCTCCCGGGAGATCATGGCGCTGCCGCCATATTTGATGACGATGGTCTTTCCGTAATACTTCTGGATGTAGGGCAGGGCCTCGGCCAGCACCTGGGCCCGCAGGGTCACGTCGGACATGGGGTTCGCCTCCTTGGGGAGAGGGGCGCGGGCTGCGCCTCTCATGTTCTGTAATCGCCGTTGATCTTCACATATTCGTACGTCAGGTCGCAGCCCCAGCAGGTGGCCTCGTGCTCTCCCTCGTGGAGGTGGACGTCGATGACCACCTCGTCCTGGGAGAGGATGCTCCGGGCGGCCTCCTCGTCGAAGTCCAGACCCATGCCGCCCCGGCAGACGGCCACAGCACCCACGGCGGAGGAGAAGGAAATGTCCACATACTCGGGGCGGAAGGGGGCCTTGGAGTAGCCCATGGCACACAGCACCCGGCCCCAGTTTGCGTCGGCGCCGAACATGGCGGCCTTCACCAGGGGGGAGCCCACCACCGCCTTGGCCAGGCGCTCGGCGCTCTCCTCGCTGCGGGCCTCCCGCACGGCGCAGGTGATGAGGCGGCTGGCCCCCTCGCCGTCCCCGGCGATGGCCCGGGCCAGCTCCTGGCAGAGCTGGCGGAGGGCCTTCAGAAAGACGGTGTAGCCGTCATCCTTCCACTCGATGAGGGGATTGCCCGCCATGCCGTTGGCCAGCACCGCGCACATGTCGTTGGTGGAGGTGTCCCCGTCCACCGTCACCCGGTTGAAGGTGCGGGGGACCACCTCGCGGAGGGCCTCGGAGAGCATCTCCCGGGTGATGGCGCAGTCGGTTGTGACGAAGCACAGCATGGTGCCCATGTTGGGGTGGATCATGCCGGAGCCCTTGGCGATGGCGCCGAGTGTCACGGTCCTGCCGCCGATAGAGCAGGCGAGGGCAAGCTCCTTCTTCACCGTGTCGGTGGTCATGATGGCGCGGGCCGCCGCGTCGGAGCCTTCCGGCCCGGCGGTGAGGCCCTCCGCCGCCGGCATCCCCGCCCGGATGGCGGCGATGTTGAGGGTCTGGCCGATGACGCCGGTGGAGGCCACCACGAAGTCGGCGGGTGCGCGGCCGGTGGCCCGGGCGGCCAGCCGGGCCATCTCCTCGGCGTACTCGTGGCTCATGGGGCAGCAGGCGTTGGCGTTGCCGCTGTTGGCCGCCACGCCCCAGGCGGTGCCGTCCTCCAGGTGTTCCATAGTGACATAGAGAGGGGCGGCCTTGACCCGGTTCATGGTGTACACGGCCGCCGCCGCGCACTCCTGGTCGGAGAGGATGAGGGCCAGGTCCTTCTTGTCTGCCTTTTTGCTCTTGACGCCGCAGTGAACCCCCCAGGCCCGGAAGCCCTTGGGGGCGGTGACGCCGCCGGGTATCTGCTTCATGTTCGCTCACTCCTTGCTGAGGCGGGACTGCCCGCCGGTGGGGTTTCCAGGGCCAGGCCCGCCGTCATCTCAAAGCCCAGCATCAGGTTCATGTTCTGCACCGCCGCGCCAGAGGCGCCTTTGCCCAGGTTATCGAAGAGGGCGGTGACGATGGTCTGCTCCTCGTGGCCGCACACCACCAGCTCCAGCCGGTCGGTGCCCGCCAGAGCGTTGGCGGGGAGGGTGGGGGCATCCCCGCCCCAGCGCACCGAGACCAGGGGCTGGCCGGCGTAGTAGGCCGCCAGGATGTGGCAGATCTCCCGGGCGGTGGGCTGGCCCCGCAGATAGCGGTTGTGGAGTTGGATGGTGGTAGCCATGCCCTTGTAGTAGTCGTCCACCACGGGGCAGAACACCGGGGGCTGCTCCAGCCCGGCCACCTTCTGCATCTCGGTCAGGTGCTTGTGGCGCAGGCCGGTGCCGTAGAGCCGGGGACTGAACAGCTCGGCCGGCTTGTCGGGGGCCTCATACTGGGCGATCATCTTTCTGCCTCCGCCGGAGTAGCCAGTGAGGGAGAAGCAGGTGAGGGGGCAGTCCCGGAGCAGAATATGGAGGGCGGACAGGGGGGCTGCCGAGGCCAGGAAGCCGGTGGCGTGGCAGCCGGGATTAGCCACCCGACGGGCCTGTCCGATGATGCGCTCTGGGTCCTTGTACAGCTCCGGGAAGCCATAGACCCAGCCGGAGGCGGTACGGTGGGCGGTGGAGGCATCGATGATCCGGGTGTGCCCGTTCTCAATGAGCCCCACCGCCTCCCAGGCGGCGGCATCGGGCAGGCAGAGAAACACCAGGTCGGCCGCGTTGAGGTATTTTTTCCGCTCCGCCGGGTCCTTGCGCCTGGCCTCGCCGATGCGCAGCAGTTCGAGATCGGTCCGCCGGGAGAGCCGCTCCCAGAGCTGAAGGCCAGTGGTGCCCTCCCGGCCGTCGATAAAGACCTTCGGCTTATCCATGTCTGCGTGTCTCCACGAATTCCCTGATATGTCCGATCTGCACCCGGACGCTGTCCGCCGCCGGGCCGCCGCAGACCTTGCGGCCGTTGACGCAGGTCCTGAGCTCCAGGGCCTGGTACACATCCTCGTCAAAGACCTTGGATACGGCCTTGAAGTCCTTGAGGGACAGGGTGTCCAGGGTCTCACCGGCTCTGATGCACTGGCTGACCAGTCGGCCCACGATCAGGTAGGCCTCCCGGAAGGGCATCCCCTTCTTCACCAGGTAGTCAGCGCAGTCGGTGGCGTTGATGAAGCCGCCGGCGGCCGCCCGGCGCATGTTCTCCTTCCGCACGGTGAGGGTGTCCAGCATGGCGGTGAACACAGGCAGGCAGAGCTCCACCGTGTCGATGGCGTCAAAGACGCACTCCTTGTCCTCCTGCATGTCCTTGTTGTAGGCCAGGGGGAGCCCCTTCATGACGGTGAGCAGGGTGATGAGGGAGCCGTACACCCGCCCCGTCTTGCCCCGCAGCAGCTCGGCCACATCGGGGTTCTTCTTCTGGGGCATGATGGACGAGCCGGTGGAGTAGGCGTCGTCCAGCTCCACGAACTTGAATTCCCAGGAGCACCATAGAATGATCTCCTCGGAGAACCGGGACAGGTGCATCATCAGAATGGAGCAGGCCGAGAGAAACTCCAGGGCGAAATCCCGATCGGACACCGAGTCCAGCGAGTTGTCGGTGGGCTTGGAAAAGCCCAGAGCCTGTGCGGTCTGGAACCGGTCTACCGGGTAGGTGGAGGTAGCCAGGGCCCCCGCCCCCAGGGGTCACTCGTCCATCCGCGCCAGACAGTCCTCCAGCCTTGTCACGTCCCGCTTGAACATGTTGGCGTAGGCCATCATGGCGTGGGCGAAGGTGGTGGGCTGGGCCCGCTGGAGGTGGGTGTAGCCGGGCATGACCGTGTCCAGATTGGCCTCGGCCTTCCTGACCAGCACCTTCTCCAGGTCCAGGATCAGGCCGATGATGGCCTGGATCTCCTTGCGGACATACATCCGGAAGTCCACCGCCACCTGATCGTTCCGGCTGCGGGCGGTGTGCAGCCGCTTGCCCGTGTCCCCGATGCGTTGGGTGAGGATGGTCTCGATATTCATGTGGATATCCTCGTTCTCCAGGGAGAACTCCACCTGTCCGGCCTCAATGTCGGCCAGGATGGCCTTGAGGCCGTCAATGATCTTCTCGGCCTCGTGCTCCTTGATGATCCCCTGCCTGCCCAGCATGGCCGCGTGGGCGATGGACCCGGTGATGTCCTCCCGGTACATCCGGGCGTCAAAGGAAATGGAGGAGTTGAAGTCGTTGACCAGGGCATCCGTCTCCTTTTGGAACCGTCCGGCCCACAGTTTCATAGTATCGCTCCTTTTGCCTCGCGGAGTTTTGCCGTCCGCAGGCGGAAAAAGATATCAGACAGGGTCTCCGCTCAGAGCTTTCCCTGCTCCCGCAGGGCCTGGACCTTGTCGGGCAGGCCCCACAGGTTGATAAAGCCCTGGGAGTCCGTCTGGTCGTAGTCGCTCTCCCCGAAGGTGACCAGATCCTCGGAGTACAGGGTGCAGGGGGATGAGATGGAGGCGGTGATAAGGTTGCCCTTGTAGAGCTTGAGCTTCACGGTGCCGGTGACGTACTTCTGAGTGTCCGTGGCGAAGGCGGTGAGGGCCTCCCGCAGGGGGGTGAACCACTTGCCGTTGTAGACCAGGTCGGCGAAGTCTACCGCCAGCTTCTGCTTCATGTGCTTGGTGTCCTTGTCCAGGGTGATCTGCTCCAGCACCTCGTGGGCCCGGTAGAGGATGGTGCCGCCGGGGGTCTCGTACACGCCCCGGTCCTTCATGCCTACCAGCCGGTTCTCCACGATGTCCAGCAGGCCGATGCCGTTGGCGCCGCCCAGCTCGTTGAGCCTGCGGATGAGGTCGCTGGCCTTCATCTTCACTCCGTCCACGGCCGCGGGCCAGCCCTTCTCAAAGTCGATGGTGACATAGGCGGGGGCGTCGGGGGCCATGGCGGGGGAGACCCCCATCTCCAGGAAGCCGGGCTTGTCGTACTGGGGCTCGTTGGCGGGGTCCTCCAGGTCCAGGCCCTCGTGGGACAGGTGCCACAGGTTCTTGTCCTTGGAGTAGCTGGTCTCCCGGCTGATCTTCAGGGGGACGTTGTGGGCCTCGGCGTAGTCGACCTCCTCGTCCCGGCTCTTGATGTCCCACTCCCGCCAGGGGGCAATGATCTTTATTTCGGGGGCAAAGCGCTTGATGGCCAGTTCGAAGCGGACCTGATCGTTACCCTTTCCGGTGCAGCCGTGGCAGATGGCGTCGGCACCCTCCTGCTTGGCGATCTCCACCAGCCGCTTGGCGATGATGGGCCGGGCAAAGGCGGTGCCCAGCAGATAGTCCTCGTACTTGGCCCCCATCATCATGGAGGGGATGATGACCTCGTCCACCATCTGGTCGGTCAGGTCCTCGACGTACAGCTTGGACGCACCGGTCTTGATGGCCTTCTCCTCCAGGCCGTCCAGCTCGGCCCCCTGTCCCACGTCGCCGGAGACGGCGATGATCTCGGGGTCGTTGTAGTTCTCCTTCAGCCAGGGGATGATAATGGACGTATCCAGACCGCCGGAGTAGGCCAGGACGACTTTCTTGATCTCAGACATGTTGATGACCTCCTGTGGGGCGGCGAGGCCGGCCGCCCAGCTGATGTGTTCCCAGTATAATCCAACCCGTATAAAAACGCAATAGTCATTCTGTATAAATATTCATAATATCGGAGTTATAACAGTTAATAATTTTTATATATTCGTTATAAGAATAGTATAGTGAATAAATAGCCAATTCAAACAGACGGAACAGGAGCCGGAAGCATTCCGCAGGCGGAACGGCAGCGGACCGGGATGAGCGGCGCTCATCCCGGTCC
>OGXN01001466.1_pt1 | contig 22424 bp, 17 predicted proteins | sample 1576281 | NCBI WGS metagenome assembly OGXN01 (sample SAMEA3541494, study PRJEB24748) | human gut metagenome | biome: human gut; feature: human-associated habitat; material: faeces | place: China | collected 2012
GGATCGGATTAGCCGCTCCATTGTGGACTTCGCAAAGCTCATGGAACTGTTCAAGCAGTACAACGTGGAATTTGTCTCCTGCACCGAAAAATTTGATACGTCAACCCCGATGGGCCGGGCGATGCTCAATATCTGCATCGTGTTCGCCCAACTGGAACGGGAAAGCATCCAGATGCGTGTGCAGGACGCTTTTTATTCCCGGTGTGCCAAGGGCTACTATATGAGGGGCCGGGCTCCATACGGTTTTGATACGGAGCCCATCGTCATGGACGGTATCAAAACAAAGCGGCTGGTTGAAAACGCTGAGATGGACTACGCCGAGCTTATGTATGAAATGTATGCCGAGCCGGAGAACTCCTACGGCGACATTACCCGGTATTTTACCGAGAATGAAATCATGGTGTATGGAAAGACATTGAAGCGCGGCTTTGTGGGCCAGCTTTTGAGAAATCCGGTTTACGTCCAGGCCGATATGGATATTTACGAATATTTCAAGGCCCAGGGCGCGAAAATCGAAAGCCCGCCGGAACTGTTCACAGGTGAATTTAGCTGTTACTTGTACCAGGGCCGCGAGGGGGAGGAAAACATTCTGGTGATTGCGCCCCACAAGGGCCGCATCCCCTCGTCCCTCTGGCTGGCCGTCCAGCACAAGCTGTCCCAAAATACCACGTTCCAGAATGGCCGCAAATGCCACAATACATGGCTGGCCGGGAAAATCAAGTGTGGATGCTGTGGGTATGCGCTGGCCAGTCTGAACGCTCCAAACGGTGTCACTTATATGCGGTGCAAGCAACGCATGGAAAACAAAAGCTGTCAAGGGCCCGGCACTCTCACAAAGCACGACTTGGAAAAATCGGTCTATGAGGAAATGGTTAAGAAGATGCGGGAATTTCAAACGCTGAAAGGCAGTAAGGCGGAGGGGTACAATCCCAAACTGACCGCCGCCCGCGCTAAACTTGCCAAAATCGAGGGCGAGATTGAAAAGCTCATTGACACGCTGACCGGGGCAAACCCGCTTTTGTTGCAATACGCAAACAGCCGGATTGAAGAACTGGACGCGGAACGGCAAAAGCAGTTAAAGCTGGTGGCCGACCTCACCGCTAACTCTGTTTCTTCCTCACAGGTCGATAGCATAACGGGATATTTAAGCCATTGGGAAGATGTGAGCTTCGATGACAGGCGGCGCGTTCTTGACACGCTGGTTTCAAAAGTTGAGGCCACTCGCACCGAACTTGCTATTGAATGGAAGATCTAAAACTTTTCACTTTGCATTGTACCCTTGTCAAGAACGCTTTATTGTTTTAAGGACTACTTCGGTATGGATGATTTAGATTCTATGGAAATGCGCAATTATATTTGTGAGTATTCTATAGGTAATGGTGTTAAAATCGTAAAATCAACGATCTTAAACGTTGAAATATTACCAGATCAACTTGGCAACAAAAAAATTATTTTGGATATTTTAGCTGAAGATTCTAAGGGGAATCTTTACAATATTGAAATGCAAAGAGCTCCTACGATTGCTGATTATTATCGGTGGGAGTATTATGGCGCAAGAAATCTTAGTTCACGTTTGAAAAAAGGTGGAAAGTATATAAATTTAAAACCTGTATATCAGATTATTTTTATGCGTGGCTATGCTTATGGTAATCATAACCTTATCAATCGTTATATTATGCGAAATGATAATGGCCAACAGGAACATGAAAATCCTTTGATGCACCGTATATATGTAAGCCTTCCAGCAATTGATCACATTGTAGCAGAAAAAGGAAAAAATAATTTAAATGAATTTGAAAAAATCATTTACCTATTTGAACATAACGAGCCTTGTGATACAATAGAACCAGGAAAGATGGTGAATGTTATCATGAGTAGATATAAAAGAATGAAACAAAACAAATCTATATGGACAATGGCCGAGAAACTTGAAGAAGCACAGATGATTGAAGAAAGTTTGATTGAAATCAGCAGAAAAGAAGGTTTAGAAGAAGGAATCGAAAAAGGTATTGAAAGAGGTATTGAGCAAGGGATTGAACAGGGCAAAAAAGAAAGAACAGAAGAATTTATAAAACAACAGATTTCATTAAAATATCACACGGATGCTTCTGCTTGGCTATCATCTTTATCATCTGATCAATTAGAACAAGCACCTGCCCTCATTTTAACATGTGATACTTTTGAAAGCCTGCAACAACAAATCAATCAGATACAGTCATAGCATAAAATCAAAATACATAATCACGAAAAAAAAAGAATGTATGATTCATCATCTCATACATTCTTTTTCATTATATTAATAGTTTTTAGCTTCTTCAGCGAAGTGAGCTCCTGAATAACCGCAAACTGGGCAAGCACCTGGTGCTTTTACGCCTTCGTGACGATATCCACAGATATCACATACCCAAACAGTTGGTTCATCTTTTTCAAATACTTTACCATTCTTTACATTTTCCAATAATGCTAAGTATCTTTCTTCGTGGTGTTTTTCAATTTTAGCAACTTGTTCCATCTGGAAAGCGATTTTAGCAAATCCTTCTTCTTTAGCTGTTTCAGCGAAACCTTTGTACATATCTGTCCATTCGTAGTTTTCACCAGCAGCTGCATCTTCCAAGTTTACTGCAGTTGTAGGAACTTTATCACCATGTAATGCTTTAAACCATAATTTTGCATGTTCCTGTTCGTTACGAGCTGTTTCTTCGAAGATATCAGCGATTTGTTCCATACCTTCTTCACGAGCCATCTGAGCATAATAAGTATACTTGTTTCTTGCCTGGCTTTCACCAGCAAATGCTGCCATTAAATTCTGTTCAGTTTTTGATCCTTTTAATTCCATTTTCATTTCCTCCTATGTTTTTTTAACTTTACCTATGATTCACCGTTCTCTACGGTTGCATCCAACATTACTGCTTTTTTAAACAATCCTCACAAATACCTTCAACCATCATATCATGTGTCGTGATTGGAAGCCCTGTTGCTTCTGACATTTCCTTATTAAAATCCTCTTTATATGGGATATCTAAATCAAGAATACGATCACATTTAATACAATGCAGATGATAGTGTGGTTTACATGTCTTATCGTATTGGTATCCTTCAATAGGATGAGCAATTTTCTTTATTTCATGCAAATCACATAAAATATTTAAGTTTCGATAAACAGTGGCTAAACTGATTTTTGTGCCATTCGCATTTAAATCATTAAAGATTTGTTCAGCTGTCACATGCCCATTGATTTGCTTCATATAATTCATGATCAAATCACGCTGTTTCGATGATTTATACATCCTATCGACCTCCAATCTTAAGAACCGTTCTTATTATAGCTCTGTTTTTTTCATATGTCAATAGATTTTCAATATAATTTTAAGAATTATTCTTATTTTATTCAACCATTACATTTACCATATTTTAAGAGTAAAACGATATTAAATCTATCCGTTTTACTAACTAATACCTTATCTTTTCTTTATCCTTTTTTCACATATACATGATAACTATGTTGGTCAATTTGAAATAATGGCAATAATTCTACCCTGTTTACCAAATCATAAAATTTTAATTCCTGTGGTTGCTTACTAATTTGCTTCTCTATATCCTGTATTTGATATTGGATATATTCCTGGCTTTGACTGATGACGGCCAACACATAAGGACCATAATGAATAGATATAATATCAGAACGATCAGGTGTTTCTTCTATAAAATAGGAACAATGATATTGTACATGAATTTCTGTATTTTCCCATAATTGGTCCATTACAATGTATCCATCTTCTATAATTGTTTTTTGAAGAACACCATTGATTGTGACAAGTATATCTCCCCTATGCCAATATGGTACACGGATATGCAGTTTACATTTCTTAGCTCCGATAAATTTAATATGAATATCTTCAGGGCATTCTTCTTTCACTTTCATATCTACGCTTACATCCTGTTTATCAAAGTTTAAAACAGACGATACAAATAGATTGATATATACATCGTCTTTATTTGCGAAATAAATTGCTTCACTATATTTGAAATGATTTTCTAAGCCTGTCCCATGACAACAGCTATTCTCATCTGTATAAGATTTTTTAGAACCGGGCTCTAATGGAAAGAAATACGTACTTGCTTCAGGAATATCTTGTATTTGTGTAGCAAGTATATGATTTACCATGCATCGTTCATAATAGTCCATATATTTTACTTTTGGTTCATAAGAAAATAGTTCTTTGGTTAATTTTAACATATTATAAGAAGCACATGTTTCTCCTGTATTATCATCAATCATAGAAGCGATTGCATATGGTTCATGAAAGATTTCGCCTTCGCCAATACTTCCATTGGTATATGTATGTGCTTCTACAACAAAATCCCAGAACCTTTTTGCGATCGTATAATATTTTTCTTGATGAGATCCTTCAAATATCTTTAATGCGCCAATAACCTGTGGAATATGTTGATTCACATGTATCCAGCATAATGCATCTACATCTTGTTGTAATGGTACCATCAAACGATCGTTATCAAATTTCATTGCAGTTTGAAGGAAACGGATATCCCCAGTTAATTGATAAAGCTGTGCAAGGGACTCATTCATTCCGCCATATTCTCCAGCAATATAAATTCCCCACATTCTTTTTAATGAAGCCTTATCTATATCAGACAGACGATTTACGACCCATTTTCCTAATCTTTCCGCAATCTGTTTCGCTTTTTCTATATATGTATATTGGTAACAGTCTAATAATCCTGCTAATATTTTATGTAAAGAATAATATGGTGCCCATATTTCAGGATAATGTGCAAAATTCTCCAATGCATCATACTGGCTTTCCTCAATTCCCCCTAGATATCCTTCATGATACCCCTCAATATGAGAAATCGCATCCTGACATTTTCCTAATTCTTCTATCATATATTGTATTTTATTTAAAATCTTTTTCTCTTTGGTTTCTCGATAACATAGGGCTAATGCTGATAAATAATGCCCAGTTGTATGCCCACGTAATTTACTGTCTACAGTATCCCATCCAATCATTGGCTGTGCATTATGTAAATCTAATTGTGCATTCATACGAAAATTATATAACATCTGATCATCATCTATTTCACAAAGTGCATCTACTTTACGCCTCATAGCTTGAAGAAATGATGAAGGTAACAGTGCGACATTTCCTTCACAAGATATGCAGTTTCTTTCTTTATATAAAAGAGGTTTTTGATAAGTTCTATGTACAATAATCTTTGCGGATACAGGAAAATTGCTTTGTAAAAGATGCCCTCTTATCTGATAGATTCCAGGTTCTTCAAAGCAGCATGCCTCTTTTCCTTCCCAATCAATGGTATGTGATAGTTTTAGGTCATTGGCAGTTGTAATGACTGCAGAATTTGGTAAATAGAAAGTTTCATTTACCTGCGCATGTACAATAATTGGCATAAGATCTCTAACTTCAAAGGAATCATTTTCTTCCATAATCGTGACAGTGTATTCTTTTGTCATCTTATAACTTCCTAATTCAAAAACACCAGTTAATGTCACAACCCGCTTTCCCATGCCATGCCTTGGCTGTATCACTTTACCATTGCGTTTTAAAAAACGTGTATCGCTAGATATCCAGGAAATCATACTGCCATGTTCTCCCATCCGTGGTAAAACCAAATCAAATTCTATGGTATTCAGATTTCCTAAATTAATACTTTCCATATCCTCCAGTATTTTATTTTTATCATCCATCTTTTTTCACCTACTTATTATTAAAATGTTTTTGCGCAAATGTTCTTCGATATACCGTTGGTGTTACCTGTTCCACACGTTTAAATACACGCATAAAGTATTTAGGATCTACATATCCAGCTTCATAAGCAATTTCTATAATATCTTTACTGGTATTCACAAGCATTGATTTCGCATATTCTATACGATATTTTGTGATTAATTCTTTTATACTAATACCTTCGTTTTCTTTGAACATACGAGAAAGGTAGCTTTTATTATAGCGAAACTCTTCTGCGATAGATTCTACGGTAATATGTTCTAAAGCATGGATACGCACCCAGTCCCTGATTGGTTGTGTAATATTTGAGTTATCTTTTCTTCCATTTGGAAAATAAGATGTATGTGTTTGATAAGATAATTCCATTAGAATACTTGTCATGAAGTAGTTAAGATACATCCCATTCTGTGTTTCTTGATAGATATCTAATAATTGATGAAACAAAATATTAGCTCGATTCACACTGATTTTATTTGTAAATTCAGGCAATAGCAGCATTTGCGCAAATGTTTCATTATTGCTTAATGCCTCTACGGTTTCTTTACTCATTTGTTCAAAGGATATATTAGAAAAATGACACCAGAAAAACCGCAATCCTTTTTCACTATAGTTGACACCTTCATGATAGTTAAATGGTGGAATGATCAGCATTTCATTTTCATGCACATCAAAGCACGTGTTATTCACACGCATAGATAAGGTTCCATTATAAACAATAATAATTTCATAACTGTCAATGGTTCTTTTCTCATGGCGCCAGCGCTGATCTGCCATAAAGATACCACAGCTTTCGAATACAACAGGCTGTTCCAGATGTTGATTTACGTAAAACATGATTTCATCACCTTTTCTGTCCTTATAAAGGACTCTTTCATTGTTACTATAACAAACTGAATCCCATCTGTCGATATCATTTTTTTACTTTAGGTGGATTTATATTACTTCATAAGCTATTTGATTAAAAAGTGAAAAAAACAGCCTATTTTATATGGGCTGTTTCATATCTTATGAACTTTTGATTTAAGCTTTTTACTAGATAAGTGGATTTATTTCATATCGAATTTTCTATGATTTTTACTATATCGCAATATAATAAGCACATTGTTCTATATGAATCCAATATCTTTAAATATCGTTCTTATTTATCTCATCATTATACTTACAATATTCATTAAAGCCATTGTTTGTATATTGGTACCTAATTCATCTAGTACCAATACTGTACCTATCTTTATCATACTCAAAAAAGAAGTATCATTACTTACACAATACATTTTTTATATGTATAAATCAGAAAATCCATTTATACATTTTCCTATCCTATTAGAATGGTAAAATTATCAAATCTTTATTCGCATGTGTTAACTGAATGCATCCATCTTTTGTCACAAGGAAATCATCTTCAATACGGACACCGCCAAGTCCTGGCACATAAATACCTGGTTCTAATGTCACAACCACATTTTCTTCAAACACTGCATCAGATTTTGATGAAATAAATGGTGCTTCATGAATTTCTAAACCAAAACTATGTCCAGGTCCATGTATTAAATCATAGCCATGTGCTTCGATATAATCTCTTCCAATTTTTTCTAAATCATGACTCACAATGCCTGCTTTTAGATGTTGTGCCATAATTGCCTGAGTATCTTTTACAATCTTATAAATTTTTATTAATTCTTCATTTGGCTGACCTATCGCAATCGTTCTTGTAATATCGCTACAATAATGATGATATAATGCCCCCAAATCCATCGTTACCATATCACCTTTTTCAATTATTTTTTCACTGGCAACACCATGTGGCAATGCACCACGTGCTCCACTTGCAATAATCGTTTCAAAGGAACAATTTTCTGCGCCACGTTTTCTCATCTGAAACTCTAATTCATTTCGTACTTGCGCTTCACTCATGCCAGGACGTATATACTTTAATATTTCTTCAAATGCATCATCTACAATCTGACAAGCTTTTTGTATAATTTCTAATTCTTCTTTTGTTTTTATAGATCGCATTTGCTCAATCATTTTAGGGGCTGGCTTTAGTATTGCTTTTGTGTTCGCCATCAATGTACTTGCCTGTGCATAGGAAATAGAATCATCATCCACAAAAACTGTCTGAATACGTAACGTATCTATCAGTTTTCCTAAATCCTGAAACATATCATCTTTCCAGCGAACAACCTCAAAACCATTTGTTGCTTCTTTTGCCTCTGTCATAAAACGCCCATCACTCATCAGATAAGCATCCTTTTGTGTTAATAAAATGGTCGCAACACCTGCTTCTGCATAAAACCCTGAAACATAATATACATTCGCCTGTGTACTGATCAATAAAGCTTCTATCTGTTGCTTCGCCATCATTTGACGTAATTGTGTAATCTTGTTCATAAAAAATTCCTCCTTAATATAAAGAAAGCCCCACACCCTCAAGTTATGATTGGGTTCTGCGGGGTTTTCATTTATTACGCTAATTTAAAATATACGTGATATGCTTGTTTATCAGTTGTATGAATTGGCACAAATGTTAATCCATCTGCTTCATCATAGAATTCACATGTATGATCTTTCTGTTTCATTACAGAAGACAAGTTATCCTTCTTTAACGCAAGATTCAAATAATCTTGTTCATCTGATAATGCAGCTAATACATATGGTCCATAACGTAAAGACATAATTTCTGGACGATCCGGTGTCTGTTCAAGTTCATAAGAAATACCGAATACAATATGAACATGATCATTATTCCATTGTTTTTGAATTTGGATATAGCCATCTTTGTCCATAGAAACAGTTTCAATTTTATCATTCATATTTACTTGATATTCTCCATGGCACCAGTATGGAACACGGATTTTTAAAGCGAAATCTCCCTTGCCGTTTACCTCAATGTGTACATCCTGAGGTTTTGTTTCATCTACATGCTGAATAATTTCAACACCTTGATATGTAACTTTAGAAGACAGGAACAAATTCACATATACACAATCTTTTCCATAGTGATAAATGGCATCACCATAACGGAAATGATTTTCTAATCCTGTACCATGACAGCAGCTGTTTTCTACATCAAAAGATTTTCTTCCACCTGGTCTTAGCGGCATAAAGTAAGTACTTGCACCTGTTGGACGTTTTTCAAGTGATGATAAAATATGATTCTGCATAGCTCTTTCATAATAATCCATATAAGAAGCCTTTGGTTCATATAAGAATAATTCTTTTGTCAGTTTCAACATATTGTATGATGCACAAGATTCTGCGGTATTATCACTTAATAAAGCTCCAATACGATTTGGCTGATGGAACATTTCCGTTTCTCCAGTACCACCGATTGCATAGATATGCGCCTTTGTGACAATATTCCAGAAATATTTTGCGATTTCATAATATTTTCTATCATTGCCTGCTTCATAAATCTTCATGGCGCCAATCACCTGTGGAATATGCTGGTTGGCATGCATTCCTCCAATGGCATCAATTTTACGAATCATTGGGTAAAACAGACGGTCGTTATCAAACAGTTTTGCGGCTGCCAGATGTTCTGGTTTTTTACTTAACTGATACAGTTTTGCCATGCTTTCATTCATGCCGCCAAATTCCCCAGCAATATAAGTTCCCCACATTTTCTTTAATGTTTTATTATCCAATCTGCTTAATCGTGCATATACCCAGTCACCCAGCTGATCAACGATGTTGTATGCTTCTTTGATACCCACATATTCAAAACAATCTAATAATCCTGCCATGATTTTATGTAAGGTATAATATGGTGCCCAAATTTCAGGATAAGGTGTGAACTTTTCTAATAAATCAAACTGTGTTTCATCATATGCACTTAAGAATCCTTTGTGACAAGTACCAAGTTTTCCAAATGCTTCCTGACATTTCGCAAGCTCTTCAATCATATAAACTGCTTTTTCTTTAATTTTTTCATTACCTGTCGCAGCGTAGCATAGTGCTAAGGCAGATAGATAGTGTCCTGTTGTATGTCCACGAAGCTTACTATCTGGTGTATCCCATCCAATCATTTGTGGTGCATCTTTTGTATCTAATCCAGAAGCAGCACGGAAGTTATATAGCATCTGATCATCATCTTGTGCCAATAGTACCTCCAACATACGATCCTGCGCTTCTTTGAAGGCAGAACCATCTAATAAATCTACATCTTTTTTATTGAAATCTTCTACAACACGTTCTTGTATCTCTTGTTTGTTTTCAATCTTTTCTACAACATGGATATTCGCAACCACATCAATTTTTGTATCTAAAAGTACACCATGTACTTCCACATCCCCTAATTTATCAAAGCATTGTGTATCCCCATCATCCCATTTCACAGAATGGGAGATTGTTTTATGTTCATCTGTGACAACAATCGCAACCGTAGGCAGATTTACCATTTTTCCACACTGTGCATCTACATCAATTGGATAAATCTTTTCTACCTTGATTTTATTTGCTTCTTCTAAAACTGTTACTAGATATTCTTTTTCTAAACTTTCCTCTCCATATGAGAAATGACCAGTTAAAATGACATCACGTTTTCCTTTTCCATATGCTAATACGTGTACTTTCCCATTTGATTCTAAATAACGTTCATCACTGGATGACCATGTAATACTTGATCCATTTGCCCCACTTGTTGGCAAATCTAAGTCGAATTCTACTGTCTTTAGATTTCCCAGGTATAATGCTTCTATATCCTGTTCAATCACACTTAAATCTTGTTTACTCATTCTATATTCCTCTTTCTTTAATTTCTTGGATTTCCATGGATATCATATAAATCCTGATATTCATTCCATGGTTCTGGTAAATACTCATGTGAATAAATCTTTGCGAAGAACGCATATGCACGTGGATCGTATTCTTTTAATTCCGCTCTTGTGTTGACTGGTCCACGTACACCATCCCATGTTCCATTTGTTCCTTCCTCCATAACGTTAAACCAGACGGTGGATAAAGTCGCAAAGTATTCTTCATAATTAGAAATTGCATATGTATTTGGCCATAATCCATCTGCTTTAGCCTGTGCATATAAATTTCTAAATTCATCTGCTAATGATGTATCTTTCATATAATTAATACCGATTAAATGAACTGCATGTGCAAATTCATGTACTAGGATACATTCGTGTTTGTATCTTGTTGTATATGGCCCTTCTAAGATATGTAGTACGTTTGTTTCTGATATAGATGTTGTAGGAATCTCCATCGTTCCACCAAAGCCTTCCACAGGACGATGTAAGAATAAACATCCGGCACGATGCTCTGGAATATCATAAGCATCACGATGTTTTGGATAAATTGCAAGCTGGGCACCTGCCCCTTTTAAGATTGCGCTTGCTTCTGGCAGTTTTAGTAACATGAAGTCCACAATGGTTTTTGCCATTTGATGTGCTTCCTCACTGACACTGTCACAAGATTTGATTACAACACCACATTCACATGTTGTGAATTTTGTATAATATGGCTCATAGCTAATTGGATAAGTGATATGTGGATCTGCTTCCAAAGCCGGAATATGATCCTGACGAACATTTTTTAATACTACAAGGGAATACTGCTCCATATGATCAATGTCCATATCTTCATTCATGAAATACGTTGTACGACATTTTTCTGGCTCATATACTGTACCACGATCCCATTCTTCAATATCACTTCGATCATAAATTGCAATACGCCTTTTTCCTTGATAAACACCTATATTTTCACTATATTCTGAATTCACAACATTTTGATTCCAATATACTTCCAAATGACGACGATCAATCATTTTTGCGCATAATATTTCAGGCTGCTTTTCCATAATGTTTCTCCTTAAATTACCTCATCAATTTTCTTAGACATCATAATTAGGATGCATGCGGTAATCACCAATACGACTGCCATAGCTGGGAAAATCATCATCTGCTGATCAGCTGTAGTTAAGAATTTAAAGATGATAATACTAATACCATTTGCGATAGAAGTTGTCTGTGACCATGCGGACTGCATCTGTGTTTCATATGATTTTGGCGCAAGTTTTGCGGTCATAGAAATACCGATAGGATTAATGAAGTTATCACCGAATGACAGAATCAAATAGTAAGCAATTACCCATAATGGAGAGAATAAACTTGTTTTACCACCCGTTAATACAGGAACAGCTAATACGGCAAATGCTGCGGCATTGATGAAGATACCAATAGAGAATTTCTTTGTGACTTTTAACTTTCCAAATTTTGTAGAACCCCAGATATATACGAATGCTGTCGCAACAATTAATCCAATTAAGTTATAAATAGATGTAAATGTTGCTGGTGCAAATTCAATACCCATGAAGTTACGATTGACTTTTGCTTCAATAAATACTGCCATGGCTGTGTTCAACAATACACCAGTTACAGCAACAACACACTGAATGCACCAGATTTTAACAAATGGAAGCATTTTGCTATGTTCTTCTTTTGTGATGTTTTTATTTGTATACATTTTAAATAAGAAGATGATGGGAATAACAAAGGAGAATGTGGTAATGATATTTAATACACCATCAAAATTCATAACACCCATTTTTACAGTTACTAAGATGATTGCGACAACGATCAATACGACCGCAAAGAATAATCCTAATGCTTTTTTTAACTCTTCCTTAGATACAGGATTTGCTGGTTTTTCACCAATGGGACCAAAGAAACGTTTTCCTGTAAATAAGATTACCAAACCATAAGCAAGTGCTGCTAATGCGCTTAAGAAGAAACCTAAGTGATAATCACTCATACCTATGAAACCTACAAGAATTGGAGAAATCATACCAGTAATTGTATTTGCGACATTGTGAATGGTAAATGCGGCATCACGACGACCATCATCATCACTTCGATACATTAAACCAGTCATAGAAGAGTTAGAAGCACCCATAATTGGAAGTGACATCAAAATTAAGGAAATCACTGCGAATACTCTTCCTTGTGTTAAAGAGAAAGCTGGAACTGCCAATAGTCCAAAAGAAATTGCTTTTACAACGTTTCCTACTACCAATGCTTTACGTGGCCCTAATACTCTATCGGATAACCAGCTTCCTACGATAACGAATAATGAGTTACAAGCACCCATTGCCGCAATCATACTTGCTACTTCACCCTGTGTAAAACCAAGTCCCTTGGTGTATGGACTATATAAGTAGTAAATCAAGATTGCATAGACACCGCCCCATGCAAAAGAGTTAAAGAAGTTTCCTGCTGCCAATGCGCCTAGTCCTCTAGGGTGTCCAAAGAATTTTTTATCATTATAGACAGCCTCTAAGCGTTCATCAACCTGTTGTTTTGTTGTTTCGTTATTCATATCCTTTTCCTCACATTCATATGTTCTTTTCAGTAAGAAGTCTTTTCCGCGGATATCATCGACTTCCACCTGACACATACACTATACAAATAAAAGTCCTCTTCGTCGACCGTTTTTTCTTACAATGAGTGCACTTTTGTTACATATTCAATGTTTTTCTACTTGTTTTGATATCTATTTTAATCTTTTTTATATGTATGAAATATCTTGATTGTAAACGGTATCTTATGAATTGTATACGTTTGCATAGTATTTATTTAAATAAATAGTACTTTTAATGGTTTTTATACAAGTGGATAAAAAAACGAATTGGTGTCTTTTTATTACTTATTATCAAAAATGTATAAAAATGTTACCTTAAGTATCAAAAGTGCACCTGTATAAAACAAGTATCTATCAATATAAATTATTTCCTCAATAAAAAGAACTACCCATAATGATAGTTCCTTTCGTATTCTTATTATCTTTCATGAACTAAAGCCAATCATATGATTTCTTTATATATGATAATGGTCTGCATGCTTCAACTTCATTTTCTTGTGCTTTGATTAACAAATCCTTCTTTTCTTTTAAAATATCTTCAGAAAGTTGAGAGATGAAATAAGCAGCACTCATACGTGCATCAAATCCATCAAAATCATCATCAAGAACAATATCAAATAATAATTCAGCTAGTTGCCAATCATTAAGATAGCTTGAAAAATAGTCATCAATCCAAGTACTAAATCGCCGATCACACTTCCATATCAAGTACTCTATTAGATTTTCTTTATCCCACACTCCGTTTGTATATGGAGTAATTTTCTCTAAGTCTTCTGTTCTCATCAACATCTCTCCTTCACACATATTGAACTTCAATGACATACTCCCACCACTTACTTATTGCAGTTGAAGCAGAGGACTTCTGCCTGCTTTTGATTATATATTTTTTTATATAAGTATATAGTAACATACCATAAAAATGATTGAAATATTCTTCTGAGTTTTTTATGAATAACACTCTTTCTATATTTCTAGTTGTCAAGCAACAATAGTCCAATCTATATATCTTTCATATTAAGAAGATCATTTCTGCTAATTCTTTTATTAGTTAACATGGTGACAATAACAAACAATGATATAATCATTAAATTACTTACTAATAAATCTTTGATATTCAATAGAATTTTAATAGAAAACATCATCCTAAACGCCATGAGAATTCCTACAAATATCATTAGTGATATAATTATTGATATGATTGCTATAAAAACTACTTTTATTATTTCTTTAAAAACCAGAAGATCTTTTCCTAGCCCTACTATTCTGATAATTGAATCATCTTTTTTATCTAGATCTTTAAGTAAATACATAAGATTTATATTAAAAACAAGAGATCCTAAAGCAAATATCAAACAAATCAATTTGAAACTATTTAGAAAATATTCCATTTGATATTGGATATAATGACCAATACTATCTGCATCTGCTACAAAAGTATCTTTTAATTTATTTAATACACTTTTGTTTTTTGAATTAACTAGTATAATAGATTTTGTAAAATGATTTTCAGACTCTTTCAGCATCCAATTACTGTTAATTCCTCCAGATTCATATATTCCTTTTATTTTATAAACTTCTTCTTTTCCAGCACTATTTACATATATTTTATCTCCGATACTATATTTATAAGCATCTGCATAATCTCTCGCTATAAGAACACCATTTTTATCTCCTTCAAATAAATTTTCACCATCTATTACCTGAAACTTTGCATAATATTCATTACGCTTTATTTCATTTAATCTTATTTTTTTATCCTTTATCCTTTCATCAGTATTCACAACGTCGTCATAATTCATAATAGTAAAGGATTTAACATCTTTTGACTTTTTAAGAACTTGCACAACATGATCTAGTGTATCAGATTTCATCATTAAATTATAAGGCAATTTAGTTTTCAAATTTAAATCAGCTGATTCTTGTAAAATGGCACTAAGATGGAATCCTATCATTGAAAACAGCAATAATAAAGTTAAATTCAATATACTCATTATATAAAATATCTTATTTGAATATATATTATTCATTACATATAAAGCTATTCTATTGAACTTTCGTATTGGCAGTTTAGCTAAAATAAAAAATAAGAAATATAGAGTAATAGTTAATAATATAATAAACACAAGCATCATAAGACATAACATAATGGATGTTCCACTTAAAAGCAGCATCGTATAAGCAATCATGATAAATGGTATAAAAACTACACCTAACTTAATTTTCTTTTTTGTTTTTTTATTAAATATACTATTTTTCTTTTGTACTTCAATACAATCTAAAGATTTAATGCTTGATAACGATAAATTTCTATAAAGCATAAAAACCATTAAACTAAACAAGGAAAATAAAACCAGTAAGATTAATTCTTGTTCCCCTATTTTGTATACCAATCGCTCGCTTTTTAAAATAAGATTCGTGATAGGAATACTAAACAGAATCGATAAAATCAAAGGAATTAAAATAGTTATATTAATTTCTTTTTTAAATGATTTGATTATTGTTTTTCTATCTATACCTATCAAAATCATGTTAACAATATCCGTTTTACTTTTAACAACAATCATCATCAATCCTGTTAAACATACAGCGATGGCTAGTAGATATCCAACGATACCAATTAAATTTAAAGCAGCTATTTGAATATCCAAATGTTGAAATAAATCTCTATAACGTTCATCATAAGTTTTATAAGAATATCCAGGTTCTATTTTTTTTTAAACTATCTTTCATCTGTATTGGGTTTCTGCAATCCAGTAAATATATATTCATATCAGAATTATAAGTTGGAATAATATTATTTGTCTTTATATAACCAGTAATCTGTGCAGTATCAGTAATATCAACAGGTAGATTTTCAATAGCTGAAACAGTAACTTTTTCATTTAGATTTACACTATCAAGTTTAATTTTATCTCCTACTTTAATATTAAAATCATCTGCAAGATTCTTTGAAATTACAGCAGTATCTTTTTTAATATACTCATATCCAGAAAATAAATATAACATATTTTTATTATTGTTAATATTCATGTAAATTGGTGCATAATTAATTTGATCAATCTTTAGTCCTTTTTTTTGTAGTTCAAAAAGCTCTGTATAAAATTTTTCTGAAGGATATGACTGTGTTATCATTAGACTACTATCAGTGCACTTGCTCATCGCATAATCTATTTCTTTCTGCTTTGCAGCCTCTAATTGTGGTATCACTAATGATATTGTCATAGTGATCATAATTGAAACTGAAAGTAATAGCAATAAAATAGTATTACTTTTCATATTTTTTAAATTATATAATTTGAAAATTTCATTCGCTTTCATATAATTTTCCTTCTCTCATAACATATTGATTATCGCCTACTTTAGCTACATTTTGATCATGTGTCACTATAACTAATGTTGTATTATACATTTTTGTAAGTTTTATCAGTATACTCATCACATTGTTAGAATTTTCTTCGTCTAAAGCACCTGTTGGTTCATCACAGAAAATTATTTTTGGATTATTAATTAAAGCTCTTAATATAGATACTCTTTGTAATTCTCCTCCTGACATTGTTGAGATACTCTGTTTTTCCTTATTTACCATTCCTAGTAAGCCTAACATTTCTAAAGCTTTTCTTCTTTTTTTGGCATAACTTTGTTTTTCATGTATCGCTATGATTAAATTTTCAACTACGTTTAAACATGGAATTAGATTAGGGTTTTGAAAAACATAACCTATATTTTCTCTTCTAAATTTTTCTAAGTTCTTTGTATCATTAAAATCTATCAATTTATCCTCATAATAAATCTTGCCATCATCCGGCGATTCTAAAAGTGAAAGACAGTTCAATAAAGTTGTTTTACCATTCCCTGATTTCCCCATAATTGTTATGATTTCTCCTTTTTTTACACTTAAATCAACTTTTCTTAAAACAGATTGAATTGAATTCCCATAATAAAATTCTTTTTTTAAACTTTCACATCTAAGCATTTGTTTTTACCTCCAATTTTTTTATTTTTCCATTCTTTTATAATTGATAAAGATACGTTAATAAGTATAAATAAAGGTATTAACAATATAAATATCTTATTTAATAGAATCAATGAAGTAGAAAAATCTCTTTCAATAAAACTTTTAAATACTAAACTAATCGTATTGATAAGATTATCCCACCCCATAAATAGAAGAATAAGAGCATAACAGACAAATATTATACAAACTACTTTTACTAATGAATATATAATACTGTAAATACCATAAAAATAAGTAGATTTAGATAAAGTATATACTTGTCCTCTCTTTTTTAACTTATATTTCTTTGTTAATTCTACAAAAAGTTTATTTATTGATTGCTTTGTTTTGATTTGTACATTATGAACATTTAAAAAATCTGTCAATAACCAATAGCCATCCATTTTTAGAACAGGAATAACATTCATCAACGAAGAAATCATAATAATTAAAATAGTCAAATATAAAGATACATTCGGTTTTAAAATAGTAATTAAATAGATTGGTATAGTGGTGATTAATTGAAAATATATACCACTTATATCATTTACAAGTCTTTTATTTTTATCTAATCTCCATGTATTTGTCATATCTACAAAAAAAACTAAATATGCCATATAAATACCAAAACCTATTTTTCCTACTTGTACACCATATTTATAAGCTGCAGATACATGTCCTATTTCATGAATAAACATAGCGAAATATGTTAATAATAAAATTTCTAATGAATTGATATAATTGAAAATATCAATATTTGATCTTACTAATTCATAAATTGAGTTTAAACAAATAAATATAACAAAAGCCATTAAAACTATAGCTACATTTCTTGAAATGAGATGTTTAGTTATTCTCAAAAGCCAATTGAACTTTTTAGATTCAATTATAGGGATATGAATCCACATTTTAACTTTCTTTTCATTTTTTTTTATTTCATTTTTACTATCTGTTAATAAATTTTTCTTCACAATAAAATTTTCTATAAAATAATCCAGATCTTTTTCACTTATATTTATACCATTAAGATTTAATTCTGTAAGTATAGTATTAAACGATTTAGTGCCATCCATAAGCTTAATTATTTCAAATGCTCTTTTAGTAACCTTAACATGGCTAAGTTGTCCAAAAGAAAGTATATAGTATTCATCCCCATCCATATCTTTCTCTATTCTAATATCATAATCCTTTACACTTAAACATTTCTGCATATAATTACATCCCTTTCAAAAAATCATCTTTATGATGTTCTACGAAAGCTTCTATTGTTGCTGCAATATCACTGCAAAAAGGACATTCTAAATCTTTATTTAAATTAATTGCAGCCATAGGACATCCTCCACCACAAATCAATGAATATTTACAATCTTTACATTTTTCTAAGTTGTAAATTGTTCTTTCTGTCCATGTATTTAATTTATTCGAGTCTATCCTTACCTCAGAAGCATCAAAAGTTCCTATTTGATAAACTCCTTTTCCTGCTAGCATTAAGCATGTTGAGATATTGCCATCAGGTGAGAATACAAAATTTCCTCCTGATGTTGCTTCGCAATAGCTCATTTTCCATGGCTTAAGTTTAACTTTTGGATCAAAAAACACATTTAAAAAATTAATACATGGTGATGAAATTTTCTTTATAATAGAATCGGGACAACCAAAATTTGGCTCTATTTTAACCATAGCTTTATATAAGTCACTCTCTTTCATCGATTTTTCACTACCATCACAATAATCTAAAACTGGTGCTACATAAGGATAAACAAGACCTGTTTCTACCCACTTCTTCATTTTAATAAAACCAATCAATTCTGCTAATGACTCTATATTTTTATAATCAATATTCGTTCTTAAATGAGTAGGCACTCCTATTTTAATTAATTCATCAATATTTTGAACAATTGTATCAAAACTTCCTGTTCTGCTTGCTGTTATTCTTCTTAAGTCATGGATACGTTTAGCTCCATCTAAAGTAATCTGTATGGCCACATTATCATATTTTTTTAATAAATCTTTAAATTTTGAAATAGTTGTTCCATTAGTAACTATTCTTACTTCCAGTTTATACAAAGAAGCAAAATCTAAAACATTTTCAATAATTGAATAATTTGAAATCAAAAGCGGTTCCCCACCATAAAGTGAAATAACCGGTTTCTTTTTATTGCATACATTATTATTTAAATCATTTTTTATAAACGTGAGAATTGTATTTAGCTGTGCTTGTGTCAAACAAGAATGATTACAATGATTATCTTCTCCTTCAAAGCAATATACACACCTCAAATTACACCCCATAGTAGGACATATTGTATAATTCCGTTGTACTCCATTGGATAAATCTTCTTGGTGAATTGCTGCCAATTTATTTATTAATTTTATTTCACTTGCCTCGTCATCAAATAAATATCCTCTTTGATAAAATTGATTAATTAAATCTGTTTTATCATAATTGATATTTTTTCCTGAATCAATATTTTCTTTTATTTCCTTAAAACTTTGAAAGTCAATAATATCTAAAGCACTTGAAATAGTATTAAAAAGCAATAGATATTTTTCATTTAATTTAAATTCTAAAACTCTTTTTGTAAAATACATAAAATCCTCCTTAAACTATGATAGCGAATTTGATTATATACTAAAAGAGTCTTTATTTTTTTCTTTTGTTTTCATCAGTATAATTTCATGTTGTAAATGGTAAAAACAGGAGATACATCTATATATTTTTTTGTAAAATTTACTACAATTTCTTCATTAGTTATTATTCTTATATTCACATATTATTTTTTATATTAATCTAGTTTTGTATATTGAAAATACGAATACAGATATATTTTTTCCGAATTCGCTTTTTTACAATTTATCTATTATGTTTTATAGGGATAATCACTAAGCTTACAAACTCATTATTTACAGATGAAAAATCATAATATCCACCAAGTTTATCCACTCTATCCTTAATACTGCTTATACCAATTCCTAGCCGATTTCTTCCTTTCATTGACTTTATTTGGTGTTTTTTTAAATCACTTTCTATATACTCTGTTGGATTTTTTATTTTAATTATAACTTTATATGAATTATATTTTATTTGTATTATTATTTTTCCATTTTCTTGATTCTCATAACGAATGATTGCTTCAATTGCATTATCTATTAAATTCCCTAAAATTGCCGCAATATCTATATCATTTTCAAATTTTAAATTTTCAGGTACTTGTATATCCATTTCATATTTAATTTTATTATTTTCCATTTTCATTATTTTACTATCAAGGATTGCGTCAATTGGTATGCATCCAGAGATTATTTTATAGCTATTTATTTTTATATCTGTGATTTGATATAACATATTTCGGGCACTTTGAATATCATTATTTGATAGGTAATAATCTAAATTAAGTAATATATTTTTAAGATCATGTCTTAATTTGGCATTTTCTTTTTGGTCTTTCATATTTTTCTCATAAAATTCATTTTGTATTGAAGAAATCATATTTTTTTGAATTTCGAAGTTTTTATTTGTCATTCTATAATAGAGTAACATTAAACAGACATTAATTGTTAGGTAAAATAAACATGGTATAATTAATGGAATCATTTTATACCTTTCTATCCAATAAATACTTATCAAGGAAAACATAGGAATTATACTTAATAATAAATATTCATCCCTATCCAATTCTGCTGCATCTTCTTGCTTTTGTTTAACAATTAATTTGATTAATATTAAAACAAGTAGTTGAGATAAAGAATTTGAAATAAAATAAATCCATATAATATTTGGATTTTCAATAATTTGCAAAGCAAAATATTGGACAACAATTGATAATATCATTTCTGCCAATAGTATAAGCAGTGAAAAAAAGGTTATATGGTATATCAATTTAGAAATGGTACTCCTAAAGCAAATATTAACTCCCAGCCATAATAATAGCAGAAAACTCAACATCTTAGTAAATGCACTTACTTGAATAGGTATAAATTTTGATAACAATAATATAATAAACATTATTTTAATAAACGTTTTTAATTCTACTTTTAAAACAAAGAATTTATTAAAATAATGATAAACTAAATATACTTGCATACTATTGAATATTAAAACAAGTATAACTTTTAACAAAATTTCCATAGAAATCAAATACCTATCTTTCTTTTTAAATATTCATTGTATGCATCTTTTACATTCTTATTTTTAGTTCTACTTATCATATATATACTTCCATCTACCATCTGAATTTTATATCCTGAAATAATATAAATATAATTAAAATTAACAAACACACCTGAATTTACTCTTATAAATATCATTGGATTGAGTTTATTTTCTAACTCTTTCATTTTTCCATAAAATCTATATAATTTGACTTCATCATTAGTATTGACATTAATCATTCTTCCTCCTTCAGATTCAATGGATACAATATTTTCATATTTAACCTGATAGTGAATATTTTGATATTTAAAAAATAAATATTGATTATTTATCATAATTTCATTATAGGCTAAAGATAATACATTTTCTATTTCCTCTTTATTTACAGGCTTTAAAATATATCTAAATGGTGATACTGCAAAACTTTCTAATGTGTATCTATCATAGCTTGAAATATAAACAATCAGCATTTCTCGATCTTTCTTTCTAATATAGTTTGCAGTTTCTATACCGTTTATTTTATTCATTTCGATATCTAGAAAACAAAATTGATATTTAATGTCATTTTCATTTATCGCTTTAAGTAAAGCTTCTCCAGAAGTATATATATCAATATCACAATCAACCATTAATTGCCTACTATAATTTATGATATACTCTTCTATTGAAGAACAATACTTTTCGTCATCATCACAAATGCATATATTTATCATGTTATATTCCCACCATTCTATATTTTTTCATTCTAGCACAAAACTTATCCTTTAACAATTATTTCTTTTTATTAAAACAAATTTTAAAGTTTAGAGTATTTCCAATAATTCAACAAAGCCTTTAATTATAAACCTTCATTGAAAGTTTATAAATAGAAAAAGCATTACCCAAATGTATTCATTCAGGTAATGCTGATTTGTTAATCTATATTTTGATTTTTATCATCATAAGAAGATAGTATCACACTTCCCTTTTCCAGCGAAGCCTGTACATCTATGATTCTTTGATTCTTACTACCTTTAAACACTAAGCGATAGTCTTTTTCATCCATCACAAATTTGCCATCCACAAGCACATCCAGTTGTGCCAATAAAGCTTTTTTTTGAGAGTCTTGCATAAGCTCTTCAAAAGTAAAGCCACTGTATGC
>OGXN01001472.1_pt1 | contig 22391 bp, 20 predicted proteins | sample 1576281 | NCBI WGS metagenome assembly OGXN01 (sample SAMEA3541494, study PRJEB24748) | human gut metagenome | biome: human gut; feature: human-associated habitat; material: faeces | place: China | collected 2012
AACCCACGTATCCAGCTTGGAAGGCTGGTGTTCTACCATTGAACTACACCCGCATATATATAAAGCGTTCCACGTTTCAGCGTATACCGCTATCCACGCTTCCCGCGAGATGCCTGAACTGAAACAGAACAGTTATGCATCACGAACGAATTATATATTAGCATGAGGTTTTCCTGTTGTCAACCCATAACTTTATTTTTTTATACGTTTTTACTTAAGAACTTTTTTCTTAAGATAATATTGTTTACGATTTTACTATGCTGTGAAACAGTAATGAGCAGACATAATCCTTTGGGAATATGTCTGCCCATTCCACAACAGCATATCTAATTTCATCCGCCTTTTCTGAAATAGAATAAATCGTTAATTTATTCCGGTATCCTCCGGACCTTCATACGTTTTTGACTGATAGATTAATGCAAAGCTGACTTCATAATTATCCTTTGCCAAATACAAAATAGCCGAAAGTTCATCCGTATCCCAGGAATTTCTATACTTCACCTGGCCGAGATTTAAGGCATCTCCTTCCGAGTCACAATAACCATATAAGCTTCCCTTTGCCTTTTCCACTTTAGCTTCCCCATAAAGCGCTGTTAATTTATCAGAAATATTGTTGAATGAATTAATATATAAATCATGATCGGTATGGGATTCATTAAAAATCACTGTTATAGCATACAGCTCATCGTTTTCGTTCGTATCATAATAAAGAAAAGCATCATCGCCTTCCACTATTCCTTCATATATAATATAATGTCTGGCATTATCATCACCTTCTGTTATAAGCTCTGCCGTTTCATAGCGTTTTACAACTTCTGCACTGTCACCAAACTTAACATTCCTGAAAACACAGTTATCTCTGTCTTCCACAATCAATTTCATGCTTTTGGGTTCCGAAGCATTCCCACTGCCGTCTTTCGCCACAAAGGTTATCTCATAAGTACCCTCCTGGTTCAGGTCATACTCTCCGCTCACCTCAATCGTACAGGCATCCGCATCCGCTGCCTCCGCATTATCTTCCGGATTGTATTCACTTCCCCTTGCTGCATACACAGTGTCATTTAAAACAGATAATTCCGGTGCAACCGTGTCAACAACATGAAAATCATACGAAACATCTTTCATGTTTCCTCTCTTGTTTTTTATGCTGAAAACAACTGTATAATCTCCTAATTTATCTGCATCAAAATTTCCATCATCAGCTACCTTAACTTCAAGAATTTTCTCCGGATCAAACTCTATGTATTTAACCAGATCAACTCCGGTTCCCAATTCGATGCTATCCTTGGATTGGGATACTTCAAAAGAACCCTTATACACAAATTTGTAGCAAATAAATATAATTGCTATAAGGACCAAAATGATACCGGCAATAATAACCGGCAGAAGTAATTTCTTTTTATTTTTCCCCTTGTTTTCATCGGTCTGCTTTTGTACGGGGTATCCGCAGTGCGGACACGCCGCTATCTGATCCGAGATTTCTTTTCCGCATTCTGAACATTGAATAAGTGCCATGTTTTTTCCTCCCTCTGGTAGTATTTTCTATTATATCTCTTAAAGCAGCTAAAATCTACAAATCAGGCTAATAAAAATCTTCCTTTTTCTTCCCCCTTAATTTTCAAATGGAGAACAATCTTTCTTACCGCAGGATAAGTATTCATAGAAAAGGCCTGCTGCCTATTGACAGCAGACCTTTTAGCATTGACATATTATTCCGGCTTAATTGTTGACTAATCCAAATTAACCCATACTTCCCTTGCATCCGTACTTGTAAGTGCAGGAGTTGTTATCATTATTGTCTTTTCATCATTGAATTCTATAGAAAATGTTTCCCAATCATCCCCATAACGTAAAACCTTAATTTTATTTCCGCTTATAACCTTATAATCATAAGTTGCCAAAGAGGTATCCATCCATGCATATCCTGTTTCCAGCCGGTATTCCACTTCTTTTTCGGAAAAATCCAATACACAGAGGATATAGGAATCCTTCTCCCCTTCCACCTTACACCAATCGCGAAGCAGCTCTTTCTTAAGATTCGTTCTCTGTACCGTATTGACGGCAAACAAAACAATTAATACTATAACAACCGCAGTTGCTGCAATTCGTATTATTTTCTTATATTTGGCAAAAAAACCGTTAGGTTTCGCAGCCTGCTCAGCGCCCGGCACCTCTTGCGGTGCATCTTCATTAAGTCTCGTTCCGCATTTAGCACAAAACACAGAATCACCCGGTAATTTCTCACCGCAATTAGGACAAACTATTTCTGTTATATTTTCCATAATACCAAAATCCCCCTGCTCATATTTTACACTTATTTCATTATATACTTAAAGAAAACATAAATCTACATATTCGTTCCATTTAACATAACCTTTATTTCCCAGTAAAAGGACAATTCTTCCGATTCATCCGTCATTATATATGTGTCCCGAACCAAATCAGTGATGCAAAAATCACCTGCCTGTATTATTCTGATACGGAATCAGTCTGTGGCGATTTTATGATATGTACCCCCAACTGTTTTACCGATTATTTCCATATTTATCTCTCCAGATGCGGTCTTGCTGACAGCAAGTTGGTAATCCGATTCTGCTGGAATACAATAAAAACTTCCCTCTTTCAACTTAGTTTCTCTGTTATACTCACCTAGTTCAAAAGATCGGGATAATAAATATTCACTTGTAAAATCTGATAGTGTTATTTTTGTTTTACTTGCCAGATAATACACATTTCCTTCCCTGGTAAAATAAAAATACCCTCTGTGTAAATCAGACGTATCATCTTCCTCCCATATTCCAACCAAATCATCTTTTGTAATAGAATAGGTCGGATCCTTTTTCATTTCTTCTTCCTCTGTAAGCTCTTTTAGCACAGCGGATGCGCTTTCCAGAGTTTCATAATTATCAAGAAGCTTTTTCTGTTTTTCATTCAGAGATTCATATGCCTTCTGAATTTCATTTATCATATCCGCTTTTTCTAATGTAACTTCACCAATTTCACTTATCTGCCGTGAAACAGCTTGAACCGTCTCCTTATCCGCTTCCGATGCACATCCGCTTAAAGCAATTACGACAATAAAGGACAGAAAAAAGAAAGCCCTGCTTTTTTGATTCTTCACACGATTTCCCTCCCATAAGATTATTTCTTAATTATACTTTAAAAAGGTACCGTCTTCCACCCCTTTCGCATCATGTGTATTTTCTGTTTCAGCCCTGCAGTTTATTTCAGCAGAAAGGAAGTTATGCGCCGTGACAGGCAGCAATTGTACATAAAAAACCCCTACAAATACTGCCAAATAGTATTTGTAAGGGTTTATGCCCAGAACCGGAATCGAACCAGTGACACGAGGATTTTCAGTCCTCTGCTCTACCAACTGAGCTATCTGGGCCCATTGCAGCAAACTGCTACTGCAATCTGCAACATTGATTATTCTAACTATTTTCTTTTTATCTGTCAAGATCCTTTTTTGATTTCAGTAACTTTACACTTTCTTCTAATATCCTGTCAACTTCTGTCTGTTCTGCCTCAGAAAACGGCTTAATGCCTTCCGGATCGCACTCATGCGTCCCTATATTCTTCACAAAACAGGAAACATCAAGCCATTTTCCCATTTTATAACCGGTTTCGCGGTTGAGGCCTTCCAGCCGGAAGCCCATTCCCAGATGAAGCGCTTCACTTCTTTCGTTAGGGCTGGTTACTAGCGCATAGGCATTTTTCACATTCTGGAGCTTCAGCAGTTCCATTAATGCATGGTACAGCGCCTTTCCCATCCCCAATCCCGTATGTTCTTCCTCAACATAAACGGAAAGCTCCGCATCCCACTGATATGCGGCTCTTTCATGAAAACGGTGTGCATAGGCATAGGCCAGGATTTTTCCGTCAGCTTCGCAAACAAGATAGGGATATGCTCCTATTATGCCTGTCATGCGGCTTCGGAATTCTTCTAAGGACGGCACGTCGTATTCAAAAGTTATCGTAGTTTTTTTTATGTAGGGTTCATATATTTTCAGTATTTCTGAGGCATCTTCAAGGCGGGCGGGCCGTATCGTGATATTTTCCATTTCTGCCTTATCCTTTCTTTATCGTTCCCGTATATTAAGCAAGCACCCGGAATGGCTGAAGCAGGAATCCCACAACCTTCCAAGCTAATCTCTTTAAAAATGGTACTTTGGCCACGGTTACGTGATCCGGAACAACATAGTTCTTTTCATCCACCACCATCCGGCAATCCTTTTCGATATCTCCCATGTATTCCATGAGCTGCTGTGTGAGCTCCTCACTCTGGATCACAAGCATGAGCTCCGTATCCATATAGGTGCTGCGAAGATCGAAATTATAGGAGCCTACAGCGCACAAATCATTGTCAATTACCAGGGATTTTCCATGGGTGGAAAGTCCTCCGTCATATTCATAAAGGCTGATACCGGTGGCGATCACATCTTTTTTATGATATTGATAATCGCTGGAAGCCACGAAATTGTCCCCGTTTTCCACGGAATTAATTACCATTTTCACATGGGGGACCGTATCCACGATTTCCGCAAGGGTTTCGTTCATATAATCATTGGTTACCACATACGGCGTATGGATAACCACCCGCTCCTGTGCCTGTTTCATCAGCTCCGTCAGGGTATAGAAAATATCCGGTTCTTTCCCGTATATCCCGATGGGGCCGGATACCAGACGGATACGGTTGGCTGCACAGGTATGGGCTGTATAATCATAGGCGGTATCAAAAAAGCTTTCCTGCTTTTCCTGAAGCTCCTGGTAACGGGCTTCAAGAAGTTCCATCTGCTTCTGAATCCTTTTTTTCTTCTGCTGTCCTTCATCGTCATGGAACAGACGGCACACATCCAGATTCCAGACCCGGTTAAAATACGCCTCTACCTGGAACAGGGAACTTTCCCCGCTGTTTTCCTCTCCCTGTGCGGTATTGTATATCAGCACCTCTCTGTCCAGGCTCTTATTTTTCGAATCATAATCCCCCAGAAAGTAGTCAAAGGTATTCCTTCCTCCCAAGATATAAGCGCTGTCATCCACAATCACGTATTTATCATGCATTCTCCCCTGGGTTTTCCAGGGCATCAGAGGATTGACGGGATTATAAATTTTAATCTGGATATTCGGATGGGAGGCAACCGCATGGAAAAGAGGATCCGGCTCCATTCGGATAAGTCCGCTGACTCCGTCCACCAGTATCTGTACCTTTACCCCTTCTTCCGCCTTATGCCAGATGACAGACAGCAGATCTTTGGTGCTCTCTCCGTTCCTCATATCAAAGGTGCTGAGTATGATACGGGTTTTCGCCCCGTTTATCAACCGTATGCGGTGTTCCAGGGCGCTTTCACTTGTTTCCAGAAGCATGGCCCTGTCCGTTCCCGCCTCGCTGCTGCGGAAGCTGTCCGCCCGGAACTCTTCCGCGGTCTGGCTGCTCACATCCTTATACTTTATAAAAGGGCCCATGGCCCCCGCTACCAGATATACGACAATGCATACCACAATTATCAGTATCATCCGTTTTGCTTTTATTCTCACTGCTTACACTCCTGTTCCCCGCTGACGCTGATCCATCTGTCAAAATCCGTATGCAGATACTCCCTGACTGCCTCTGCCGCCTTTGTACATATTTTACTTATTCTTACAGGAATCCCTTCCTGTACCACAAGAGGATCAATATACCTCAGCTTTGACGGCACATTAACACAGTATATTCCCTCCACCGGCTCTGCGCTGCTGCGGATTTGGGAAAAACGGGTATACTCCTCCCACAGGCCTGCCGCCCTTTCATCCTGAAGCAGCTTATCAAGCACCTGCTCCTCTGTGGTATACAGATCCGATTCCGATAATATCCCCCATTCCACGGCTTTTCTTAATAAATCTGCCAGATACTGCATGCAGAACCGATCCTCATCCGCAGTGAACATGCGGGAATTATCCAATGACCCTAAAGTAAAAGTAAGCGCTTCTTCCGAAGAGGTGAAAGCCAGTTCGGGGATCCCCTCTTCATTCAGGACGGTTGTGAGGTTCCTGTATATCCGGCGGATTTCCCCGGGACTTTTCTTTTCCCGGCAGTAAAAATTGCCCAGCGTATATTCCAGCCTGTCGGCGGACAGCCCCGGAGAATCGTTATCCGCAATGGGATACCGATGGTAATCCGCCACATCCTCCGTTGACAGTCCATATTTATGTAATACCTTCTGGATACCTTCCGATTCCTCTATCAGCTTACGGGTATATTCTTCCGTGGATTCCTGTTTCAGGTGATCCCCCTTCATAAAATCAACCACATGGGCAAAAACCGGTGTGGCAATATCATGAAGCAGTCCCGCAATACTCTGCTTTACATCAAAGGTAAAATGCCATACGATCAGCCCTGCTCCCACGCTGTGAATCCATCTCGTATAGGGCGAGGAAAACCGGAACAGGGGGAAAGAGCTGTATTCACATCCGCAGTGCATTCCCACCTTTTTCAGCCGCTGCAGTTCCTCTGCCTCAAGCAGCTCTGCCAGAAAATCCGGGAAGCCATCATTATATATATCCCATAAAGGGCTCATTTCCTCAGGTATCGATTCTGTCATAATGCCTCCCCTGCGCCATCCTGCCCGGCGCCTGCTGTATATTGTAAAATAGTATAATTGCAAAGGTACGGAACAATTACAAAATATTATAACGCACTTCCCTGCAAATGCAACTGCGCGTATGAAAATTTTTCTCATACAATCGATATTTTACAATTTTTTTATAGTTTTTTTCAAATTCATCCTGCAACGCATTATCACGGCATACGAAAGCGGCCGGAGTCCTGCGGGAAGGTCTTCCCGCAGGCACTCCGGCCTGTAACTGATTCTGATTCCATTCTTAACTCTGTTCTATCCGGTTGCGGATTTCCTGCATCCGAACGTCCATACTGCTGATAATCCTGGCACACTCCGCCAGCTCCTTCGCAATATCATCCGGATTGTCAATATCCTTTTTATACTTAAGCTTATGCTCCAGGCTGGCCCAGAAGTCCATGGCAATGGTACGGAACTGAACCTCCACCCGCATATATCTCTTGCAGTTGGAAAGGAAAATAGGCACCTCCACAATCAGGTGAAGGCTTCGATATCCGTTCGGCTTGGGATTGGCTATATAATCCTTCTTCGCGATCAGCCGGATATCATCCTGCTGCACCAGCATAGCCGCCAATGCGTAGATATCGTCCGGGAAGGAACAAATCACGCGGACACCCGCAATATCATTCAGATTCTTTTCTATGTTTTCCACTGAAAGGGGAATCTTTTTTTTACGCATCTTATCTACGATGCTCATCGGCTTTTTCAGCCGTGACTTTATGGTTTCAAAGGGATTTCTGTTATATGTGATAGAAAATTCTTCATCCAGGACACGAAGCTTGGTTTCCACCTCCATCATGGCACAGCGGTACCTGCTCATGAGTTCTATAAAAGGGATCGCACTCTCCAGAACCTCTTCCGGCCGCTCTCCATCCAGAATTCTTGTAAACGCATCTCCTGAAAGTCCGTCAAACAATATGGTTTCTTTTGTTGTTAATTCATCCATAAATCTGTTCTTTCCTTCTCCTGCCTGTCTTTCATGTTTATCGGGTAATTCTTACATATCATATCATAAAAAGGGATGTAATGAAAAGAAAAAAGGGAGCAGTCCCAGCAATCTTTATAGTATTTTAACTTTTTTAGCCAAACCTTTATGCTTTTTTTATATATCTTTAATTATAATGAAGCTGATGAAAGAAAAACAACCCATAAATTTCTTTTATCAAGGGAATCAGAAAGGACGGGACCATTATGAAGCTCATCATTGCGATTCTCCACCAGGAGGATGAACCTCTTGCTGTAGAGGATCTGAATAAAAAAGGATTTTTTGTCACAAAGCTTGCTACCACAGGGGGCTTCTTTAAAAACCACAATGTAACCCTGCTGATCGGAACGCAGGATCATCTGGTCAGCGACGCAATAACTATCCTTCATAAGGATGCCGGAAAAAGGCAGGAGCCGAGATATTATCCCCAGCCCTCTGCCTCCGGCCCCCACTGTTCTCCGGCGGCATTTGCCATTCCCGTGGAAACGGAAACAGGAGGCTGCACCATTTTTGTTCTTGATATGATACAGTTTGAAAAGCTATGAGCGCGTTTCTCTTTTTCATTCGGAAGGGCGATGCTGCCTCCGTTTCCTTACAAGGGTATTTTTAATCCGGTCGGCCATACAGTAAAAGCCGATGAAAATGATAAAAATTTCCAGCCTCCCCAGAAGCATGCCTGTCATCTCCACGATAAGCGTGGCATTGTTTGATGCCGGACCGGTAACCCCTATGGAAAGGCCTACGGTTCCCAGGGCGGAGGCAAATTCAAACATGGCCTCCGTCAGGCTGCAGTCTGCGGTTTCCGTAAGAAGTAAGGAACCGGTAATAAAAATCACCAGATAGGCGGTTACAAAGCTGCCTGTCTGTTTATATAGTTCTCCGTCAATCGGCTGCCTGCCCTGGGCATTTGTGTAAACAGGCACGCTGACCCTGCGTTTGGAGGATACCCGTTCCTTCATATTTTCGGCCGCCATACGCAGCATGAGATATACCCTGGTCAGCTTCAGCCCTCCCGCCGTGGAACCGATCCCTCCGCCGATCAGCATGAGCAGAATCATAATTCCCAAGGACATCTGGGACCATTCCTGATATCCCATAGTGGAGAAGCCTGTGGTTGAAAGGGCCGCTATCAAATTAAAGCTCGCCTGCCGTATACTCTCCCCTGCATCTGTCTGAAATAATGTATGGTGGAGGCTCCATGTTACCGGAATAACAGCCGCCGCAAGCACCAGGAACATAAACCGCAGCTCGCTGACCCGGAAAGCACGTCTGAATTTTCCCCTGACCAGCAGAAGAAGGACCGCAAAGTTTGTTGTACCGGTCAGCATAAGCATGTTGGTTATGATATCGATCAGAAGACTGTCATAAGCGCCGATACTGTCCGTTCTTGTGGAAAATCCGCCTGTGGACAAGGCGCACATGGTATGGTTGATACTGTCGAATAACGGCATCCCCGCAAGCACGTAGGCAATCACACCTGCCGCAAGAAAGACGCAGTACATTACGAATATGGCCCTGGCCGTTTTTCCCAGGTTCGGAAGAAGTCTGTCAGGATGCCCCTCTGCGCTGTACAGGTTCATGGATTCCTTTTCCTGAATAAAAATGAGCATCATCATCACAAAGCCCAGCCCTCCGCAGAACTGCATAAAGCTTCTGTGGAATAAAAAAATATGGCTGGCATCTGCCACATTCATGACAGACAGTCCTGTTGTGGTCCAGCCGCTGACCGCTTCAAATAAAGCCTGTACCACCGTCAGCTGTCCTGCTATGACAAAGGGTGCCGCTCCTGCCGCGATGCCGTATCCCCAGGCGGCCAGCACCGTCATGCTGGAGGAATACAGATACCCTCTGCAGCTTTCCTGTTCCTTCTTCTTACCCGACAGGAATCCTATCTCCAATCCGAGTAAAATGGAGAACAGAGCCGGAATTAAAAAGGCCGGTATATATACGGCATCTTCCGGATAAAAGGGCAGTACCAGAAGCGGGACTGCCAGCAGCACTCCTATCAGAAGAATCAGTTTGCCGATGCTGCGTTCTTCATATATAAACTTTTTCATCCTGCAACCTTCTTTTTTTAGATTTCTGCCAGACGGAAAGCCTTTTATCTTCCTGTCAGCTTTCGTATCACTTCTTTTTCCTGCTCCGATGTGGATATGACAACAAGAGTGTCTCCCGGAAAGATCCGGTTATCCCCTCTGGGGATCATGCTTTCTTCCCCACGCAGGATACAGCCGATAATGGCATCCCTGGGAAGGTCAAGCTCCCATATCCTTTTCTCCGCCGCAGGAGCCGTCGGGGATATGAAAACCTCTGTAATTCCAACCCTGCCGCTTCCCAGAGGGATCCTTGTAGCCATCTCGTCCATAAAGGCCTGCTGTTCTATGATGCCTGCCACCACGTTAATGGCACACACCACAGAATCAATCCCCATGTTATAGAAAAATTCCGTCTTTTTGGGATCGTTGACAAGAGCCACTGTTTTAGCCGTTCCGAACCGCTTTTTACACAGCTCGCAGATGACAAGGTTATCTTCGTCATTCTGGGTCAGCGCAATGGCAATGTCCATCCGGTCCGCTCCTGCTTCCTCCAGCACATAAGGCTTGGAAGCATCTCCGTATATGACCTCCATAGCCTGGATTTCCGCCAGGCTATGACAGTCAGCATAATTTTTATTAATCACTGTCACCTTATATCCCTTGCGTATCAAAGATAACGCCAGGGATTTTACTTTATGGAAGCCTCCTGCAAGGAGGATCCTGTTTTTATCCGATACACTGCTTCTCATCTTTGCTCCTCTCAGTGCCCATGGCTTTTTCTTTGCCCAGCAGCTTCTCTATTTCCCTAGCCGACAGGACGGCGGGGCAAATGGTTTCAATCCCTGTTCCCCTGTAAATACATTCCTTTTCAGGGTCATAAAGCCTGCACACTATCTTTTTCGTATGGAACAGGGATTCCGCCATCTGGGAAAGCATAATGTTTATATTGTCATTATCCGTTACCAGAATAAGGCAGTCAGCCTTTTCCGCCGACACCCGGGATAAGGTTTCCAAATCTGCTGCATCCCCCGTCTCTGTCAGTCCGCCATAGGAGCTGTCCAGCTTGCGGAAGGCATCCCTGTCCCTGTCTGCTATGCATACGTCGTTTCCCTGTCCGTATATTTCGGCGGCCAGGCTGGCTCCCAGCCTTCCGCAGCCTATGATCACCACATATTTTTTCTCATCTTTTTTGGATAATCGGAAATCACTGTATTTCATATGTTCCCCTTTCTTCCCTTTCCCGGGACAACGCTTAAAAACCAAAGAAGCCTGATTTGTCATTTTGTTTTCTTTTCACCACATGTCCTACGCCATTCTCATCATATTCGATCTTACAGCGTTCTTTTTTTTCGTCCGTCCTGCAGTCGTCCGCGGTATATGCAGCCTCTCCGGGCCTGGAAAAGCCGCCGTAATTATCTATGTTTTTTCTTGCGGGCAGGAATGTGGGATCCAATGACCAGGCCGCACGGAAATGCTTCATCGCTGATATATGGCGGCCCTGCTTCTCCATCAGGATTCCAAACAGGTTATGAGGCTCGGCCGCGTCCGGGCAGTCTTTCATCGCCTCGCAGATCTTTTCATGGGCTTCTTCTATATGATAATCATGGATAAGGCTGCGCACCTCTTCACATAACTGATTCAAATATTCTTTTTCGGTTTCTTCTTCCATCACTGTTCTCATATCTTTCTCCTCCTTTTGATGATTCCATTCTAGCTGATATCCTGTGAGAAGGGTGTGAGAGTTCGGGAAAACGGTGTGAGAATTCTGTGAGAATATTGCCGCCCGGCGGCGGCAATTTCAGAGAATTGCTTTGCAATTCTCCCTGGGCCGCTTTAGTTGGCTCGCGCTTTTTAAGGACAGAGATTGAATTAGGTAAGGGCGGGATAAGAGAAAACAGATAGTAGAGACAGGAATATTAAGGGTAAGAGAAAAGTGTGAGAATTATGAGTATGACGAATGGAGACAAGGACAGGCCGTGAAATTATTCATCGGCCATTCGGTAGCCTATCCCTATTTCGGTGAAAATATAGCGGGGTTTGGCGGGATTTTTTTCCACTTTGCGGCGCAGGGCGGCCATGAGGGCGCGGAGGGCCTGGGTGTCGGAGTCATAGGCGGCTCCCCATACCTCTTTCAGGATATAGCCGCTTGTGAGGACTTTTCCCGCATTTTTTATCAGCAGGGACATCAGGCTGAACTCCATGGGGGTCAGGTGAAGGGGCTCTCCGTCCAGGGCGGCGGCATGCTTTTCCACATCCAGCTCAAGCCCGCCCACCCGGTATACGGACTGGGGACGGGGAAGGCCCTGTCGGTACAGGTGGCGGAGCGCCACACGGATGCGCGCCATCAGTTCTGTGGCGGAAAAGGGCTTGGTCAGGTAATCATCCGCTCCCAGATCCAGAAGGGCCGCTTTTTCTTTATCCTGATCTCTTGCGGAAACTATTATGATTGGCATTTCCGACCATTCCCGGACCTTTTTCAGGATTTCCTCTCCGTCCATGTCCGGCAGTCCCAGATCCAGCAGGATCATATCCGGCTGGGAGGAGAGCAGCAGCTTCATGGCGGAAGCCGCATTGCCTGCGGTCAGGCAGGTAAAGCCCTCCGCTTTCAGGGCGTAGCAGATAAAATTCCGGATCTGTACATCATCCTCTACCACAAGTATTGTTTCATGATATTGTTCCATCTGTTTCCTCCGTTTCCTTATCTACAGGGCAGGTATCCGTCAAAGGCAGGGTAAATTGGAATTCCGCGCCCGGGCCGTCGGTTCTGTTTCCCGCTTCCATCCGTCCGCCGTGCTGGCTGACAATGGATTCACAGATCGTGAGACCGAGGCCGATTCCTTTCTGGGCATCCACGGGCTTTATCCGGGACGTATAAAAGGTCTGGAAAATATTAGGCAGATCCTCCGGCGCAATGCCTTCTCCCCGGTCAGCCACACAGAATACGGCGTTTTCTCCTGCCAGATCCTTTTTTACCGTTATCTTTATTTCCGCTTCCGGCGGTGTATGCTTCACCGCATTGTCAAGAAGGTTAATCAGCACCTGCATGATCAGCCTGGCATCCATGGGGACCATCAGAACGTCTTCAGGCACCTCCACCTGTATTTCCCTGCCGGGAGAACGTCCTGCCATCTGCGCTATGGCCCCTCCCACAATTTCCTCCACGGCTTCCGGCTGTTTTTTAATGACCATCCTGCCCTCCTGAAGCCTGGTCAGGCTCAGAATGTTTTCCACGAGGGAGTGGAGCCAGATGGCATCCTTATGGATCCCTTCCGCCAAATCAAATCGGGGATCCTCTTTTTTCGACATATCCATAATCATTTCAGAGGTTCCCATGATTCCGGACAGCGGCGTCCTCAGATCGTGGGAAATCGCCCGGAGCAGGTTGCCCCGGTATCGTTCCTGCTGTATCTGCTGTCGGGAACGCACCTGTTTCCTCACGGCAAGGATGCGGTCCATAGCCAGCGCCACGCATTCCAGCATGGAATGAAGAAATATCTTCTGTGTTTCCTCAAAAGCCTCCGCTTTTTCTCCGGGGATACGCACCACGCCCAGAATCCCTTCGCCGCCGTAGACCGGCCAGTCATAAAATTCCTCTCCCGCATAGAAAGGATCCCGGAGGTTTTCCAGCCTTTTCTTCACTTCTTCTCCGTTTTCCAGCCTTCTTCTTACAAGCTTTCCTTCTTCTGTTCTCTGAAGAAATGTTTTTTCCGGTTCCCCCGTTTCGTCATAACAGAGGCACGCCGCCCGGCAGTCCAGCAGATCGCTTATGACGGATACGGCTGTTTCCGCAGCATCGGAGAGCTCCTTGGCTTCCGTAAGATGGCTGGTAAGAAGATACAGGGCCTGTGTCTGCCGTTCCCGTTCCAGGGCTTTTTTGGCATTTTCCTTTTCTCTTGATGTAAGGGCGCTGGTTACCAAAGCCACTACTGTCATCACCGCAAAGGTAACCATATAGCCTGCGTCATAAAACTGCAGGGAATGATAGGGTTTGGTAAAAAAATAATTAAAGGTAAGAGTTGCCGCCACAGACGACAGAATCCCCCATAGATATCCCCTGGTCAGGCTGGCGGTGATAAATACGGCGAGGATATACAGCAGCACCACGTTGGTTTCCGTAAATCCGATTTCCCGGAACCCCATCCCCAGCAGGGTAGCGGCCAAAAGAAACAGAATCGATTCTGCGGAATAGATTATGCCTGCCCTTATTTTTTCCCCTTTTTTATCCATAATATCCCATTCCTTTTCCGGCCGAGCCTACAGCCGGTTCATTTTATAGCCGATACCCACTCTTGTCTGGATATATTGGGGATTCTCCCTGTCCGGCTCTATTTTTTTGCGAAGCGTCGCCATGTAGACCCGGAGAGAAGGGATATCGCTGACGTTCACATTTTCCCACACCTTTTTTATCAGGTACTGATGCGTAAGAACCTTTCCCACATTTCTGGCCAGCTCACAGAGAAGCTTGTATTCGATGGGAGACAAGTGCAGCTCCTGTTCGCCCATATAAGCTGCCGCCGCGGCAAAATCGATTTTCAGATCTCCGTTTACAAAAACCGTGCTTATCTCTCCCTGCTCGGATTGCATATAGCTGATCCGGCGGAAGGTGGAACGAAGCCTTGCCAGAAGTTCCTCGACGCTGAAGGGCTTCGTGAGATAATCGTCGGCCCCCGCATCCAGGGCCTCTATTTTGTCCTGATCCTCGGTCCTCGCACTGATCACGATAATGGGGACGGAGGACCAGCTTCTTACCTTTCGTATAATATCCAGGCCGTCCATATCCGGCAGGCCTAAATCCAGAAGGATGACCTCCGGGCTGTGGGAGGTAACCGCCAGCATGGCCTGCGCCCCGTTGGAAGCTTTTTCATAATGGTATCCCTGTGTCTCCAGGGTGGTTGCAATCAAGTTGGAGATTGCCTTTTCATCCTCCACAATCAGAAGATTATGTTTCGTTTCCATTTCTATCCTCATTTCTGCGCTGTATTGCGCATATCCGTCATCCTTTTCCGGCTGTTTCCGGGAAATTGTCCCCGCCTACATCCTCCGCCTTCAGGTCAAACAGAAAGCAGGTCCCTTTCGGCACGTTATCCCTCACCTCAAGCTTTCCTCCGTGTGCCTCAACGATGGAACGGCATAATGACAGGCCTACTCCCATGCTCCGCGTTCCGTCCGCCGCCTGGTATTCTCCCGTATAGAAGAGGTCAAATACCTTTTCCTTTCTGTCATCCGGTATTCCCTGTCCGTCATCAGCTATATTGATATAGATTCTGTCCCCCAGTTTTTTCGCGGAAATATCAATGTGCGAATCCTCCGGCGTATATTTAATAGCATTATCCACGATATTCATGATCACCTGCATGATCAGCTTTGCATCCATCCAGGCCATGAGGAACTCGTCCTCCAGGTGTACCTGGATTTTATGTCCTCTCAGCCGCCTCCGGATATGGCTCAGAGCTTCGCTTATCACATCCTCGAGAAGCTCAGGCTGCTGCTTCAGTTCCATGCTGCCGTTCTCTATTTTGGTCACGGACAACAGGTTCTCAACCAGATTATACAGCCATACGGAATCGTCGTAAATATCCTCATAAAGCTTCTGCTTCTGATCTGCGCTCAGGTTGTCCCCCTGCTGCATCAGCATGCCTGAATTTCCGGAAATGCTGGTAAGCGGTGTCCGCAGATCATGGGATATGCTCCGCAGAAGATTGCTTCTGAGCTGTTCCTGCCTGATCTGAAGCCTGGCACGGTTTTTATCCTCCGTGCTCTGTTCCTTTTCCAAAGCCAGCGCCGCTTCATTGAGCATGGCGTTCAGAATGCTTTCATCAAAGGCAGGCAGGAAACCGTCCTCCAGACAGATTCCCACCACACCGTATACCGCATTGGCGCTTCTCACCGCCAGATACAGGCCTTTCGCTCCGGGAAGGGTTCCGGTGGAGGCTCCCGCATGTTTATTGTTCCGGTAGCTCCAGGAGGCTACCGCAGTCTCATCCTTCGTGAGCAGACGCTCAATACAGCTGTTTTTTTCCCTGGGAAAGCAGTAAGGCCTTACCCCTTCCCGAGGTTCCCCCGGATAATAGACAACATCCTTATCAAGAAGCTTCACCAGCTGTCCGGCCACCGTTTCGGCTATCGCTTTCTCTCCATAGGCCATCTGCAGCTTCCTGCTGGTATCCAGAAGTATTTCCATTCTCCAGGCCTTCCTTACAGCCTGACGGCCGTAGGATTTCACTTTTTTAGCGAGGGAAGCAGTGATAAACCCGGCCAGAAACATGATCAGGAAGGTGATCATATATCCCGGATCCCTGACCTTCAGGGAATTATAGGGTATGGTAAAAAAGATATTGAAGCACACCACGCTGAGTACGGAGGCAAGCAGGTTATATATCTGGTTTTCTGTTATCAGGGCAATAATCAGGACTCCCAGAATATAGATGGTCACAATATTGGCTTCGTTGATTCCCAGCAGCCGGAACAGGAACGCCAGAATCGTGGATATCCCCAGAACCGCAAGCATGGCGAGGGAATCCTTCAGGTAATTCTTATCCTTTACCGCGATTATGCTTTCCAGCCTGTTCTTTTTGGCATAAGGCCTTGTATAGGTGTCCGGAATGAGATAAATTTCCATCCGGGGCACCAGGGCGGTCAGCTGATCCGCAAAATTCACATTCTGGGAAAACAGCTTTTTCTTTGTATAGCTCCTTCCCAGCACAATCTTGGACACTCCGGAAATACGCGCGTATTCTGCAATCTGCCTGGTAATATCTCCTCCGTAAAGAGTCACCGTTTTGGCTCCCAGCTGTTCCGCAAGCCGCTGGTTCATGCGAAGGCGCAGGGCATCCTCGTCCCCCATCCCCTCTCCTCCGGGCGCTTCCACATGCACCGCCGTAAACCGGGCGCGGAATGCATTGGCCATCCGGGCTGCCGCGCGGATCACCTTGGCATTGGACGGGGAGGCCGAAAGGCAGACCAGAATATGTTCTCCCGTATAATATTCACTCTCCCGGTTCTGTTCCCTGTTCTTTTCCGTAACCCTGTTTACCTGATCCGCCGTCCGCCGGAGGGCTATTTCCCGCAGGGCCGTAAGATTATCCAGGGTAAAAAAATGATCCATCGCCGTGCCGGCCTGCCTCGGGCAGTATACCTTCCCCTCCTTCAGCCTTTCCAGAAGATCCGCAGGCTCAATATCCACAAGCTCCACCTGATCCGCCTGATCGAAAACAAAGTCCGGGATCCTTTCCTGTACAGTGATTCCTGTTATGGAAGCCACGATATCATTCAGGCTTTCCAGATGCTGCACATTGACCGTGGTATATACGCTGATTCCTTCCTTCAGCAGCTCCTGAATATCCTGATAACGCTTGGTATGGCGGCAGCCGGCCGCATTCGTATGGGCAAGCTCATCCACCAGCAGCAGCTGCGGCCTTCTCTTAAGCGCCGCATCCAGATCGAATTCCCTCAATACTATATTTTTATATGGGATTTCCAGAACGGGAAGCTGCTCCAGTCCGTCCAGAAGCGCCATGGTTTCCGGACGCGCATGGGGTTCAATATACCCGGCAGCCACGTCTACCCCCGCTTCTGCCATCTGTGCGGCCGCCTCCAGCATCGCATAGGTTTTTCCCACTCCTGCTGCATATCCAAAAAATATTTTTAATTTTCCCTGATTAATCCTGGATTCCTCTTCCTTTACCTGTTCCAGGAGCTTATCCGGGTCGGGCCTGTTATTTTCCATATTATTTTCTCCCAGCCACAGCTGATTATGATTGAAACACATCAAGCCGCCAGTCCAGAGACTGCCGGCTTTTTATGAACATAAGGACAAGTCATCAATCCGTGAGGATTCCGTCAAGGGCAAGATTCACTTCAAGCACATTCACAGTTTCCTCTCCCAGTATACCAAGGAATTTTCCCTTTGTATACTTATCGATCACCTCCCTGACCTCCTCTTCCGATATTCCCTTTGCCTCGGCAATACGGGGGACCTGGTATTCGGCTGCTGCCGGGGATATATGAGGATCCAGGCCGCTGCCGGAGCCGGTAACCAGTTCCACAGGAATGGCTTCCATATCCGCATCGGGGTTCGCTTCTTTTATCATTGCAACCCTTTCCGCAATCTGTGCGGCATATTCCTCACTTGCCGGGGACTTGTTGGACGCGCCTGCATACATCAGCGGATTTCCCTCATCATCTGTATATGTTGATACATCCAGAAACATGATTCTTCCCCACATATGGGCGGGATCTGTAAACTGCTGTCCCAGCAGTTCACTTCCGTATTTTACCCCGTTTACCTCTATGATACTTCCATTAGCCTTATCCTTGAAAAACAGCTGTGATATACCGGTCATCACCAGAGTGTAAAGCAGACCGCACAGCAGCATCATGATAAAAAACAACAATGTTGTTTTTCCGAAAACCTTTTTTACCTCTTTCATCTTCTCTTTCCTTTCTGTGAAACGTTCCGCCGTCCCGGATTGTTACAGGAACAATCCGCATGCAACCAGGATCATATCAATCAATTTGATGAATATAAACGGTGCAATGATACCGCCTAATCCGTATATCAAGAGGTTTCTTGAAAGCAGCTTTCCCGCTGATACTTCGCGGTATTTCACGCCCTTGAGCGCCAGGGGAATCAACGCTACGATAATCAGGGCATTATAAATAATGGCTGAGAAAATCGCACTTTCCGCACTATGCAGCCGCATGATATTCAAAGCGGCCAGCCCGGGATACAGTCCCATGAAAAGCGCGGGGATGATGGCAAAGTATTTTGCCACATCGTTCGCGATGCTGAAGGTGGTAAGGCTTCCTCTTGTCATAAGGAGCTGCTTGCCGATTCTCACAATGTCTATCAGCTTGGTGGGTGAGCTGTCCAGATCCACCATATTTCCCGCTTCCTTTGCAGCCTGCGTTCCTGTATTCATGGCAACGGCCACATCAGCCTGGGCCAGCGCCGGCGCGTCATTGGTACCGTCTCCGGTCATGGCGACCATATGCCCCTTTGCCTGCAGCTCCCTTATCATGGAAAGCTTGCCTTCCGGCGTGGCTTCCGCAAGGAAATCATCCACACCCGCCTCTGCGGCGATTGCCGCTGCGGTCAGAGGATTGTCACCGGTTATCATAACGGTACGTATCCCCATTTTCCGCAAATCTGCAAATTTTTCCTTCACGCCTGCTTTGATAATATCCTTCAGATGTATCACACCCAGGATAATATGATCCCTGGCTACCACCAGCGGTGTTCCGCCCTGATTTGCGATTTTTTTTACCGCCTCGTCACATTCCTTGCTGTATATTCCGCCATGGGCTGTCACGTATTCCTTCATGGAATCGGCAGCGCCTTTACGGATTTCGGAATCCTTTATATTGACGCCGCTCATCCTTGTTTTTGCGGTGAAAGGAATGAATTCCATATGGTTTTCAGAAAGGTTTCTTTCCCTGATGCCGAATTTTTCCTTCGCCAGGATTACCACGCTTCTGCCTTCCGGCGTCTCATCAGGAAGGGATGCCAGCTGTGCCGCATCCGCAAGCTCCTGAGCCGTATGCCCGTCAACCGGAATGAATTCCGCAGCCTGCCGGTTGCCCAGCGTAATAGTTCCCGTTTTATCCAGAAGCAGGGTGTCCACATCCCCTGCCGCTTCAATGGCGCGGCCGCTCATAGCCAGTACGTTTGCCTGATTCAGACGGCTCATTCCCGCGATGCCGATAGCGGAAAGCAGAGCGCCGATAGTGGTGGGCGCCAGACAAACCAGCAGCGCCACCAGAGAGGTTATGGATGTGGGATTGGCCTCTCCCAGCTGTTTGGCAGAGAAAAGGGAATAAGCGTACAGGGCTATAACCACAAGAATAAATATAATAGACAAGGCAACCAGAAAAATTTCCAGTGCGATTTCGTTCGGTGTTTTCTTTCTCGCCGCGCCTTCTACCATGGCGATCATTTTGTCCAGGAAGCTCTGGCCCGGTTCGCTGGTAATTCTTACTACAATCCAGTCGGAGAGTACTCTGGTTCCTCCGGTCACAGCACTGCGGTCGCCGCCCGCTTCCCGGACCACCGGCGCGGATTCGCCGGTGATGGCGCTTTCATCCACACTGGCCGCGCCCTCTATCACTTCTCCGTCGCCGGGGATCTGTTCCCCGGCTTTTACAATGACGATATCTCCCTTTACCAGCTTTGCCGAAGGAACACTGGCAATCTGATCCTTTTTATCAGGGGAAGGGATTTTATGCGCTTCCACATCCTGTTTTGCCGCCCGCAGGGAGTCCGCCTGGGCCTTGCCCCGCCCTTCCGCAATGGCTTCCGCAAAGTTCGCAAACAATACGGTAAACCAGAGGATTATGGTAATCCCCAGAATATATCCCGGCGCCGCGTCCCTGATTCCAAACAGGGATACGGCCCAGAGAACTGTGGTCATAATGGCTGATACAAAGACCAGGAACATTACGGGATTTTTGATCTGGGTCCGGGGCGCCAGCTTTAGAAAAGCATCCTTAATGGCGCGCATGACCATTTTTTTATCATGCAGAGCATTTTCTGTTTTCATACCGCTGCTCATTTATACTACCTCCATTTATACACATTCCTTTTAGGAAATAACATCTGCTCACTGATTCATGCTCCCTCTATATCAGCCTATCATCTGGAAATATTCCGCAATCGGCCCGAGTGACAGCGCCGGGAAGAAACTCAGGGCGCCCACAAGCAGCACTACAAATATAAGAAGGAATACAAACATTCCGTTGCTGGTGGACAGGGTTCCCGCCGTGACGGCAACCTTTTTCTTCTTTGCCATACTGCCTGCGATGAGAAGCATGGTGACAAGAGGTATAAATCTTGCTCCCAGCATAACCAGGCCGATGGAAACATTAAGAAAAGGGGTATTGGCATTAAAGCCTGCAAAAGCCGAACCATTATTGCCGCCGCCGGAAGAATATGCATACAGCACCTCCGATAAGCCATGTGCCCCCGCATTATTCAGGCTGTCTGCCGTGGAGGGAAGCAGCGCTGCAATACAGCTGCCCACCAGAATCACGATGGGAGTTGCCAGACAGCAGAGGACTGCCATCTTCATTTCAAAGGGTTCAATCTTTTTGCCCAGATATTCCGGCGTACGCCCGACCATCAGGCCTGCGATAAATACGGCCAGGATGGCGAAAGCAAGCATGCCGTAGAGTCCGCAGCCAACACCGCCGAACACGACTTCGCCAAGCATCATAAGAAGCATCGGTACCAGGCCGCCTATTGGCGTATAGGAATCATGCATGGAGTTTACGGAACCATTGGAAGCCGCCGTTGTCCATGTCGCCCATGTGGCCGAGGTGGCAATACCGAACCTTGTTTCCTTTCCTTCCATATTGCCGCCTGCCGTTCCATCCGTGCTGTCCACAGCCACCGCGCCGTTCTGTGCCAGCTGAGGCGTTCCCTTCTGTTCATTTACCGCGCAGACCGATAATGCCGCTGCCAGCATGATGAACATTGCTGCAAAAATCGCGATCCCCTGCCGTTTATCCTTAACGCTGCGTCCGAAGGTGAAGCAGAGTGATACCGGAATAATCAGCAGGAAAAGCATCTGGATCAGGTTACTGAATATTGTGGGGTTTTCAAAAGGGTGCGTGGAATTCAATCCGAAGAACCCTCCGCCGTTGGTACCCAGCTGCTTGATGGAAATCTGGCTTGCCGCCGGTCCGAGAGGAACTACCTGTTCCGTAACAATATCGGCCGCCTGTACAGGAGCTCCGTCTACCGTAACCTCTCCTGTTTCTTTATTTACAATGGCTCCGTCAATGATTTCACCGTTTTCATCCAGTGCGACAGGCTCCAGCAGCTGCACCTCATCGTAAGGCTTCAGGTTCTGTACCACGCCCTGGGAGCTGATGAGGATTCCTCCTACAATGGCTATGGGAAGCAAAATATAGACAACCGATCTTGTAAGGTCAACCCAGAAGTTTCCTATGCCATTCTGTTTTACTCTGGTAAAGCCCCGGATAACCGCGAACAGAACCGCTATACCCGTTGCCGCCGATACGAAGTTTTGAACGGTGAGCCCCATCATCTGGGAAAGATAACTCAGCGCGCTCTCGCCGCTGTAGGCCTGCCAGTTCGTATTGGTCATGAAGCTGACAGCTGTGTTGAATGCCAGATGCCAGGAGTTTCCGGGTATATGCTCCGGATTCAGCGGCAGGATCCCTTGCAGCAGAAGCATCAGGAACAATACCAGAAAACCAACCGCATTAAAAATCACCGCGCTTATTATGTATCTCTTAGCGGACATTTCTTCCCTGCTGTCAATACGCATGATCTTATAAATCAGCTTTTCACAGGGACCGCAGATTCGGGAAAGGAATACTTTTTCACCATTCATAACCTTTCCGATGTAGGCTCCCAGCGGAATGGCGAGCGCTACCAGTATAATGAGATAAACTGCATATTGAATAAAGCTTTCCATTACCTGTCTTCTCCCTTCAGTAAAATAACAAAATAGTAAATCAGCATACCAATTCCTGTTGCCGCTATAAGCCAAATCAGTATATCCATATCTGTCTCCCTTCCGCCGCAGCGTGCGGCATGCTCATAACTTAAATTTCCTGATTACCTGATGAAGTATAGCAAAGAGGGTAAAAAGATGGGGTTAGAGAAATGGGTTTGGTGTTAAAATTATGTTAAAATGGGGGCTGGTATCTGTGGGGTTCGGTGGCGAAAAGGTTTCCTGCCCCTGGGTGGAGTCCGTATTCTCTGCCGTCCTGCGGGCCTCTCCCCTT
>OGXN01001488.1_pt1 | contig 22167 bp, 25 predicted proteins | sample 1576281 | NCBI WGS metagenome assembly OGXN01 (sample SAMEA3541494, study PRJEB24748) | human gut metagenome | biome: human gut; feature: human-associated habitat; material: faeces | place: China | collected 2012
ATATGGGCACGTACCAGATAATCATCCTTATCGACAGACATATTGACTTCATAGTAATGCTTCTGATCCTTTACTGTCGCATTGATCAATATGATTTTATCATTAGAAAAATCATCAATATCCAAAGAAACGATGGCATTTTCTTCCATCAATTGTTTGCCTTTTTCAAAGACTTCTTCTTCGATTGCGAAATCTTTTATCTGTGCTGTTGTAAATTCCATGTAATCACCATGCTTTCCGTTATCTTATTGTATCATTTTTTATGAAAAAATGCTCGTATTTGTTGTATAATGATTCAAGAAAGAACGCATAATTTTTCTTTGGAAATCATAAAATGTCAGTTCTTGTAAATGCAGAAAAGTATTTTGCATATATTTGAAGGGGAATCGCATAATGAAACAACAGAAAATCAAAATTTCAATACTTGTGATATTGTTATGTATCATTACAGTTCTAATAAGCATCTGGAAAATCACCAATAAAGAAACTACGGAAGCTTTCATGGCAGCTCCCATCGGTCGTATCAGTCAAATACCAAAGAAAGAGCCCACACTGTTATCTATGCTGAAAACGGCCACAAAGCCAATGGGGTCCACGATGTATGTTTATGGTGGTGGCTGGAATGAAGCAGATACGGGTGCAGGAAAAGAAGCAGTCAGTATAGGATGCAGTCCTGAATGGAACACATTTTACCAATTGCAGGATCAAAATTATGATATAAATGTAAGCAGCTATCAGATTCATGAGGGATTAGATTGTTCTGGTTATATTGGATGGATTTTATACAATACCTTCCATACATTAGATGGAGAAGAAGGATATGTTATGAAAGGGGAAGATATGGCCAGAGTATTCTCACAAAAAGGATGGGGAACATATATACCTAAAAGTCAGGTGAAAGACTATCAGCCCGGAGATATCATGAGTAGCGATTGTGAAGATTGTGCCCATGTCTATATGGTCGTTGCCAGTTGTGATGATGGTAGTATTCTATTATTTCATAGTTATCCCCAGGGGGTACAGTTAAATGGTACAGTGGATAAACGAGGGAATCAAGAAAGTGAAGCTGTAAAACTGGCAGAAAAATATATGCGTCAATATTGTTCGGAATGGACAAACAAATACCCATTAGAAAAATTGGATAAAGAGTTTTTGACACATTATGCTCAGATGCGCTGGGATACCACAGATAAAGGAGTCATTACAGATACTGAAAAAATAAAAGAAAAAAGCGCAGAAGAAATCCTGCAGCTGATATTCTCATAAGAAAGGAGTGGTTTTTATGCATACAAAAGATTGTATCATGACAAAAGATATAAAACAGGAGGTGTATCGTAATCAAAACCGCACGCAAAAGTTAATGGTGTTGTTTCCAGGCATGGGATATACCTGTGATAAGCCATTATTACACTATGCAAAAGCGTATGGTTTTTTATATGGATATGATATTTTGTGCATCAATTATGGCAAGATGACATTTGATAAATCAAAAGTCTTATCATCCATTGCACCTGCATATGAAATCGCAAAGGAAGCCTTAAATATGATAAATTTAACCAATTATGAGAAAATCATATTCATCAGTAAAAGTCTTGGTACAGTTGTGGCAGGACAGTTGTCTAAGGAATATACTATGGATATTCAAAATATCTTCTTAACACCTTTAAAAGAAACGATACCTTATATGGAAAACAGTGAAGATGTGACCATCAGTGGAGATCATGATCCCATGTTATCATGCGATAATTTACAATTGATTCAAGAACAACCAATTACATCCTTTGTTTTTCCAAATGCCAATCATTCCTTAGAAGTGGAAAAGGATCCTGTTCAAAGCATTGATTATTTGCATCAAGTGGCAAAGATTTATGAAAAGATATGCGTATAAGGAATCTGGAAAATGAAAGAAACTATTGTAATCGATACGCAGTTTGATTTTACATCAGATTCACCAAGATATTGGGATCATTTCTGGGAAAACCGAGATGGATTAGGCGTAGGCAACAGTGATCCGGATGTCAGTAGTAAAACACTTCAAAAATATCATCAGATATTATGGAGTAAGCCTTTACCTAATGGAGAATTTATGAATTTAAAAATGGGTTCTGGCAGTCGATATTTGACATGGAAAGAGTTTCGTTTTGGGAGTGATTCCATTACTGCCAGTTTTCGTTATAAAGATTATAAACTGATGAAAGAAATTGAAAAAATGATACCTGATTATCACAGCTTTATGGAAGACTTTATCAGAAAAACATATACGATTGGTGGAATGATGATATTTCCTAAAAGACGTGGTGGAATCAATCAGACAAGAGGTTTTCATGCGCAAATAAGAGATCGATGGGATTTGACATTAGAATGTATTAGAAAGTATTAGGATTTTTTTGATCTGTTTGTGGATTTTAAAGGGTTTGTAGATTTTTTCTATTTACAGGATTGTGTAAATGAAAAGGAGGATTCCATTATTTTCTGGCTTAAAGATGATGGTTTTACTGGAAAAGTATTGCCTGAAACTGTAGATGAGTATGTGTTTTGGTTAAATCATAATCTGGAATTTGTAAAACGTAGAAATATAAGAATCCAAAAAGCGATAAAGAATAAGTGAAGCTGATTCACTTTTTCTTTGTTTTTTTATTGTATATTACTTTTATTATAGTATAATAAAAGTGGTGATGCTAATGAATAATCAAATATTAAAAGATGTGAAGAAACATCATTTATACAACATCATGAACGATTTATTGATTCATAAGGATGCAACAATGTCTGAACTTATTAGGCGTACTGCATTATCACAGCCAAGTGTAAGAAATATGATACGACTGTTGGAGGAACATGCAATGATTCAGGAAATTGGAAATGATGCATCCAATGGAGGGCGTTGTCCTATACGTTTTGCGATAGAGAAAAAAGACTATCGTATTTTATGTATTTACGCACAAACAAAAGGCATGTGTTATCAGCTGATTCATTATGATAAGCTGATAATGGAAGGAACATGTGGTCAAAAAGATGATGCGGCAATGGAATCTTATGTATTAGATTTAATTCATACACATGCGATAGATTGTTGTGTGATTGCTGTAGATGGAATCGTGAAAGATGATCAATATATCACAGATCATAAGGATACATTTGAACATCATAAATGGGTAAGCAGCTTAAAGAAACGGGTACAACAAATACCTGTTTATTTAGAAAATGATGTCAAAGTAATGCATTTAGGGCAATACTTTCATGAACCAATCTCACGTTCTTTCTATTTACATATCAATGAAGTCGGTATTGGAAGCTCTTATATGGAATTGGATACTCCCCTTTATGGTACGAATGGTTTGTTGGGGGAAATCGGATTGATTCCTATACAAGCACAGTCATTAAATCAACGCATTCGTTCATGTCAAACACAGGCACAATTCAATGAAGAAATGCTAACTTTACTTAGTATGATCATTACAATGCTGGATCCTAATCGTATCTATATATCACTGCAGGTCACATGGGCATATGAAGAAGAAATCATGAAAGATATGTTGAAACGATATATCCATATACCCTTGAAAAACAATATTCAAGTTGATGATGATTATCAAAAACGATTATTTGAAGGCATGGTTTATATTGGTATACAAAATATAATGAAGGAGAAAATAGAAAGACTATGAAAAAAACATACAAAGCGATTATTTATGATATCGATGGTACCGTGTTAAATACGCTGGCAATGAATATGTATCCTTTGATGAAAATCATTAAAGAAGAAACAGGGGAGGACTGGACTTATGAAGAAGTTTTAAAGTTTGCGGCTTATCCTGGAATGAAAGTCATGGAGGAATTAGATGTAAAAGATAAAGAAAAGACATATGCCAGATGGGTACAATATGTAAATGAGTATGAAGAAGGCGCAACCTTATATGAAGGCATGGAAGATGTATTAAAAGGCTTTCAGGCACATAATGTTTTACAGGCAGTTGTTTCTGCGAAAACCAAACAACAGTATCAAATCGATGTGGTAGAGAAAGGATTGGATCAATATATGTTTACCGCTATTTTAGCGGATGATACACAACAACATAAACCAGATCCACAGCCATTATTAGAATGTTTAAAACGTCTACAACTACAGCCTGAAGAAGTTATTTATATCGGAGATGCATTATCTGATTATCTGGCTGCGAAAAATGCACATATAGATTTTGGATATGCAATGTGGGGAAGTGTATCAAGTGAGGGAATTATAGATCCTGCATATACGTTTGAGAAGCCGTTGGATGTTTTAACTTTATTGGAAAAAACAGAAATGGAAAAAATGCTCGCAGGAGAATTATATGATTGTGGGGATCCTCAGCTGATGGCACAATGGCATAAAGCCAAGAATCTCATGCGCACATATAATCAATTAGATTCTGAAGATTCAGATGGTAAACAAAAGATTTTAAAAAGTTTATTAGGAAAATGCGATCAGGTATGGATTACCTCTCCATTTTATGTAGATTATGGCTGTAACATTTATATTGGTGAACACACGGAAATCAATATGAATTGTACATTTTTAGATGATAATAAGATCGTCATAGGAAAACATGGACTAATTGCGCCGAATGTAAATATCTATACAGCATATCATCCAACACATTATATGGATCGTTTTGGAGAAGATACAGGGGATGGTTTTCAATTCTGTAAAACTGAAACTGCACCTGTGATCATTGGTGATTATGTGTGGATTGGTGGAGGCAGTGTGATACTACCGGGTGTACATATTGGAGATAATGTTGTAATAGGCGCAGGAAGTGTTGTGACACATGATATCCCATCAAATGTTATCGCATATGGAAATCCTTGCAAGGTTATAAAAGAAAATAAACGTCAAAAATAGGATGAAAAAAAGGAAGTTTATGACTGATTGACACGTATCAGTATAAACTTCTTTTTTGTTAGATTTCTTCAAATACAGAGGCTGGAGCACCACATACAGGACAGATATAATCTTCAGGTAAGGTTTCACCTTCATAAATATATCCACAGATGGAACAACGCCAGCCTTTCTTTTCACTGTTTGCCTGATAACTGCTGGCATTCTTAGGTGTTGTACCATTTTTTACTTTGTGATAATACGCATAAGTCATCACTTCTTCATCAGATAAAATCTGTGCGTCTACAACTTCTCCAATGAATAACATATGGGTACCAATATCTAATTTCTGTACAACATTACAAGAAAGAAGTGCTGCCACATGTTCGTTTACATAAGGAATGCCACGTGCATCACGTTCATATGATATCCCATCAAATTTGTCATGATCTTTACTGCTTTGAAAACCAAAGCGTTTAATCATATCCATGGATACATCCTGTGTTAATACAGTTGCGTTAAACATACCGGATTTTTCTATTATCTGTTGTGTAAAATTGTTTTTATTGACCGCAACACTAACCTGTATAGGCGTTGCCGTCACCTGATGAAGGGTATTGACTACACATCCTGCATCTTTACCTTCATGGGTAGCTGAGATAATATATAAACCATAACTTAATTTAAACAATGCTGTTTCATTCATATTGAAATCCTCCTTTTTAAGAATTGTTCTTAATTTATATTTATAGTATGAACCAGAAAAGGGGTTTTGTATACTCAAATGCTCTTATATTTTTTCGTGATTATAAGAAAGGAATTTGGTATAATAGAAATACATAAAAAGGGGATGGAAACCGTGAAAGTACAAGATAAAACACGATTTAAGCTGGCAAAATCTATGAAAGAACTAATGAAAAGCAAACCACTTGATAAAATAACCGTCACAGATATCGTGGAAAACTGTGATGTCAGTCGTCAAAGCTTTTATCGTTTGTTTCAGGATAAATATGATTTGGTGAACTGGTATTTTGAAGTACTTGCCCAACAATCTTTTAAACAAATGGGTGTTTTATATACGCTAAAAGAAGGCTTGATGAAAAAGTTTCAGTTTATTGAACAGGAATATGTGTTCTTTGCGCAGGCATTTGCTTCACAGGATAATAATTCATTGATTCATTATGATTTTGAATGTATTTATAATTTCTATAAGAATCTGATTGAAACCAAAAATAAAGCACCATTGACTTCAGAATTATCTTTTCTCTTAGAGATGTACTGCCATGGTTCTGTAAGCATGACTATGGAGTGGATTGCGACTGACAGAAAACAGGCGATTGAAACAATCGTGGACTTATTGATTGAAGCGCTGCCTGATAAATTGAAGGAACAATTAAAAGAGTTATTGTAAGGTAAGAAAATATTATAATATGAGTATTGAAGATGAGAGGAGGGAATACACAAAAAGGCATCAATAGAGGCTTGCCATTGGAAAAACTATCCTACACATATATAAAAAAGATGTTTGATGATTCAAATTGTGAAAAATGTGACAAACATGAATATCTGTAACTTGCTTATGTGAAAGCGCTTTATTAAAATAAAGGTAGCGAAAAACAAAGAAAAAGGAGTGTTGAAACATGGCAAATCGCTTTATTTTAAATGAAACTAGTTATCATGGATATGGGGCAATCAAGGAAATTGTCACTGAGGTAAAAGCAAGAGGCTTTCAAAAAGGATTGATCGTTACTGATGCAGATTTAGTAAAATTTGGTGTTGTGAAAAAAGTAACGGATCTATTAGATGAGGCTGGATTACCTTACGAAATTTATGATAAAGTAAAAGCAAATCCATCTGTATCTGTTGTACAGGGTGGTGTAGAAGCATTTAAGCAGGCTGGCGCTGATTATTTAATCGCTATTGGTGGAGGTTCTCCACAGGATACTGGAAAAGGTATTGGTATTATTATCAATAATCCAGAATTTAGTGATGTCGTATCCTTAGAAGGTGTTGCGCCTACAAAAAACAAAGCGGTACCAATGATCGCAGTTGCTACTACTGCTGGTACTGCCGCAGAAACTACAATCAATTATGTAATCACAGATGAAGCAAAACGTAGAAAATTTGTATGTGTGGATACACATGATATTCCAGTTGTGGCTATCGTTGATCCTGATATGATGAGCAGTATGCCAAAAGGTTTGACAGCATCTACTGGTCTTGATGCATTAACACATGCCATTGAAGGTTATACAACCTTAGGCGCATGGGAATTAGCTGACACATTAAACTTAAAATCTATTGAATTGATTGCACGTTCTTTGCGTAAAGCAGTAGAAAATGATCCAAAAGGTCGTGAAGATATGGCACTTGGACAATATGTCACAGGTATGGCATTCTCTAATGTTGGATTAGGCGTTGTTCATGGTATGGCACATCCATTAAGTGCATTTTATGGTACACCTCATGGTGTTGCCAATGCGGTATTATTACCATATGTTATGGAATTCAATAAAGATTATACTGGTGAAAAATTCCGTGAAATTGCACGTGCAATGGGTGTAGAAGGCGTTGATGAAATGAGTCAGGAAGAATATCGTCAGGCTGCTATTGATGCAGTACGTCAATTATCTTTAGATGTAAACATTCCTCAGACATTACATGAAATCGGTGTAAAAGAAGATGACTTGGAAGACTTGGCACATGCGGCAATGGCTGATGTATGTACTGGAGGCAACCCTAGACCTTGTACATTTGAACTGGTATTAGAAGTGTATAAAAACGCGTTTTAAAGTTATTAGAGATACGTATGGAAACATATGTATCTCTTTTTTATGGAGGAAGGTCAAGATTCATTTTTAAGTGATTGCATTGGATGATCTGAAGGAATTCAGTGATATTTTAAAAGAAACAATCCAGAATTTATATAAGACAGGAATGTAGGGATATTTGAAAAAATAAATCTGATGAAATGCATACACAAATGTTTTTTATGAATAGAAAAAGTATCCAAATCAGATACTTTTTGCTAGTGGTGTTCTTTTTTCATAGCATGATAACCAATATATACTGTCCATATATAAGCACAAGTCTTTGGAATCATCAACATGCCAATCATCGGTACGATATCTGCGAATAAAACGACGGGAAGATAAAAACCAAAGCTGATGACAATCGTTAGCCACATATATTGAAAGTCCTTATCGTGGTTTTCTTTTGCACTATTATAAAACAAGTATATAATGATGAATCCCATAATTGTAAATGGTATATTGCGATAAATGCCCCAGGATAATGAAGAAGCAGCACTTGTCCATGCATTTTGTGGGAATAGACACAAAGCAATACGAATGATTGCTAATACATAAACTGCAATTGTAATATTGTTTTTACCCTGAATTTGATAGCGTAAGCGCCAAACATAGTATAAGATGATGTAAAATATCGTCATTGTTATAGATGTGATAAATTTTCCTATCCCAAGTGCAAACGTATAATCCTGTAGCCCTGTTGTACATAAAGCAAGAGCTCTTGGTACTAAGTGGAAAGAATCACCAAGACCTAAGACGATAGCCATAATACCAAATAACAGATATTGTTTATTTCCATTGCTTTTTTTGATCATGAGAAGTCCCAGGATCATGACACCAGTCAGATAGATACTGTCAAATAATGTTTCAATAATTGCCTGCATATGCAATTCCTCCTTTATCTTTGAAAATTCAGATATTTATGACCAAAGCTTGCACCAGCGAATACCAGCGCCAGGCCTAGTCCTGTATAAAATACTGCGATAAATAATTGTGGCATTAAATGGAAGTTTCTAATCAGAATACCAAATGTCATCATAAATGCCATGATACAAAAGGATTTTATATCAAAGAAATTCCAAAAGTACTGTTTCTCAGTGGTATATTGTTTGATACGTATGGTATGTTTTTGTACCAGCTTTTGAAAAATCATTGACCAGAAAACAATGAATATAATCAAAGATAAAATGATATTGATAATGGATATATACCCTTGATAAGAAAGAAATCCTATACGGGCGATATTAATACCGGCAATCATCCATACCATGCTGGCAAGTAGTAATAATGTTTTATTTTTTACTTTCATAGTGTCCTCCTTTTATATTATGAACAATGTTCATTTTGATTTAAAATAATAACCCACATCAATTTTTGTGGGATATTTATATATGTGAACACTGTTCATATTGATGATACAGCGGTTTTGTATTTTTGTCAACACTTATAGATAAAACAAATTTCCGCCTGTATGTATCTTTCATATTGAAGAAAGTCATGATATAATCAAACCCGTTGAAAGAAGGAATGTTCATGAATATCAAAGCAGTAGTTTTTGATTTAGATGGATTGATGATTGATAGTGAGCGTCTTGTGCAAAAGACGTGGAATATAGCGGGAGAAGCGATGGGATATGGCCAGTTGGGTGAACATATTTATCACACCTTAGGCTTTAACGTGCAAAAAAGAAAAGCATATTTTCAAGCAGTATATGGACAGGATTTTCCTTTTGATGAATTTCGTGCAAAAACAAGAGAAGCATGGAATACAGCTATCGCAAAACAACATGTTCCTGCCAAAAAAGGATTATATCATCTATTAGATGTATTGAAACAGCATGATATTAAAATGGGAGTGGCGACATCTTCTTCTAAAGAATATGCTTTCGGAGAATTAAAAGATAAGCAAATTGATGCGTATTTTGATGCCTTTGTATTTGGCGATATGGTTAAGGAAGCAAAGCCATCTCCTGAAATATATCTTCGCTCTTGTGAACTCTTACAGGTGGAACCAAGGCATGCAGTTGCGTTAGAAGATAGTAAACATGGTATTCGTTCTGCCTATGATGCAGGAATGATGAGCATATTTGTGCCTGATCTTGTAAGTGATTCATCTGATATTGATGATATCATCAGCGCAAAATTAAAGGATTTAGATGAAGTTGCGCAATGGATTTTGAAACATAAGTAAAAAGAAGTCACGAGTATATACTTTTAAAAAATAAAACAGCACATCTTTTTATATAGGAAAATGTGCTGTTTTTATAAGATATAATGTGTAATCGCCTCTGCGACTGCACCTTCATTATGATCTTTTTCACAGACATAATCAACGATATCGAGCACATGGTCACTGGCATTTGCGACCGCAACACTGATACCAGCAGCTTTCAACATCGAAATATCGTTATCATTATCACCAATCGCCATCGTTTCTTCCATAGGGATATGAAGATATGCAGCAAGTTGTTTTAAGGCAGTTCCTTTATCTACGCCAATAGGGTTGAGTTCTAAATAGCGATTGCTGGAAAATGAATGACTCACTTTATTTTCTAACAGTGGCTGCATGTTCTTCGCAATATTTTGTAATATTCGTAAATCTTGATTTTCAAATAAGATTTTCACAATAGGTTCATCTTTTAAGAAATCAATTGAATCATCTTCACAAATGATCGCATCATCTTTAAACATCATCAGCCATTGCTTTTCATCATCATTTAAATGGAAGGCATAGACGTCATGATCTGTAAAGACTTCAACACAGACATCCTGTGACATACCATAGGTAAACAAGGCATTCGCAAGTTCAAATGAGAAATGATGAAAACAAATATGTTTAAAATCTTTATTTTCTACAACGATTCCGCCATTATTGCTGATGGTATATTCATTCGCTTTTTGATAACTGTCTAATTGTTTTAAAATGGTATCCATGCTTGTATATCCTCTTCCACTGGCACATACAAAATAAATACCAGCATCTTTTGCTTTTTGGATAGCATCGAGGTTAGAGCGGGGAATGTTTTTGTGTACATCTAATAAGGTTTCATCTAAATCACAGGCAATCAATCGTATCATAGCATATCCTCCATAAATTCGTTCATCATTATAACATGCTTTTTCATGAAAGACAGTATTCTTATGTAAACATTGCTTGCAATTTCCTGAAGCATCATAGTATCATGTTGTTAGGTGATGGAAATGAAAGAAAAAATAAACGATATGATATTGGATTGGGATGTAGATCAACATCTGCGTATATGTGCGGATGGAGTATTATGGGAAACGATTCCCGAACAGGCATATATGGAGCATGATACAGAAGGCAGGATTTATTTAAAAGATGCATTGCATAAGACATTAAGAAAAATTGATACAGGATTTTCAAAAGGTATGCTGATGGAATTATCAGATTTTAGGCAGAGTGAAATTGCTTTGGCATTAAGTGTGAGTGTGGATATAACTAGCAATGAAGTGTATTGCTCCTTATCTACGATAAAAGAAGATCATCAGATTCATAAAATCAATTGGCCAGCGCCATTTACTTTTGAAGAAAAGAAGGATACCTATTATACGTTATTGACTGTGCAACAGGGAATTTTGTTGCCAAATACATGGGAAAATGAAGTAAAACGTTTACCATTTCATGGACAGTTTTGTTGTGCAGACGCATATATGCCATGGTTTTCTCAGATAAAAGATGGAAATGGATATATCGCAATCATAAGGCAGCCTTGGGATGCAGGATATGACATAGATCATCCAGCCAATGGACCTTATACACATGTTGGGGTATATTGGCTATCCTCCCTTCATGAGATGCGCTATACCAGAACAATCAGTTATCAGTTTGTAAAACAGGCAGACCATAATACTATGTGTCAGATATATAAGCGATATGTAAAGGAAATCGGTCATTTCACTACATTAAAAGAAAAGGCAATAAGAAATCCTCATGTGGAAGATTTAATTGGGTGTATGTTTGTGCATAAAGGTATTAAAACACATGTTTCAAAGAATTCTGATTTCTTTGATCCTCAAAATCCGGATAAAAACAACTCTTTGACAACATTTAAAAAGCGGGAAGAAGAAGTTAAGGAATACGCGGAAAAAGGTGTGAAACAATTATATTATCATTTAGATGGATGGGCACAGCCGGGTTACGATAATCAACATCCGGATTATTTTCCAATATGTGAGGAAGCCGGTGGGCAAGAGGGCTTACACCATTTATTGGATACAATGAATACATATGGTTATTTATTAGGCCTGCATGATCAATACCGTGATTTTTATCATGAGGCAGACAGTTATCATGAAGAAATGGCAGTATGGGATGCACATCAGCACATGCCATCGCATAAATACTGGGCAGGAGGAGTACAAAGTTATTTATGCTCTTCCATAGCCCCAATGTTTGTGAAACGTAATTTTGAAAAGCTGTTTCAGGAAGGCATCTATCCACACGCCAGTTATCTGGATGTATTTACCTGTAATGAACCGGATGAATGCTACCATCCACTTCATCGTGTAACACGTAAAGAAAGTCTTGCCTATCGTGAGCAGTGTTTTGCATATTTAGAAAGCAAGGGAATCCTTGCCAGCAGTGAAGAGGCAAATGACTGGGCAATTAAACATTTGATTTTTGCACATTATGGACCATATCATTCCATGATGCATGCACCTGATGCTTTAACAATTGGAATTGATGTGCCATTATTTAATCTGGTATATCATGAATGTATGATCTTACCTTGGCCAATGGAAAAAATCAAAGGACATGATGATCAGATGTTATTCGCATTATTAAATGGAGGCGCACCATATTTAGAAAAGGATGGCGCATATCCTAATACAGATGGTGTTTTTACTGAAATGTATGAGCAGCTTACTTTGGATGAGAAAATCAGAAGAAGCCAGATTGTTTGTGATTTACAAAAGAAAGTAGCACATTGCGCGATGATCAATCACAGCTTTGTGGAAGGCGATTATCAGGTACAAACTATTACGTATGATAATGGGATAAAGGTTCTCATCAATCTTCATACACAACAATATCAGATTATAGAAGAGTCCTCACATTGAGGATTTTTCTTTTGGGAAAGTGAGCGGTAGAAGGTATATAGTATACCAAGGAAAATCGCAAAAGTAATGGAAAATAAAATGGCAAAAAGATTGGTTTGTGAAATGATTTGTAAGAAAAGTGTGATAGGATGAAGAATATCCCAGGAGTTTAGACGAAGAAAGCGCCCCAAGAATACACCATAGCCAGTGGATAAAAATATAAATACCATTAAGATAGCTACAACATAGGTAGGAAATCTTTTTTTGAAATCATCGTGAATGATTGATAGGCTTTTAAATCCTGTAAGCACGCCGATAAAAACACCAAGTGCAATATGTAATAATTGTATCCAGGTAAAAATATTTTGAAGATAGATACTACCTGTTGCAGTAAATTCATAAAAACTAAGCGGTGCAAGATGAATGAAATCTGTGATCATATAAGGGGCATTTGGGAATAATAAAAGCCAGGCGATGAAGGATAGAATGTGAATAACTTGATGATGTGAGGCAGTATGTGTGTAAATGATGGAACATAATAGGGGAAGTACAGCTAAAAAAAGATTCCATACGATTGCACTGTGGATGAATAATCCACTGATCTGTGTCAGATAGACGCTATTAGCAATATATAAAAGTGCAAACAGAATATAAAGCAACATTTTGATGGATGTTTTGTTCATGACCACGTACCTCCTGTAAAAAATTATATGTTAGCATATCTGAATGTTAGATAAGAAGCCCTCTTTATTATGAAACAAAAATGGACGAATTACGATAAAAAAATAAAATTTTTGTTGCCATATTTTTTAATCTATGGTAATATAAAAAGGCAGAAAAACTAGGGGTATAGTACAATGGTAGTATAACGGTCTCCAAAACCGCTGATGGGAGTTCGATCCTCTCTACCCCTGCCAGATGAAACAGATAAGTCCTTGTAGAGAGGACTTTTTTTGTACGACAGCGGACGTCCATTGTTGCGTACATAAAAGATTTGAAAATAAAGCTTGCCTTTAGTGGAATCTGTGTTATACTGAATAAGTAATAAAAAGCAAAATAACTATGATTCACATGTAATGTTGATTGTAATTATATCTCAGGCTTAACAATCTACATTTATATGTGATTTTTTATACCTAGAGGGCTTCTTATTAAATTTATAGGAGGTACTAAAATGAGTACAGGTAAAGTAAAATGGTTTAATGCAGACAAAGGATACGGATTTATCACATGTGATACAGGAAAAGATATTTTTGTTCACTATTCTAAATTAAATATCGAAGGATATAAAACTTTAGAAGAAGGTCAGAAAGTAAGCTTTGATATCGTATCAGGTGATCGTGGAGATCAGGCTTCTAACGTTAGCTTAATCTAATTGCTGATAATTAACTGCTCAATGCTGGGCAGTTTTTTTTGTATGAAAAAACCAATCATAAGATTGGCTTTATAGAACTAAATTGTAATTTGCGTCATAATGGACACCTGTATCTCTACAGATTCGATCATTAAAAGCTTTTAATGCGTCATAATATTCTTTGTATGAGGGACTTAAACGTATCATATTTGGAATAAAAATATCATTATAGCCACTATCCTGTAATCGTTTCATGAACTTGCGATGCATTATCATTGCCGGCTGGTATTTTATAAACCAGTGTTTTCTTAGTTTTGCCTGTTTAATCATCATGGACTTCGCTTTTTCATATTCTTCTTCTGTAGGATGTAGCATGCTTTGCAGTTTTTGATCCATCGCTAGTGTTTGTTTTTCTAAACTGGTATTGGTTTTCTTTTGAATAAATAAGGCGAAACGATAATTCCATGGGATTTTTATATTTGTACGATCACAAAAGGCTAATATGTTACGATAGGCATCTTTTTGTTCTTCACTTTCCAGTTTGATTTGAAGATATGGCTGGAAATGATAGAAAAGGTAATCTCCAAAACTGCCAGGCACCATATCTTTGAGCGCATGGGCAATATTTAAATAATCGACTTTCTCTTCTATATTTTCATAATCATCTGTTTTTTCATCAATCAATTGACGAAGCAGCTTTAGACGAGCATCATATTCCAGCTGCTCTTTTTGTTTTTCTTCATAGATCTGTGATAGAATCTGATGCTTTCTTTCGGGATATTCAAGTATTTCTTTGATCTTTTGAATTTCAATATCAAGTTTTCGATAACAGTTGATTTCCTTTAAACGTTTAACATCGTCTGTTGTATAACAACGATAACCATTTTCATCTTTTTTTATCTTTATCAGGTGCTTTTCTTCATAGTACTTAATTGCTCTTTTTGTGATATTACATTTTTCACTTACTTCATTGATTCTCATATTGGGAAACCTCCTTACAACAAAAGGATATACCTGTACGTCGCGTTCAGGTCAAGTATTTTTTTGATATTCATAAAAAAACCGGAGTTTTTTTCCGGTTTAGCGTTGTGTATAAGCGTAATTTCTCTGGCGGTTTACCTGTTCATCCTTTGTTTCTTCCTGTTTCTTGAAAGTATCATTTAAACGAGCATTGGACAGCATCAGTTTTAAACGGTTTTCCTGATTGACCTTTGTGGCACTAGGATCATAATCCACCGCAACGATATTTGCCTGAGGATAGACATTTTTGATTTTTCTCATCATACCTTTGGCAACGATATGGTTAGGCAGACAGCCAAATGGCTGACAACATACAATGTTATCGACACCACTTTTTACTAATGCGACCATTTCACTGGTCAATAGCCAGCCTTCTCCCATTTTACTGCCTCGATTGATGATACCCTCACTGGCTTCAATCACTTCATCAAAGCTGTCTGGTGTACGGAAACTGCCTTCTTCTTTGATGAGTTTGATAGCTTTTCTTTGGATATGCTGGATGTATTTGGAAGCCATCTGTGTTAGACGATAGCTTCTTTTATTTCGGTTGTAATAGGCATGATCGACACTGCTGTTTTCTAAACAGTACAAACCAAAATCCATTACACCGCTGACAACTGGTTCACAGCCTTCCTGCATAAGGAAATCTTCCAATTCATTATTGCCTAATGGAGCGTATTTCATGTAGATTTCACCAACGATACCTACACGAATCTTTTCTTCTGAACTGCGTTTGATATTCGCAAAGTCAGATATCATTTGACGATAATTCTTTTTCATATGCATAAAGGAAGTTGAATCAAATTGTTTTGTGATTTTATCGATCCATTTATTTACAATGGTATCTGTGGCACCAGCTTCTAATTCATAAGGTTTTACCTGGTTTTTTAACCACATCATTGTATCCGCATATAAGAAGCCAAACATGATTTTCACCAGCATTTTTGGTGTTAAAGAGAAACCGCTGTTTTTCTCCAGATTAGAAAAATTAACGGATATGACCGGTACATGAGGGAAGCCTGCCTGAACAAGTGCTTTACGAAGTAAATGAATATAGTTGCTGGCACGACATCCACCACCTGTCTGTGTGATTGCCAAAGCGATATGATCGATATCATAATTACCGCTTTTTAGCGCATCGATCATCTGTCCAATGACTAATAAAGCAGGGTAACAGGTATCATTGTGTACATTTTTTAATCCTTCATCTATGATCTGTTGACCTTTTGTCTGAAGCAGTTCTACCTGATAGCCTTCTTTCAACAGAATGTTTTTTAGAAATTGAAAATGGATAGGCAACATCATGGGAATCAACACTTTATGTGTTTTTCTCATTTCTTTTGTAAATTCTACACGTTCCATTATGCTTCCTCTCTTTCCTCCATTGCCGCAAGTAAGGAACGGCAACGAATTTTGATTGCGCCAAGATTATCGACTTCATCGATTTTAATCTGTGTATATAATTTTCCTTGATTTCTCAGGATATCTTTGACCTCATCACCGGTTATGGCATCAATACCACATCCAAAGCTGACAAGTTGAATCAGCTCCATATTCTTTTGGGTTGTCACAAACTGTGCCGCATTATACATGCGGGCATGGAACGTCCATTGGTTTAATACATGTAAACTAGGACGCTGTGGCTGTTTTACTATGGCATCTTCACTGATGACCACAAAACCTAAGTTGGTAAGCAGACGATCGATTCCATGATTGATCTGTGGATCAATATGATAAGGACGACCAGCCAATACGATAACTTTATGATGGTTCTCTTGTGCAAAGGCTAAAGCACGCTGACCTTCTTTTAAGATATCATCTTTAAAGCGATAATAAGCTTCATAAGCATTCTTTGTGGCCATGGATACTTCTTTTTTATCAACATCTAATCCATGCTCCATAAAGTATTCATAAATCTTCTTTTCAAAGGTCTTTGGATCATTCATATACAGGTAAGGATACATGAAATCAATATCCTGTACATCCATGTTTCCTTCTATGACTTCAGGATAATATGCAACAACCGGACAGTTGAAGTGATTATCACTCATGGATTCATCCATGTTATAAGACATACAAGGATAAAAAATCGTTTGCAAGCCTTTATCCAGTAAAGATTGGATATGCCCATGTGTCAGTTTGGCTGGATAACAGATGGTATCAGAGCTGATTGTATGTTGTCCAAGGGCATATAGCTGTTTGCTGGAACGATCACTTAATACAACTTCATAACCTAAAGTTGTAAAGAAGGCATGCCAGAATGGCAGGGTATCAAACATGTTTAATACAAGTGGGATACCGATTTTTCCACGGCGTCCTTTCTGTGATTTTAATTCCATCAGTTTTTTATATTTATATTCATAAAGATTTGGCAGTTTATCTTTATTGGCTTTTCCAGTAATCGGACGTTCACATTTATTGCCGGCGATATGTTTTGTACCATCCGCAAAGGTATTGATGGTCAGATTACAGTGATTAGTACATAAGCCACAGTTAATTGCCTGGGATGTGTGGGTGAATGCTTTCACTTCATCTTTTGAAAGCATTGTACTAGGTTTTTTATATTTATTTTTTGCCAACAAGGCAGCACCATAGGCTCCCATCAAATGGGCGATTCCAGGACGAATAACATTTCTTCCCAGTTCTAATTCAAAGCTTCTTAAGACGGTATCATTTAAGAAGGTACCACCCTGTACAACGATTTCTTTACCGATATCTTCCGGACTTTTCGCACGAATAACTTTATATAAAGCATTTTTAACAACACTCATACATAAACCAGCAGATATATCTTCCATGCTGGCACCATTTTTCTGTGCCTGCTTTACACTAGAGTTCATAAAGACAGTACAACGAGTTCCTAAATCAACCGGATGCTTCCCAGCTAGTCCCATGGTTGCGAATTGCTGAATATCATAACCCATGCTTTTAGCGAAGGTTTCAATAAAGCTTCCACATCCACTGCTGCATGCTTCGTTCAATAAGATATCATCAATGGTATTGTCTTTGATTCTAAAGCATTTCATATCCTGTCCGCCGATATCAATAATGAAATCAACATTTGGGTTAAAATGCTTGGCAGCGGTATAGTGAGCGATGGTTTCCACAACACCGATATCTAAACGAAAGGCGTTTTTCATCAATTCTTCACCATAACCAGTGACTGCACTTTGTGCAATTGTGATACGATCTTCGATAAGCTCATAAATATTTATCAGTTCTTTTTGAATAACATCCACGGGATTTCCCATATTATTGGTATAGCTTTCATATAGGATATTGTCCTGTTCATCAATCAGAATAAGTTTTGTTGTTGTGGAACCTGCGTCAATTCCAAGATACGCATTGCCTGTATAGGTATGAATATCACCTCTGGCAACACTTGCATGGTGATGACGTTCTTTAAAATCTAAATATTCCTGATCGTTTTTAAACAATGGCGGCAATCCAGCATTTACAACTTTTTTCTTTGCCATCGTTTTCATTTTATGTGACAATTCTTCATAGGTATAGGTCTTTGTTTCACTTGTGGCATATACAGCAGCACCGAGTGCCACAAAGTAAGGGGCTAAATCAGGGAAGTTTGCTTCACCCTCACGAAGCTTCAGCGTTTCTACAAAGCGTTCTTGAAGGCCTTTTAAAAAGTGTAAAGGACCACCTAAGAATAAAACATTTCCTTCAATATTTCTACCCTGGGCAAGACCTGCGATACTTTGATCGACAACTGCCTGAAAGATACTGGCAGCAAGATTGCTTTTTTCTACACCCTGATTGATAAGTGGCTGTACATCGCTTTTTGCGAATACGCCGCAACGTGAGGCTATAGGATAAAGCTTGGTATGCTGCAGAGATAATTTATCCATGGTTTCCAGATCAACATTCAACAGGGAAGCCATCTGGTCAATGAATGCCCCCGTTCCACCTGCACAGGTAGAATTCATTCTTTCTTCTAATGCACCTTTTAAGAAAATAATTTTTGCGTCTTCGCCACCAAGTTCAATAACAACATCTGTTCTTGGATAATATTTCTTTACAGCCTGTGCACTAGCAAATACTTCCTGTACAAAGGGAAATCCTCCATCATCTGCCACACCAAGACCGGCACTTCCGGTAATGGCTAACGCAATATCATGTCCGGATAATACAGAGGAGAGCTCCTCTATTTTTTCAACGCTCATTTCTCTTACTTTTGATTTATGGCGTTCATAGCTTTTATATATGATTTCGTCCTCATCGTTTAAGACAACGGCCTTTAACGTGGTAGAACCTACATCAATTCCTAGTTTATAGGTCATATGGTAACCTCCTTATTTGCATAACTTTTCAACAGTATCCATGATGAGTGGTTTAATCTCTTTCAAGGAATCCGGCTGTTGATAAAAAATGGCATTGTAGCATAGAAAACTGGTTGTTTCCATAATCAGTACAAATTTGTTTAATGCCTGTCTGGTTGATTCATGTTCCTTCTTTAATATAGAAAGGATATCCTGTAAACGTTCAATCTCTTTTAATACCTGATTACGATGTTCCATCGTATCCAGTGTATTGGTGATATTTTTTTGTATCATCCGCAAGATGTCAGGATTGTTTTCATAGAAAGAAATCATTTCTTCTACCAATGCCAGCATCCAGTGTTTTCCTTCCTTCATCGCTTTTTCGTATGAAGTGTTTAAAAGATCATTCAACATGCGTCCGTGTTTCTTTGTAAGGATTTGGGAAATCAGTTCCTTCTTATCCTTATAGTATACATAAAACGTTCCTTTTGCGACATTTGCTCTTTTTACGATTTCATTCACAGAAGTAGAATCTACACCCTGTTCCTGAAACAGCTGCATAGCGGCAAGCTGTATTCGATTTCGTTTACTGATGTTTTCCATGTAAAAAAATAGCACTTCCTTTTTTCATACTTATTTAGTTTACCCCCATAATGACCACCGGTCAATAGCTTTGCCTGACTTTTTTTTCAATCTCTTTCTTATATCATAAATGTAATCCCTTTCGCAAAATAATTCATTTCTTTTACTTTTACTATTTACAATGTAACAATGTTTTGATATTATGATAGTGTAATAAAACAATGTTACGGAAGAAGGACAATTATGGATATATCAAAGAAAGATTTATTGAAAGAGACAGGCATCTCTTATGGACAGTTATATCGATGGAAACGTGAAGGGTTGATCCCGGAATCATGGTTTATAAAAAAATCCAGCTATACCGGACAGGAAACCTTTTTTCCAAGAGAAAAGATATTAAAACGTATCAAAGCAATCCAGCAGTTAAAGGATAAATATTCGTTAGAAGAATTAGCCAATATGCTGGCACCGGAAATCACCAATCGAACATTTACAGAAGAAGATTTAGAAAAGTTTGAAGAAATCGACGTGGATGTTGCGGCCTGCTTCATGGATCATATGGAAAAAGATGAATTCACATTTGTGGAAATTCTGGTTATGATGACCTTAAGTGAATGGCGTTTAAAAGAAGGCATTCCATATGAAGATTTAGATGCCATGATTTCAAACATGATCAAAAATCTGGTGGTTATGAAGGATGTAGAAAAAGATATTTTAATGTTAAAGATTGATCAAAAACGCTATATTATCTTTATTTCACAGAAGATGGATCCCATTGATGATTTTGTGATTTACTTAGATAAACGCATGGAGGTTGTATTTCGGGAAAGTCTTTCAGAATTAAGTAATGTGATGAAAATTAAGTACCAGCGAATTTTTAATTTTGAATTTGATGAGGAGGAGAATATATGAGAACTTATTGTAGTCGTATTTTATTTGGCGCATTATTACTTGTTATTGGTATTGGATATCTTGGCGCAGCATTACAATTATGGGATTTCACCATTTTTGTGCCAGGCTGGTGGACTGCATTTTTGATCCTGCCTGCCATCAGTTCTATGTTGCATTATGGATTAAAAATATCAAATCTGTTTTTTCTGTTATTTGGCGCTTATCTGTTGGCATATGCCAATGAATGGATCACTTTTCGCATTTCATGGATGCTGATTGGTGCTGTATGTTGTATTTATCTGGGATGTCGTATCCTGTTTGGAAAGAAGGTAACGTATTATGAATACAAATTTTTCTAAAGCAAGAAATGTAAGTATAGAAGCTATTGGCACCATAAGTGAAGGAGAATATGGCAAGATCGATATCGAAGGCGTTGGTAAGATCAATGGCGATATCGTATTTGATAAATTATGTGTAGAAGGCACCTGTAAAGCAACAGGACGATTAGAAGGCAGTGTAATGGAGGTGGAAGGTGTATTCAATGGACAGGGCGATATCAAAGTAAAACGTTTGGATATCGAAGGAGTAATGAAAACGGCAGATACCAAAATCTACGCAGATGAAATCATTGTAGAAGGGATTTTAAGCAATGGTGATGAAGTGAATGCAGATCGTGTAGAGGTAGATGGCTGTATCAATTTCAATGACTTGTTTGGAGATGAAATATATATCAATTATGCATTCCATGATTTTAGTAATTTCTTCTCTTTTGGAAAAAAACTACAGACCAAAATGAATCAGGCAAACAATATTGAATGTACCACTTTAAAAGCATGTAATATTACCTGTCATAGTATTTCCGCAACGGATATCTACTTAGAAAGTCATTGTGTAGTGGATCATATTTATTGTAATGGAACCCTACATTATGATTCTACATGTAATATCAAGCATATCGAAGGAGAATGTGAACAGTTCACTAGATAAGGGATATGAATACAAAAATACAATAGAAATCAGAAAATATGGAACTATACATGCAGGAGATTATGGAGAGGTTTTTATTCATGGTGCTGGGAGTGAAATTGTATCATAGACTCCATTCAATGTGATGGTATCTTACGATATGATTCCTCTTGTCAAATTAACCATATCGAAGGCGATTGTGATATTATTCAGGATGAAAAAGGCAGATCAAAAATATCTGCCTTTTTGATTATGTTTTTTTTAACTATATAAATTTTTGGTATTCTGGATTTTATTATATATAGGTTTTTTTGCTTTTTGTAAAAGTTTTTTAGGATTTTTGGACCTT
>OGXN01001497.1_pt1 | contig 22047 bp, 24 predicted proteins | sample 1576281 | NCBI WGS metagenome assembly OGXN01 (sample SAMEA3541494, study PRJEB24748) | human gut metagenome | biome: human gut; feature: human-associated habitat; material: faeces | place: China | collected 2012
GCCGCTGTCAGCGGCAACAAGCTGACACTGAACGTCGGCTTCTCTCACCCGGTTGAATTCGAGGTTGAGGAAGGCCTGAAAGTTGAGTGCCCGTCCGCAACTGAAATTAAAGTTTCCGGCATCGACAAGCAGCGCGTCGGCGAATTCGCTGCGGTCGTCCGGGCAACAAAGAAACCTGAACCTTACAAGGGTAAAGGTATTCGCTATAAAGGCGAACATGTCCGTCGTAAAGAAGGCAAGACGGCTGGTAAGAAATAGTGGGAAAGGAGAGAGTGAACAATGCTTAAGAAAGTATCTAAAAATGATGAAAGAATTCGTCGTCACATTCGTGTCCGTACAAAGATCAACGGAACTCCGGAACGCCCACGCCTGAACGTCTTCCGTTCTAACAGCCACATCCACTGCCAGATCATCGACGATGTTAACGGCACGACGTTGGTTGCCTGCAGCAGCGTGGATCTGAAGCTGGAAAACGGCGGAAATATCGAAGCCGCAAAAACTGTCGGAACTGAACTGGCAAAGCGCGCTTTAGCTAAGAACATCACTAATGTTGTATTTGACCGTGGAGGTTATGTTTATCACGGACGTGTCCAGGCCCTGGCCGAAGCTGCCAGAGAGGCCGGACTGAAATTCTAGGAGGGCTCGCTGAATGGAACGTAAACCAAGAAGAGTTGAACGCGATAAAGAATTTGAAGAACGCGTTGTTGTCATCAACCGTGTAACCAAGGTTGTTAAAGGTGGACGCCGTTTCCGCTTTGCTGCTCTTGTCGTGATCGGTGATAAAAAGGGACGTGTAGGTTTCGGTACAGGTAAAGCTAATGAAGTACCTGATGCTATCAAAAAAGCCATTGAAGATGCTAAGAAGAATGTCTTCAATGTTGCTATCGTAAACGGAACAACTATTCCACATGAAATCGTTGGTAAATTCGGTGCCGGTGAAATCCTGCTCCGCCCGGCTTCAGAAGGTACTGGAGTTATCGCTGGCGGCGCTGTACGTGATGTACTGGAATTGGCTGGATTCAGCGATATCCTGTCTAAGTGCTTGGGGTCACGCACACCAGTTAACATGGTAAGTGCAACGATCAACGCTCTTCAGAATCTGAAGACAATCGAAGAAACTGCTCGTCTTCGTGATAAAAAGCCTCAGGAAATTCGTTAGAGGGAGGACAACACATGAAATTACATGAAATGAGTTATACAGAAGGAGCTAGACGCGAAAGAAAGAGAATCGGACGCGGACATGGTTCTGGACATGGTAAAACATCTGGTAAAGGTCAAAAGGGACAAAACGCTCGCAGCGGCGGTGGTGTTCGTTTAGGTTTTGAAGGTGGACAGACACCAATCATGAGACGTTTACCAAAACGTGGATTTACAAACTTCAATCGTAAAGTATTTGCAATCGTTAATGTTGAGAGCTTAAACGTTTTCGAAAACGATACAGTTGTAACTCCTGAATTATTGATTGAAACAGGTCTTGTAAGAAAAGAACTGGATGGAATTAAAATCTTGGGACAAGGCGAATTAGAGAAAAAATTAACTGTAAAGGCTAATAAATTTTCTGGGTCAGCTGTATCTACCATTGAACAAGCAGGCGGAAAAGTTGAGGTAATCTAAGATGTTTGCCACAGCAGTCAACATGTTCAAAAACAAGGATATTCGTAAGAGAATCCTGTTTACATGTGCCATGTTGTTTATCTTCCGTTTCGGAGCAAACATTCCGGTTCCTAATGTTGATACAGGGGCGCTGCTGGCTGGTACGGACAGTAATTCACTGTTGGCGATGATGAACTTGCTGGGTGGCGGACACTTTCAGCAATTCTCAATCTTTGCAATGGGTGTAGGACCTTATATTACAGGTTCAATCATCATCCAATTGCTGTCAATGGATGTAATTCCGGCTTTGACTGAATTGTCAAAGCAGGGACAGACTGGACGTAAGGTCATTGACCGTTACACAAGATACCTCGGTGTCGTACTGTGTTTCTTCCAGGCAGCCACAATGACGTATGCATTTGATAAAACTTATCATCTGCTGCTGAATAACAGCTTTGCATCTTATATCTTCGTTGCTATCGTTTTAACTGCCGGAACAATGTTCCTGCTTTGGATCGGTGACCAGATTTCAGCTAAGGGTATTGGTAATGGTGTATCAATGATCATCTTTGCCGGTATCGTTGCTAATCTGCCTGGTCAGTTTAAATCGACCTATGATACTTTAGTAACGGCTGAAACGGCAGGTGCCAACGGCATGCTGAGTTTCTTGCTGTATATTGTTGTGTATTTGGTAATTATCGTTCTTGTTGTTTTAATGACTGAAGCAACTAGAAGAATTCCTATCCAATATACTTCAAGTACAGTAATCAAGGGTAAAACCAATGAATTGACTTATCTGCCATTAAAGATCAACTCAGCCAGCGTTATCCCAGTAATCTTTGCTTCTTCAGTAATGATTGCACCGGTAACGATTGCTACCTTTATCACACAAAATGATTTCACGCGTGCGATGCAGAAGGTGCTGAGCTTCCAGACATGGACAGGTTTAGCCATCTATGTAGTCTTGATACTCTTATTTACTTTCTTCTACACGAATCTTCAGGTTGATCCTGAAAAGATTTCCGAGAATCTCGGTAAATCAGGTACATATATTCCAGGTGTAAGACCTGGTGCTGAAACAAAGAATTATGTCAGCAAGGTTTTAAACCGCATAACTGTACTTGGTTCAATTTCATTGGCATTTATCGCTGTGCTGCCATATGTGATCCCATTAGTTAATCCGGCGTTCGCAAATACAAATGTTGGTTTAGGCGGAACGGGTATCATCATCGTAGTCGGTGTTGCTCTTGAAACGGTGAAGTCATTGACCAGTCAGGCTACACAGAAAACATACCGTGGATTTATTGCTCGATAGAAGGTGAAGGAACATGAATTTATTGATTATGGGAGGACCTGGTGCCGGTAAGGGTACGATGTCTGAAAAAATCCTGAAGAAATACAATGTTCAGCATATTTCAACTGGAGATATCTTCAGAAATGAAATGGCGAATCAGACTGAATTAGGGATATTGGCAAAAAGCTATATCGATCAGGGACTGCTTGTACCGGATGATGTAACTAATCAAATGGTAAAGAGCTACCTTGAGAAAACTGATCTTGGCAATGGTTATCTGCTTGACGGATATCCGCGCACCATTGATCAGGCAAAGGCCTTTGACGAAATGACGAAGGGAACATCACTGGCGATCGGCAGAGTAATCTCGCTGAGTATCGCTTTTGAAGAACTTGCCGGCAGAGTTACAGGGCGCCGTATTTGTAAGAAATGCGGAGCGATCTATCACGTAAAATCACACCCGCCGAAAGTGGAGGGAATCTGTGATGTATGTGGAAGCGAATTGATTCAGCGCAAAGATGACACAGTTGAAAGCTTAACTGTACGATTAGATGAATACCGCCGTCAGACAGAACCGGTTATGCTGTATTATGGCAATCAGGGACTGCTGCGCAGCGTAAATGCTAATCAGGCCATCGAAGACGTATGGAAAGATACGCAAAAAGCTTTGGAGGACTAAATGATTACGACCAAATCACCAAGAGAAATCGAATATATGCGTGAGGCGGGAAGAATTGTCGGTTTGGCACATGCTGCGGCTGCCTCTTTCATTAAACCGGGTGTGACGACGAAAGAAGTCAATGCGGTTTGTGAAGAGGTCATCTTAAAGCATGGTGCTGCCCCTTCATTCAAGGGACTGTACGATTTTCCAGCAGCAACCTGTATTTCGGTTAACTCGACTTTAGTTCATGGTATCCCGGACGATACAATACTAAAAGAGGGCGATATTATTTCGGTTGATATTGGTGCCTGTTATCATGGTTATCATGGCGATTCGGCTTGGACATATGCGGTCGGCAGCATTGATGATGAAGCACAGAAATTAATGGATGTGACAAAAGCATCATTGTTTGAAGGTCTAAAATATGCGAAAGCTGGGAATCATCTGACTGATATAAGCCACGCAATTGGAGAATATGTTTATCAACACGGTTATTCAATTCCGCAGGATTATGCAGGCCATGGGATCGGAACTGAGGTTCATGAAGATCCGATTGTTCCCAATTTTGGCCCATCAGGTCACGGTATTTTATTAAAAGAAGGTATGACAATTGCAGTTGAACCGATGGTTCATGCAGGAAGGCCGCAGACCAAGGTGCTTCCTGATGGTACTGTTCTGACTAAGGACGGTTCACTGGCAGCTCACTATGAGCATACAGTTGTGATTCTGAAAGATGGGTATGAAATTCTAACAACAACTTCAGAAAAGGAGGAACAAATTAATAATGGGTAAGCAAGATGTAATTGAGATTGATGGCGTAGTCGAAGACACGCTTCCAAACGCAATGTTTAAAGTGAAATTAGCGAACGGGCACGAAATTCTGGCTCACGTTTCTGGTAAAATCCGTATGCACTACATTCGCATTTTACCGGGGGATCGTGTAACTGTTGAGATTTCACCTTATGATTTAACACGTGGGCGTATAACATTCCGACATAAGTAGTCGTGAACAAGGAGGGAAACGCATGAAAGTAAGACCATCTGTCAAACCAATATGCGATAAGTGCCGCATCATCAAGCGCAAAGGTCGCGTGATGGTAATTTGTGAGAACCCTAAACACAAACAAAGACAAGGGTAAAATGGAGGTGTAAACAAATATGGCTCGTATTGCAGGTGTTGATATTCCACGCGATAAGCGTGTTGTAGTTTCATTAACATATGTATATGGAATCGGCCCGACAACGGCTAGAAAGATTCTTGCAGACTGCGGAATCAGCGAAGATGTTCGTGTTAAGGATTTAACTGAAGAACAAGAAAACGCGATTCGTAGTAAAGTAGACGGTATTAAAGTCGAAGGTGACTTACGCCGTGAAGTTTCATTAAACATCAAGCGTTTAATGGAAATCGGATGCTATCGTGGTATCCGTCATCGTAAAGGTTTACCAGTTCGTGGACAACGCACTAAAACAAATGCGCGTACACGCAAAGGTCCGGTTCGTACAGTAGCGAACAAGAAGAAATAGGACGTAGGGAGGAAATAGTATGGCAAAAGTAAAAAAAGCTGCCGCTGGTGCTCGTAAACGTCGTGTTAGAAAGAATATTGCTCGTGGTGTTGCACACATCCACTCTACATTCAATAACACTATTGTTACAATCACTGACGAAAACGGAAATGCGATTGCATGGTCTAGCGCCGGTGCATTAGGATTCAAAGGTTCTCGTAAATCTACACCATTTGCTGCTCAGTTAGCTGGTGAAGCTGCTGGTAAAGCTGCAATTGATAATGGTATGAAAACTGTTGCTGTTAACGTAAAGGGTCCAGGCCCTGGCCGTGAAGCTGCAGTAAGAGCATTACAAGTAGCAGGATTAGAAATTACATTGATCAATGATGTAACTCCAATTCCACACAATGGATGTCGTCCACCAAAACGACCACGTGGTTAATTTAAACCTAAACTGAGGAGGTAAGCTATGCAAAAATTCGAACGTGCACATTTTGAAGTAAAAGAGTATGTTGAGTCAGAAAGTTACGGAAAATTTGTGATTGAACCGCTTGAAAGAGGGTTCGGCCAAACAATCGGTAACGCATTAAGACGTGTTTTGCTCTCCTCATTACCGGGAGCTGCTGTATTCTCAATTAAAGTTGACGGCATCTACCATGAATTCACATCAATTCCGGGAATCATGGAAGATGTTACAGCAATTATTTTAAATATTAAAACACTGATTATGGAGATCGACACCGATGAAGTGTATACACTGCGTATCTCTAAAAAGGGACCTGGTCCTGTAACGGGCGGCGATATTATCTGTCCGGAGGGTGTAAAGGTTCTGAATAAGGATTTATACATCTGTACATTAGAAGAAGACGGTGTACTCGAAATGGAACTTCAGGCACGTATTGGACGCGGTTATGTAAGTGCTGATACTAATAAGCAAATGTATCAGACACCAAACCAGCCGTTGGGTACTATCTATACTGACTCTATTTACACACCAATCGAAAGAGTTTCCTATCAGGTTGAACCAACTCGTGTTGGTCAAAATGCAAAATATGATAAGATCATTTTTGAAATTTGGACTAACGGATCAATTACTCCTCAGGAATCAGTTGCATTAGGATCAAAAATTCTGATTGACCATCTTGAACTGTTAACAAACGTTCATGATGCTGTTAATGATATGGAATCAATCATGAAAGAAGCTCAGGGCGAAGTTGTCAATAAGGGTCTTGTGATGATGATTGAAGATCTTGATCTTTCTGTTCGTTCATACAACTGTTTAAAACGTGCAGGTATTCAAACTGTTGAAGAACTGACACAAAAAACAGAAGATGAAATGATGAGAGTAAGAAACTTAGGTAAGAAATCACTTAAGGAAGTTAAAGATAAAATTTATGATTTGGGCTTAAGCTTCAAATCATTTGAATAGGTGTAAAGGGAGGACATAAACATGTGGAATCGTAGATTTGGACGTACTGCTGATCACCGTAAAGCAATGCTTCGTAACTTAGCTACATCTGTAATTTTGTACGGAAGCGTTGAAACGACTGAAATGAAGGCAAAAGACTTACGTTCTGTTGTTGATGAACTGATCACTTTGGCAAAGCGCGGAGATCTTCATGCTCGCCGTCAGGCTGCCAGCTTTGTTCGCAATGCTGTTGATGAAAAAACTGGACAGACTGCAGTTCAAAAACTGTTTAATGAAATCGGACCTAAATACCAAGACCGTAAAGGTGGTTACACTAGCGTAATTAAGACTAGAAATCGCCGCGGTGATGGTGCTCCGATGGCAATTATTAAATTAGTTGACTAATTAACATGTGAAAGATGGCTGAGAAATCGGCTGTCTTTTTTTGTATCTTCCTCATACAACATATTTACGAGCCAAATTCAGAACCTATTATTTTAGCATTATTGTTAAATATATTCTATGTCATGCAGAGTGATGATGAGAATGTGGCTCTTTGGATAGCGGCAATTAATTTCTTGATTGCGATGCTCTGTTTATTTCTATTACCGATTTTCTAACACTCTAAATAAGAAAGCGTATTTTACATGGCTGAATCCATAGGAGAATACGCTTATTCTATTTCTTAGGCCGAGCCGCAAGCTTTCTTTAAACAATCACATTCCAGCATTCTCGTGCGATATTTAGATGCCTTTGTGGTATACTGTTTAATAGGTGATAAAATGAAAAAACTTCTTGTATTAAGTATGCTTCTGTTACTGGTGGGATGTAAGAGTGAACCAGCGATTGAAGGCTTTACTGAAGATCAAATGGCAGAGCTGAGGAAGCATGAGGAAGTATTGAATAAAGTAAGAGATCAATGTGAATATCAGGAGTCGGTCAGATTGATGATGGATGCCGGTGCATTTAATGCGGATGATGTAGAGCTTTATTGTCAGATACCGCTGCGTGCTGAGCTGGTGCCGTCGCTGACTACTTTGGTTACCGCTGGTTATGATGCGGATCAGATTAAAACCCTTTTTGATTTGAATTTCTATCGGCCGGAAAATACCGCCCGCTATTTGAATTATGCAGCTGATAACCCACAGTACAGCTTGGAAGATGTTGTAGTAAGAATCAATATCGGTTTAGATGTGCCATTCTTTACGAATACCCATGTCATTGAGGATGCGAGCGATTTCGGCATGCTGATTAATAAATATAATGAATTGCCAGAGGGCTATGAGCCAGCTGAATTGATGATAACCCCAAGTCCATGTACGATTGGTTTTCATTTTTCATGTTCATTTAATGATCCGCAATATGTGGAAAAGACAGCCGGTGAGCATTTTCAGCAGTTAGTTGATGCGGCCGCTGAAGCTGGTATCAAGATTAATGCGATTGCATCGTATCGTTCCTATGACTATCAATACAACCTCTATCATTATTATCTGAATGAGCAAGGTCAGGAATATGCCGATCTATATTATGCAAGACCAGGACAGAGTGAACATAATTCAGGACTGGCGATCGATGTGACGATGAATGATATGAATTATAATGAAATAGAGCTGGGCGCTGATTATCCATGGCTGCTTGAGCATATGGCCGATTATGGCTTCATCCTTCGTTATCCTGAGGATAAGACTGAATACACCGGCTTTGGTTATGAATCATGGCATCTGCGTTATGTCGGTGAAGAAATCGCCAAGGTTGTGATGGAGAACAATTGGTGTCTGGAAGAATATTATGCAAGAATGGATGTGACAAAATGAAGAAATTAAAAATATTACTTGCTTTATTTGTATTATGCGGCTGTCAGTCAGCACCAACTACTACTGTATTATTATCAATATATGAGTCTAGTTCTGTTAATTTAACAGTATCAACAATAATATTAATTTCTGCTTTATTACCATAAGTATCTGATGCGGTAATCGTACAGTCACCTAAGCCATGTGCAGTTACTAGACCATTTTCATCAATTGTCGCAACTGAATCATTTGATGTTTGCCATGTTACTTTTTGATTTGCTGTTGAAGGTTTTACAATAGCATGCAATTGAACTGTATCTGCAACCGCTAAAGTCTGATTGCCTTCTTTGATTGATAAGTCATAAGTAATTGGTGTGCTGCCACCGCCTCCTCCAGAACCACCTACTGAGCCACCAGTTGATGGTTTATTAATTTCTGGTGCTTCGGTTACACCTTTATTGGTTTCTACATCTTCAATTACCGTATCTTTACTAGCTTCTACACCATTAACATTTGCTTCTACCTTGTTAATTGTTCCATTACCTTTAATCTTCATTGGTGCTTTGGCTGTTAATGTGCCTACTGTACTGCCTTTTGATACTTCAATAGCTGTATCTTTTGCACTTTCTGTTACCACGACATTCTTCACATCAGCATTTACCTTGATTTGTGTATCTGTCTTTACTTCAAGGCTTTCTACCGGTGCTTGGATATCAACACTCGCATATGTCCGTGTACTTACTTCCTGTGCAGGGACTTCAATCACGATTTCACCCTTTGTTGTTGACTGTACTTCAATCTTCTCTACTTCACCCTTGTAGCTCTTATCAGGTGTTACCGCTGCTGTTTCTTCCAATACAATTGTCTTAACTTCTGTTTCGCCGCTTAATACGACTTCTGTATTTCTTGTCTGTGTGCTGATTGCTTCAATCTTTGAATCAGTAATCGTTAACTTACCCGCTGTCTTATTGTCACCAATAACAACTAATTTGCCTTTTACAGTTACACCTTTCAGCTCTAATGCTTTCGCTGTTGTCACATCAACATACAGGTTGCCTTCAATGACTTCACCTTCTAATGCTTCTGGAGCTGTTAATACTACGGATTTTGATTCAGCTAATGGAATGGCTTTGCCGTCTACGGTTAATTCATAACCGTCTTTGACATAATCCTTCGCCATAACACCGGTACCTTTAATATAATAGCGGGCGCCGTTATCCTCTACCCAAGCATCTGCCTGCATGACACCGGATTCACCCATGAAATACCAATGTTCATTAGAAGCGATCCAGCCGGTACGCATTGCACCGTTATCATCGAAAGCATACCAGCAATCACCATCTTTGATCCAACCCTTGGCTATACTGCCATCTTCCTTAACATAAGACCATGTGCCGTCGTTATTGATCCAGCCAGAATTTTCTTCAGCAATCACTGGCAGATAATTCATAACCAATGAAGCTGACAGCAGTACACTTACTTTTATTTTCTTATTTTTCATAAGTTAATCTCCTTTTAAGAAAGACCTGTATCTATCATTCAGATACAGGTCAATACTCCTGCTTGTGATTATTTATTATCCTTCTATTGTTGCGTTTTCAGAAGCTGTTTGTGGTTTAACAGAAAAGTCAAAGGTATACTCAACTTCTACAGTAGTATTATTTTCTTTGTAAGTAACTTTAACTCTTACATCTTTATCAACCAAGTTGCTGACAGTTGTATTTGTTATATCACTTGAATCAATTGGACTTAGATAATTTGCTAAGATTCCAAGTAATCCTTCAAGAGTTGGTTCAGTGATTTCAGTTCCAGATGCTGTATCATTGAATTTATATTTTTGTACCCCTTCCTGTTTTAGCGTGGTTAAGATACCAAAAAGACCAGTTCCATGGACATCAGAAATCTTTGTTTCTGCACTATTAAATACTGTGGAAATTGTTTGATTTGAAACAGATACATCTGCTAAACCATTCTCGTTTAAATTGCTAACAGCTGTTTTAACCTTTGTTTGCAGATTTGTTTTTGCTGTTGCAATTTTTGTTTGATTACTTAGGTTTACTGTGTATGTAACTTTTGAACTATTATTCAGTGTAAATTCAACTGTGTAAGATTTACCCTCAACATCAGCCAATGTTAAGGCAATCAATTCTTCAGAGCTTGTTTTTCCAAATAAGCTGTTACCCCAATTTTCAAGATTTTCTACTGATGGACTTTTTAAATCACCAATAGCCATTACACCGGTTGTCTTTTCACTTTCATCTTTATCATTTATAGTCACAGATTGGATATCAGTATAATTATTACTAACAGTTTTAATTGAATCTAAAATAGTAGCTTTCACAAATGCCCAAACTGGTTTTGTATCGGTTTTAATGTCGCCATTGATTGTTGTGCCGCTGTACGTAACAGTCACACCATTATTTTCAGCATTAGTTTTGAAATCACCTTTTAATTCAGTTTCAAATGCTTCTTTAAATTTTTCAATTTCTGTCTTTGTTGGCGTTGTTGATCCTCCGCCAGAACCACCTGTTGAGCCGCCAGTTGAAGGTTTATTTACTTCCGGTGCTTGCTCAACATCTTCTGCCTTGTCTACATTCTTAATCACTGTATCCTTGCCAGCTTCTACGCCGTCAACATTCGCTTCAACTTTGTTAATTGTACCTTTTCCATCGATGTTTACTGGTGCGTCAGCTGTTAATGTGCCTACCGTACTGCCTTTTGATACTTCAATGGCTGTATCTTTTGCACTTTCGGTTACCACAACATTCTTAACATCGGCATTTACCTTGATTTGTGTATCTGTCTTTACTTCAAGGCTTTCCACCGGTGCCTGAATATCCACACTCGCATATGTCCGTGTACTTACTTCCTGTGCAGGGACTTCAATCACGATTTCACCCTTTGTTGTTGACTGTACTTCAATCTTCTCTACTTCACCCTTGTAGCTCTTATCAGGTGTTACCGCTGCTGTTTCTTCCAATACAATTGTCTTAACTTCTGTTTCGCCGCTTAATACGACTTCTGTATTTCTTGTCTGTGTGCTGATTGCTTCAATCTTTGAATCAGTAATCGTTAACTTACCCGCTGTCTTATTGTCACCAATAACAACTAATTTGCCTTTTACAGTTACACCTTTCAGCTCTAATGCTTTCGCTGTTGTCACATCAACATACAGGTTGCCTTCAATGACTTCACCTTCTAATGCTTCTGGAGCTGTTAATACTACGGATTTTGATTCAGCTAATGGAATGGCTTTGCCGTCTACGGTTAATTCATAACCGTCTTTGACATAATCCTTCGCCATAACACCGGTACCTTTAATATAATAGCGGGCGCCGTTATCCTCTACCCAAGCATCTGCCTGCATGACACCGGATTCACCCATGAAATACCAATGTTCATTAGAAGCGATCCAGCCGGTACGCATTGCACCGTTATCATCGAAAGCATACCAGCAATCACCATCTTTGATCCAACCCTTGGCTATACTGCCATCTTCCTTAACATAAGACCATGTGCCATTGTTATTGACCCATTGAGCCTCAGCCGCTCTGATTGGCATAGCTGCTGAACAGAGCATTGCAGCTACGACTAAAGCAGTCATCGCTGACCTTGTTTTGTTTGATTTCATTTTAATTACCTCCCCAGGTTTTTTTGAGTTTGTCTTAAAAGGTATACCTTATGCCACGCCAAAAGAAGTACAAAAAACATCCATAAAAGAACATAAAAAGGACATATCACCTTTACAAATGATGCAAAAGTGCCTATAATGAAGGAGAAGCACAGTGTCTCAAAAGGTATACTTTTCGAGACACTTTTTCATATTGTGAAATAGTCTCCATCATAATTTAGACATATTACTATTTTCATTTCATCTGGAATATTCACAAATATGAGGCAAAAGGAGGTAAATAAGTTAACGAATACACAACAACGGGAATTTTAAGAGATGCGGGATTGAAATAATTTCGTGTCACCCTAATCACTAAAGGAGGATTTAAAATGAAATATGTATATCCAGCTATTTTTACCCCTATTGAAAATGGTGAATTCGATGTAAAAATACCTGATCTACCTGGATGCAGAACTTGCGGCAAAGATTTGGCTGATGCAATATTCATGGCTGAAGATGCCACGGCAATGTGGTTATGGGATGCTGAATCTAAATCTGAATCGATTCCTGCAGCTACTGCATTGCCAATTGTAGCAGCACCTCAATTTGTAAATTATATAGTTGCCGATACAGACGAATATCGCAAAAAGCATGATAATCGTGCTGTTAAAAAAACGCTTTCTATTCCTAGTTGGTTAAATAGCCAAGCAGAACAAGCAGGAGTAAATTTCTCACAAGTATTGCAGGATGCATTGAAAAAAAGATTAAACGTAGAATAAAAAGCATCTGAAATTACATTGATGCTCCATAGTTTAAGGAAGATCATAAGCTTTTAGCTATTAAAACAAAAATCCAGTTAAAGGTCAAAAAAGCCTGACACAACTGGATTTTTATTTATAGAATTTATCTGACTTTTAAATCAAAAAACCATTCATAGCCGCCTGCATAATAAGCCAAAAAGCCATCACTTCTCTAACAAAAATATCTGTACCACATAAGCAATCTCATTGGAAGGTATCTTTACACCAAACGTATCCGCGGCATATTCCAAACGATGCTCCACAATATGCATCAAATTATAATTTTCATTAGAAAATGTATTAATCTTCTGGAATCCCCAAGTTTCATTACGAATTACCCGTTCCAGCATATTCGTGCAATGACATAGATATTTAACAGCTAATACATCTGTATACGGTATATGCAGATCCTGCAATGTTTTTCTGAAACAGATATCAAGTACAGAAACGGCTTTATCCACATCAATAAACGCCACTGTCTTTGATATTACCTTATCCTTAATCTGATCAATAAAATTATTAATATGCTTGCCGGTTGGATTCGATGAAGGCTCCGGCATTTTTATTTCATTGCTTACTGTATCTAAATTATTATAGGCACTCATTGATGCTTCCACAAAATGTATCAGCATATTCAAAGACACATTGCTAATTGTCCGGCAAGGGATGTGCAGGTTCTTCTGAATATATGAGCCAATTGAAGTCAGCGGCTCAATATCTGTCAAGATCAGCACTCCGGCCCCCTGATTTATTTGATTGGCCTTTATACTTGCCAATTCAAGACAGTCATTAAGCTGCATTGTTTCGTTATAGTCGATGCAGTCCAGAATATAGTTTCCCTCAATTGTCCTTTTGATATAATCAACATACTGTGAAGCCACACTGTCACCATGACAGATTAATAAAATCGCGATATTAACATGATCGGCCCATTGTGTAGCAATTACTAAATATGAACAAAGAAAATCAATCTCACGCTCAACAACCTCAAAATTATACACCTGTGCCAATGACTGATAAATATCTTTCGCGAGTAAATATTCATTTGGATAAAACTGTGATGTAATTGACTGCGGCTGGCCTGCTGACGATGTTTCCTCATGCGCGCGTTTTAAATAATTAGATATATGCAGCAAAATCCCATACAACAGCTGTACATTCTTCTTTAATTTAGAAAAAAATGGTCTTTGACTGAGCTTAGCCAGCGTTAATTGATACACATAAGGATTGATACTCTTTTTAATCGCATCAAGCTGAGGCGGCGGACAATCCTTCAGAACGCTGATATTCTCCCTGACATAATTCTCCATGTTATCCAATTCCCCAACATCAATATTCAATTCATTAACAAATTGATTCAGACGATGCTCATTAAATTTATTAGGTGCGTTTTTGAAAATCGCCGCGCTTTGGCTCGTTCCATCAGCGTTAAACTGCGCATAATCGGACTCGATGCAGGACAGCAGTGAGATTGCGATACTGTTTACTTTACTGTTCGCTTCACTCTGTGATAACAAATCAATCGATAATGCCTGATATGTGACATATACCTTGCGAAACTTATTGCCCGGGTTTTCCAAATAAGCCTTTGAACAGCAAATTTGAATTTCATTGCGCATCTGATTTAAGTTACCCGGAAATTTCTTTGCTGCCAGCAACGCGATAATATCCTTATGCACGGCAATATCGGTATGTATATGTTTTGCCTCTAAACGAAACAAGTCTAAAATCAATTCTATTTTCTCATAAATTCCCCGTGACTCAATATCTTTAATCTGTAAATGAATTGGGAAGGATGTGCTTAACGGACTGATCCGCTCATCCTGTTCATCACAATCAGTTGTAGCGATTATCATCGTGGTTAACGGTGTGGCGGCTGACTGCAGGATATTGTGAAAGGACGCGGCATTGATGATAGAAGCCAGCGCGTTTTGACATGAAAAGGGTAAAAACTGAATCTGTTCAAGAATCACAACACCATTTTCACAAAGCTTAAAGATACTGTCATTCCCTTTTAAACCAGCCTTTTTCTCAGAGCCATTCAACGCCTGCATAAATAAAGAAGGATCATCTTGATAATTCTGGCAATACACCGTCATCACCGGCATTTTAGGATCATTGCGCTTCTTGCGGGCATAGTTGACCATATGATAAGAAAAGCTTGTTTTACCTACTCCATTGGGGCCATGAATCAGACATGGAATCCCATAAGGCGGATAACTTACCGCACTCTTCGCATTTAATACCGCTTCACTTAAAGAACCCGTCGCCCCGATGATCTCATCAAGACTATCTAATATTTCTTCATCATCATTTGCAGATTGGACAGCTGCTTTCTGTGACAGATAATTATTAAAATTTTCATCCTTACCGACTACAGATGGGAAAAAGCAATCCGGATAATGCTGAGTAAGCATTGCATAATCTAAATAATAAACCGGCTTTCCCTGAATCTTGATGGCATCACCATTCTTCCAAAGTGTATTTAAATCTCTTGATACATTCGCTCTGTCCAGCTGCAGATCCAATGAACAATTTAGGGCGTCTACACCATTCTGATTCAGCTGATCCGTTTCAATCAGCTCCGCCGTTTTCACCTTTAAATACTTTTTGATTTTATCAAGCCGTTGTGAGTTCATAGAAATCCCCTTTTTTGTGTTTAATTGAAATTAATGTGTGTATAAGTGACTGCACAGGTTGTAAACAATGACATCATGTGTGTAATTATCATTCAAATCTTAACACAGATGAATTTATAATGTCAAATTATCGATTTATTCACCCATATCGGTCAAATAAATGTGTTTATTCTGCATAACACACGTATCAAGTGTGTAGCTTTTTTACCAAATTTTGTGTTTTATTTTTTTGATGTTATTATCTAGTCATGAACAAGGAGGTGGATAGGTAATGGCCAATTTGCTTTTATTGAGCCATTCACAGTTAGCAGAATCAATCTACGAAACTGTGAAATTGATAATGGGGAAACCAAGTGATTCAGTATCCTATATTACGCTTCCCTATGGGCAGGATCTGCAGGCTTATCAGGCAGAAATCGAAGCTCATGTGGAGAAAGCAAAGGATGAGGGTATACTGATCCTTACAGATTTATTTGGCGGCAGTCCATTTATGATATCTGTAAAAACATTTGATAAATATCATGACACAGTTCCAATTGAAATTATCAGCGGTATGAACTTACCAATGGTGGTGGAGCTGGTCAATGCAATTTCTCAAAGCCGATCATTAAATGAGCTGAAAGAAATCGCGCTGAATGCCGGTATTAACGGCATTGTCGATTTCAAAGCAAAATTAAATGCTTAAGTCAGAGTAAGAAAGGAGTTTGAAATTTATGAGTATTAAAATGATTCGTATTGATGACCGTTTAATTCATGGTCAGATTGTAACCGCATGGGCTAAAAATATCAATGCCGGTAAAATTTGGATCGTAGATGACGGCGTTGCGAAGGATGATTTTATTAAAGGTGTAATGCAGATGGTGGCGCCAAGTGACAGAGAGCTGATTATCAGCAGTGTTGCGGAAGTACCTGCGCTGCTGGAAAAGCTGGATGGTGAGGGTGACAATGTCTTAATTTTAGTTAAGTTTCCTTATGTTGCTCAGGAAATATTCAAGGCAGGGGTAAAACTTAAAGAGCTGAATATCGGCGGTATGGGGGCTAGTGCTGAACGTAAGAAGCTGTTTAAAAATATCAGTGCCAGTCAGGCTGAAAAGGATACATTAAAAGAAATACAAGATTCTGGTGTCGATGTTTATTTTCAGGTAACACCAGATGAAAAACGAACGGAATACAAATAAAGATAAAGGAGGATAAAATAATGTTTGTACAAGCTTTATTAATTGGAGTATTAGCTACCTTATGTGGCAGTGTATTCCTAGAACTCTGGGTTTGGGTAATGAGAAACCCAATCATCGAAGGCGCATTAGTTGGTTTGATATTAGGAGATTGGATGACAGGGGCTACGATTGGCGCTACGATTCAGCTGATCTATATGGGACAGATTACGGTCGGCGGTATCTCATCCTTTGATAAATGTTATGCCGGTGTAATCGCGACGGCGGTAACGATGCTCTCTCATCAAACACCGGAAGTGGGTGTAACAATTGCCGTTACCTTAGGTACGATTGGTTTATTAGCCAGCAACCTTACGATGACAGTCAATGCAGTCTTTGTTCATATGGCTGATAAATATATCGAAACCGGTGAAACAAAACGTTTATGGATTTATAACTGGCTGCTGCCTAATTTATTTGCCGGTGTAGTTTATGGCTTGCCTGCGTTCTTTGTTTGTTACTTTGGCGCCGGTGCCTTTGAATCATTCATGGCATCACTGCCTGCCTTTATTTCCAATGCCTTAACCGTTGTTGGTTCTATTCTGCCGGCACTTGGAATCGGTATGATGTTTAAAGCGGTTTATAAGCAGAAATTCCTTGCCTTTGCAATTATTGGTTTCGTTTTGATTGCTTATCTGCACTTAGATATTATCGCATGTACATTAGTTGGCGGAGCTGCCGCTCTATTATATTGGACATTAGGTTTAGACAAGTTAACGGAGGGTGAATAAGATGACTAATAATGCAGAAATGGTAAATACACCAAATAATGAAAAGCATCTTACTAAGAAGGATTTAATTAAAACTTTTATCTTATGGGAAACAATGACAGAAACCTGTTTATCTTATGAACGTTTGATGTCATTAGGATTCTGTCATGCGATGACACCGGTAATCAATCGTTTATACAGTGATGATAAGGAAGAACGTGTTAAAGCATTAAGAAGACATATGTTATTCTTTAACACTGAGAATAACTGGGGTGCGTTTATCCCCGGCTTAGTTGCTTCGATGGAAGAGGATTATGCGAATGGCGGCAATGTTTCTGAAGATATGATTAAAAACATTAAGGTAGGTCTGATGGGGCCATTAGCCGGTATCGGTGATACAGTTACTCAGGGCTTAGTAAAGACGGTTACCTTAGCGATCGCTGTTGATATGACATTAAAAGGCAGTGCGATTGGGCCTTGGATCTTCGTATTCCTTTATACTTTATATCTGTTGTTAATGGGTATCTTTACCTTTAATCAAGGATATAAAGTGGGCCGCAGTGTATTGAATAAGATTACTGATAAAAAGATTATGAATAAGATTACTGATTTATTGTCAATCATCGGTTTAACCATTGCCGGTGCAATGGTTGCCAATAATGTCAGCATCTCTACCCCATTAGTTTTAACGTTTGCAGATTCAACGGTTATTTTTCAGGATCTGTTGAATGCCATCATGCCGAGCATGCTGAGTGTTGTCGCGGTCGGCGGTGTCTTTGCCTTCTTAAAGAAAGGTACTTCCGTATTTAAGATTATGATTGCAATGTTTATAATCGCTGTTGTATGCAGTTTGATCGGCATTCTGTAAGCGGGAGGATGAAAAATTATTATGTGGATGAAAGAGCTATTTAAGACGGATAAGCCAGTCATTGGGTTAGTGCATTTACACGCGCTGCCAACCGACCCCAAGTATGATCCGCAAAGTGGTGTAGAGGGCGTTTTAGAAGCTGCGAGATTTGATTTGCTGGCACTTCAGGAAGGCGGCATTGACGGTGTGCTTTTCTGTAATGAATTCAGTATTCCTTATACACACAATGTTAAGACGGTTACGGTAGCCTGCATGGCTAGAATCATCGGTGAATTAAAGCCATTAATCAAGGTTCCCTTTGGCGTTTGTGTCGCGTCTGATCCGATGAAGGGATTTGATTTAGCGGCAGCGGTAGGCGCTGATTTTATCAGAGAGGTGCTGCATGGTGCCTTTGCCGGTGTCTATGGTATTAATAATGTTTCACCGGGTGATGTTGAACGGCATCGTTATGAGGTCGGCTGCGGTAAGATTAAGACGATGACGGCGGTGATTCCTGAAGGATGCGCGCAGTTAGCTGAAAGACCCTTAAGAGAGGTTGTAAAAACATTGACCTTTAATCTGAATCCTGATACGTTATTGGTTTATTCAAGCAATCCAGGTTCAGTAATTGATATTGAACAGGTTAAGGAAATCAAGGCGGTATCAAATACGCCGGTATTCGCCAGCAATGGCGTTAAGGTGGAAACCGTAGAGGAAATCCTGTCTGTCTGTGATGGCTGTATTGTCGCAACCGGCATTAAAGTCGATGGTGAATTCTATAATCAGGTAGATGTTACGCGAGTTAAGCAGTTAATGGCTAACGCTGAAAAAGTACGTTAAAGAAAAGAAAAGAAGATAGGATTTAAATGATATCTTCTTTTCTATTACCAAAATTTGAGGAGGCAGTTAAAATTGGAACGGAAAACATGGTTAAGTGATGTAATAGGAACAGAGAAGGCAGCAATTGGTGTCGTGCATTTTAAAGCCTTTCCTTCTGATCCCTTGTATGATGCAGAGGGTGGACTTGAAGCGATTGTGGATGCGGCGCGAAAGGATTTGTTAGCTTTGCAGAATGGCGGCATTGATGCTGTCTTATTCTCAAATGAATTTTCATTTCCTTATGAACCTGAGCCTGCCCTTGAGGTAGTAGCTGGTATGGCTTATGTTATCGGTGAATTAAAAAAGGATATTACTGTGCCGTTTGGCTGTAATGTCATAAGCAATACTCATGATTCAATTGCCTTAAACGCGGCAGTCGGCGGCTGTTTGATGCGGGGAACATTTGCTGGCGCTTGGTCTGGGGATATGGGCTTGATCAATGCCCGCCCGGGTGAGTTTTTAAGACATCGGCATAATTTAGGATTAGATAAAAAGCTTAAAATGGTGCATTATATATCACCGGAAAGCAGCAGTGAAATCGGTGGCAGAGATAAGCATGTGATTGCGGACAGCGCATTATTCGGCAACCTGCCGGATGCCCTTGGTATCTGCGGCGCCAGCGCGGGAAAAAGTATCGATCTGCCATTTATGAAAGAGCTTCGGAAAGCAAGAGCGGACGTCGTATTATTTGCGACAACCGGCGTTAAATATGAAACAATTGAGGAAATTTATTCAGTAGCTGACGCAGCCTTTATTGCCACCACCTTTAAGGTAGACGGCATCTTTGAAAATCCTGTGGATGAAGAGCGGGTCAAACGCTTTATGGATAAGCTGAAAGCATGGCGGTCATGAAAACGATAAAAGGCATCTTATTTGACTGCGACGGCGTTTTGCTGGACAGCGAAGCCATCTATCTGAACGCGCTGGTTCAATATTTGGCATCCATCAATTATCCGACAACCATTGAAGAAGTAACCTTTGTATTAGGCAAACCGATGAAACGTATCGTTGCTGATTTGCGTACTCATTTCAACATACCCCAAGCACTAAGCGATCAGCAGCTGATTGACGGTCAGCGGTCAATATTCAGAGCCCAGTTTAATGCAATGCAGCTGCAGCCTATGAATGGCCTTGTTGATTTTCTCAATTTATGCCGTCAAAAGGGGTATCGTCTGGCAATTGTATCTTCCAGTGATTTAAGCTATATTGAAGATGTCGTTAGACGGCTGAAGATTCAAGATTATTTTGATCTGCTGATCAGCGGTCAGATGATTGAACATGGCAAACCAAGTCCGGATATATATCTGCTCGCCCAGCAGCAAATGGCTCTGCCAGCCGATTCATTATTGGTTATTGAAGACAGCCCGGCCGGCATTCAGGCTGGCAAAGCGGCTGGCTTAACTACGATTGGTTATAAGGGCAGCATTATTGATCAGGATACTTCTAAAGCTGATTATCAGGTCAGTGATTATCACGAATTAATCAAGCAGTTTGATTCTCTGATCAAGCAGCTGCAGTAAAAAGCTAAGGCGATAAACCTTAGCTTTTATATTATTAATATTGCTTATTCGATGATTCTAACCTTTAATACTTGATCAATCGCCTCAAGCTCCCCTTTGATATTAGCTGCCGTGGTTTCTATATCCACCAGTGTTACTGCCATCTCCCCTTTTGATTTATTCAGCAGATTGGCGATATTAATTCCGGCGGCGGATAAGACATTGGTAATTTGCGCAATCATATTTGGCACATTGCGATGCACACAGACAACCCGGGCATGACCGCTGCGCTCCATGCTCACATTAGGCAGATTGACAGAATTGACGATATTGCCGTTTTCTAAATAATCAGTCAGCTGATTCACTGCCATCACCGCACAGTTTTCCTCAGATTCCGGTGTACTGGCGCCAAGATGCGGCAATGGATAGATGTTCTTTCTGCCCAGCATGGCCGGTGTCGCAAAGTCTGTCACATAAGCCGCAAGCTTGCCTTTTTCTACCGCCGCGATAACATCATTTGCCTCAACCAATCCGCCGCGGGCAAAATTTAATAAACGCGTACCATTTTTCATCATCTGCAGCGTTTCTGTATTAATCATTCCCTTTGTATCTTTAGTTTCCGGAACATGCAGCGTTATAAAGTCACACTTCTTATAAATTTCTTCCAATTTCTTTGCGTGGATGACCCGTGTGGACAAGCTCCATGCGTTATCCACAGAAAGGTATGGATCATAGCCATAAACTTCCATGCCCAGATGTACTGCCAGATTCGCCACTTTAATACCTATCGCGCCTAATCCGATGACGCCTAAGCGTTTGCCCGCAATCTCCGGACCGATGAAATTACTTTTCCCCTTTTCTACAACCTTATCGAAATCTGCCGTTTCATTTAATGACTGAAGCCACTCAATTGCCGGATAGATCGGTCTGGCACTCATGATCAGCGCGGCAGTTACCAATTCCTTGACAGCGTTAGCGTTAGCTCCCGGTGTATTAAACACAACGATACCCGCTTCATTGCAGCGGTCAATAGGAACGTTGTTAGTACCGGCACCGGCTCTGGCAATCGCTTTTAATTCAGGATCAAACGGAATATCATGAAGTGTGGCAGAACGGACAAGAATCGCGTCGGCAGCCTCTAAAGCATCACCAACTTCATAATTTACAGGAAATAAGTTTAAGCCTTTTTTAGATATTTTATTGTATGTTTTTATTTTCATTTTAAGTTCTCACTTTCAAATTGACGCATAAACGCGGTTAGCTTTTCAACACCTTCGATCGGCATTGCATTGTAAATTGAAGCCCGCATACCGCCGACACTGCGGTGTCCTTTCAGATTAACCAGTCCCGCGGCTTCTGCCTCTTTCACAAATTTCTTATCCAATTCAGCATCACCGGTTACAAAAGTAATATTCATCATTGAACGGTCTTCCTTTGCGACTGGTGCCTTAAACAGCTTTGACTGATCCAGTGTTTCATAAAGCAAAGCGGCCTTTTTTTCATTGATTGTCTTCATTTGATCAAGACCGCCGATTTCTTCTTCCAGCCATTGCAGTACAAGCCCGCAGATATAAATCGCATAGGTCGGCGGTGT
>OGXN01001498.1_pt1 | contig 22045 bp, 17 predicted proteins | sample 1576281 | NCBI WGS metagenome assembly OGXN01 (sample SAMEA3541494, study PRJEB24748) | human gut metagenome | biome: human gut; feature: human-associated habitat; material: faeces | place: China | collected 2012
GCGCTGGTCTGACCGACGGGAGAGGTGTCGATGTCGCAGGTCACAGGCAGGGAGGTGTGAGTCACATCGTCTACGATGCCTATGGTAAAAGCGTTCTTGGGGATCCCTGCTTTCAGGTTTTCGAACACGTCAATAATCTGGCCGGGGGTGGTGTCTTTGGAACTGAGGCCGTAGCGGCCGCCTACGATGTCCATGTCTAGGCCTCTGCTCTTGTAGGTCGAGCAGATGTCCTGATACAGGGGCTCTCCTATAGCACCGGGCTCCTTGGTGCGGTCCAGCACTGCCATACGCTTGCAGGCAGCTGGCACGGCGGCCAGGAAATGCTCAGCAGAGAAGGGACGGTACAGATGAACATTGATGAGGCCGACCTTCTCGCCCTTGGCCATCAGGTAGTCCACAGCTTCCTTGGCGGTCTCGGCTGCGGAACCCATGAGGATGATGACCCGTTCAGCGTCCGAGGCACCATAGTAATTGAAGAGTTTGTATTTCCGGCCAGTGAGCTTGCTGACCTCAGCCATGTAGTGTTCCACAGCGGCGGGAATGGCCTCGACCTTCTGGTTGCAGGCCTCACGGCACTGAAAAAAGATGTCAGGGTTTACGGTGGTGCCGCGGGTGACAGGATGTTCCGGATTCAAGGAGTGCTTGCGGAAAGCCCGCAGGGCGTCCATGTCCACCAAAGGGCGGAGATCCTCATAGTCCCACGCCTCGATCTTCTGGATCTCATGGGAGGTGCGGAAACCGTCAAAGAAATGGAGGAAGGGCATCCGGCAGTGGATAGCGGACAGGTGCGCCACAGCCCCCAGATCCATGACCTCCTGAGGGGTGGAGGAGGCCAGCAGGGAAAAGCCTGTCTGGCGGACGCCCATGACATCACTGTGGTCACCGAAAATGGACAGTGCATGGGAGCTAAGGGTGCGGGCAGACACATGGAACACACCTGGCAGCATCTCGCCGGCGATCTTATACATATTAGGGATCATCAGCAGCAACCCCTGGGAGGCGGTGTAAGTAGTGGTCAGGGCACCGGCCTGCAGGGAACCATGGACCGTACCGGCCGCCCCACCCTCGGACTGCATCTCCACCACCTGTACCGGCTGGCCGAAGAGGTTCTTTTTACCGTTAGCCGCCCAGGCATCCACATGTTCCGCCATGGGAGAGGATGGGGTGATTGGGAAGATGCCAGCCACCTCGGTAAAAGCATAGGATACATATGCCGCCGCCTCATTGCCGTCCATGATCACGATTTTCTTCTTCATATCTATCGTCCTTAAAATCAGCCTTTCTATGCGTTACAGCTCTTTCAGCTTTTTCATATCCAGCACGGCACCTTCTGCCCCCGAACCTGCCAATTTGCAGTAGAGGCCCAGCCAGCCCCGGGTGAATTTGGGCTCCGGCGCCTTCCACGCAGTCTTTCGGGCGGCCAGCTCTTCATCACTGACCAGCACGTTCAAAGAGCGCTGTTCCACGTTGATCACGATCCGGTCCCCGTCCCGGACCAGAGCAATGGGTCCTCCCTCAGAGGCTTCGGGGGAAATGTGGCCTACGAAGCAGCCATTATTCGTACCGGAGAAGCGCCCATCGGTGATCAAGGCAGTGGACAATGCCAAGCCGCGGCCATAGAGATATTTCATGGCCTTATACATTTCCCGCATACCCGGGCCACCCTTAGGCCCCTCGTAACGGATCACAACCACATGCCCTTCATGCACTTCGCCTGCCAGAATAGCCTCTTCAGCATCTTCCTCGCAGTCGAAGCAGATGGCTTCGCCCTCAAAGTGATGTAGGCTCTTGTCAAATGCACCAGGTTTTGTGATGCCTGTGCTGGGGGCCAAGTTGCCTCGCAGCACTGCTACACCGCCGCTATAGCCGAAGGGGTCATCCAGTGTGTGGTTTACCAGACCCGTGGCGGGATAACGATACCTGTGCTCCGCGATGTTTTCCGCCAGCGTTTTCCCCGTAACGGTCATTACATCCGTTTCCAACAGGGACTGAAGATTTTCCAGCAGTCTGGGCATCCCGCCGTCATGATAGAAATCTATCATGTTGTATTTGCAGGCTGGGTTCATTTTCGCAATCTGCGGAGTAGAGTTAGAGAGGTTGTCAAATAGCTGCAGTACATCAATGTCCAGCTCCGCTTCGTGAGCAACGGCTGTCAGATGCATCACCGCATTGGTGGAGCCGCTCATTGCAAGGCAAGCCTTGATGGCGTTGCGGATTGAACCCGGTGTGATGACTTTTCGTACTGTAATATCCCGCTCGACCAGTTCCACGATCTTCATGCCGGTCTCTTCGCCCAGTTGGGACCGGTGAGCAGATGCAGCCGGGGCATTGGCGCCGTCCGGCAGAGTCATGCCCAAGGCTTCCGCCAGACTACACATGGTGTTGGCAGTCCCCAGATAAGAGCAAGAGCCGCAGCCAGGGCAGGCTGTATCCTCCAGAGCCTGATACTCTTGTTCCGTAATCTTGCCGGCGGAAAGCATTCCGTAGGCTTCCGTGGCAGTGGTCTGATCCGACTGACGGCCGTCAAAGACCATGCCGCCCTCCATGGGGCCACCAGGCAGGAAGATGCAGGGGATGTCCAACCCTGCGGCAGCCATCAGCATCCCCGGTACGATCTTGTCACAGGAGCCAAGCAGCACCAAGCCGTCAAACTGGTTGATCTGTGCCATGCTCTCGATAGAACTGGCTACCAATTCCCGGGACGGCAGAATATAATGCATCCCGACATGGCCGTTCGCCATGCCATCGCATCCACCCAGCACGCCAAATTCAATAGGCGTACCTCCGGCCCGGTAAATACCGTCCTTCACCCGTTGGGCCACCTGACGCAGGTTATAGTGACCGGGGACGCACTCGCTCCAAGCGTTGGCGATACCGATCACCGGCCGTTTTAGGTCCTCCGTAGTAAAGCCCATGGCCTTTAAAGTCGCACGATAATACTGGTTTTCATTTCCGGTCAAGATTTTCTTGCTGCGTTCCATCCCTTAACTATCTCCTTTCGTTGCATCTGCAGGTGAGTCCTTGCAAGAAAGAGTGTACTTTGCCAACTCACCCACATCGTGATTCGTGGTCAGCAGTGTCCGACCGTCTTCCAGCACGGTGATCTGAGCTGGAGCCTGCCCCTGGTCCAGTTCTGCCTGCTGCTCTACAAACAGCTTACCGTCATCCCCTGCCTGCAAACGGTACAGAGTGAGCGCTTTTCGCTCTGCTCGGCTGCCTACGATCAACGCAGGTCTCCCCAGGATGGGGCCTGCCCAGAGAACGTGGCCAAACGCAGCAGGGAGGTCCAGAGCCCGGACATAGCTGCCCATTTCTTCCTTGAAAACAGCTACGTTGTTACCGTGGAATCCTTCGATGACCGCCAATTCTTCTCGCCCGTCACCATCCAGGTCCCAGAACTCAATATCACTAGTGGGGATATCCAGCAGTTGCTCCGTGACCCACTGCCCATTTTGCCGTACTGTACGGAAGCAGCCTTCTGTTCCACCAAAGTACAGTTCGTCATAACCATCTGCACCCGGCTTGACCTGCATAGCATGGTGTTTGAAAATCCCATCCTGCACAGTTTCTAGCTCGATATGCCAAGCATTCGGATCATACTTGCCGATCTTCAAGCTGCCAGGTGTTGACCAGTCATCGCTGCAGGCTTTCTGGCGGCAAAGGATGCCTGCCGCCAGATAGAGCCCATCCGCTTCCCGTAGCAGGGAGATACGATGCACGTAGGGAACCTCTGCCAAAACGTGTTTTTTCACCTTTATACTCCCACCCTGTCTGTGAAGCTCCGTTTTGATAATCTTTGCCGACGCGGAATTAAAGACGGGATAGAATTCCTCGATAGAAAGCATAGCGCTTTCTCCAGGCGCCTGGATAAAGGTCATCACGCCTCCGGGACCATCCGGCAACAGGAAACACTCTTCCGTTTCTGCATCGATCAAAAGCGCTTTTCCTCCTGGGTTTTCCGAAGAAACCACATAGTAGCGCCTGCCATCTACCATAACCTGTGCGGCAGCATATAAAAACGGGATCCCATCTGCCAGGATCGTTTTCTTTACATCAAGCATCAAGTTTTTCACCTCGTACGGAGCATTTGATACTGCCTCACTGTGCCGCGGCATTCCGGATGTGTTCTTGTTCCAGTCGGCTGATCTCCGCTACCTTGGGGGCACTGCCGCCACCGGCGAACTCGCAGGGGAGCCAAGTATCCACCAGGGTCTTCGCCAGCTCGGCGCCAATGACTCGCTCTCCCATGCACATGATCTGCGCGTTATTGCTCTTGCGGCTTCGTTCCGCTGAATAGGGGTCGTGGCACACTGCCGCACGGATCCCCGGGACCTTGTTGGCGCAAATGCACATACCGATGCCAGTGCCGCACAGCAGGATGCCCCGCTGGAACCCGCCGGACGCCACAGCATCTGCCACAGTGTACGCCACATTCGGATAAAGTACCGTATTACCTTGGGCAACACCGAAGTCCGTGACTTCGATCTCCGCATGCTTTTCTTTTAGGTGCTCCATAATGATTACTTTCAAACGGTATGCTGCTTCATCACAGCCGATCGCCAGTTTCATGCGCTTTCTCCTTCCAACAGCTCTAACATTCCATCCGCCATAGCCTGCAGCAGGAGGCAGCAGGAGGCAGCTCCGGCGTCCAAAACGCCCCTAGAGCGTTCGCCCAAACGGCTGGAACGTCCGAATTTCGCGACCATGTCCTTTGTGGAATCCCGCCCGCGTTCCGCAGCGGTCTTCATTGTTTTCAACGTATCCGCGAAAGAAGCGGCCTCTTCAGCCCCATGCTTCAACGTATCCATCGCAGGGAAGAGGGTGTCTACCAAAGTCTTGTCACCGACCTGGGCCTCTACGATCCCCTGCAGACCCGTCAGCCCCGCTTCCAGCATGGCCGCAAACAGGGGAAGACCGATATCTTCTGCATCCTCTGCCGCAGCAGCCATATCCATGAAGATTGTGCCGTAAATAGGCCCCATGGAGCCGCCGATTTCAGAAAACAAGATCGTTCCCAGCTGGTCTAAGCCATCGGAAAAGGAGACCTCTTCCGACATTCTCTTTTCAAAGAGAGTAAAGCCCTTCGCCATATTCATCCCATGATCGCCATCACCGATGAGACCATCCACCTCACCTAAAAACGCCTTGTTCTCCCGGATGGCTTTTACCATATGTAAGAGGATAGGCTTTCCGGCTGCGTTTTTAAATGCTTCCATTTCTGCCTCCTGTCACTTCTGCTGCAGGCCAACGGTCCAGGCAGGGGCGTCTAACAAGGTCTTGAGCTCCTCGTCCAGTTTCATTACCGTCAGTGTTGCGCCCATCATATCCAGAGAAGTGAAATAGTTCCCCACATAGGAACGGTGTACTTTGATGCCTTTAGCAGAGAGGATCTTTTCGACTTCATTATAGAGCACATATAGCTCCATTACCGGAGTCGCGCCTAGGCCGGACACCAGCACCGCAACCTCATCTCCGGCGGCAAAAGGATAGTCCGGGAGCACGATATCCGTCATGCGCTTTGCCATCTGCTCTGCAGATTCTATGGGACAGACTTCCACACCCGGTTCTCCGTGATGGCCGATGCCGACCTCCATAGTACCCGGCTTGATCTCAAAGTTTGGATTGCCCACAGCAGGCAGGGTGCAAGGAGAAAGCCCAATGCCTACGCTGCGGCAATGGTCGATGGCCTTTTGTGCGCTGGCGATCACCTCGTCCAGGCTGCCGCCAGCCGAAGCCCGAGCGCCGCCGATTTTCCACATGAAGATCTCACCTGCCACGCCCCGACGTTTTTCGGCCTGCTCCTTGGGGGCACTGGCTACATCATCGTTGGCGACAACGGTCTTTACTGTCAGCCCCTGCTTAGCAGCCATTTTTACTGCCATTTTAACATTCAGATTGTCTCCGGAGTAATTCCCGTACAGACAAGCGACGCCCTGCCCGCGATCCGCCGCGTGAAAGGCATCCAGAAATGCAGCGGCAGTGGGGGAGGAACAAATTTCACCCACGGCAGCCGCATCACACATCCCTTCGCCCACATAGCCGATAAAAGCCGGCTTATGGCCGCTGCCGCCACCCGCCACAACGCCGGTGCGTCCCGGCTCCATATGAGCGGATCTCACTACACGGCCATTCTCGCTTCTCTCCACAAGGTCGGAATGCGTTTTCAAAAAGCCTTGCAGCATCTCGTCCACAATATTGTCAGGATCGTTCATGATCCGCTGCATAGCAGTGTCCTCCTTATGCTTATTTTTTCAGGTCCAGGAAGCAGCTGGAGAGACCAGAAACTCCTCTGCCCCTGAGCCGTTTCGCTTGATCAGTTACTCGCTTTTTTCCAGCGCCTTCAAGGCGTGTGCCACAGCGATGAAGCCCTGGTCACGGTGGAGGAATGCTTTTTCAGCCTTGTCACCGCTGTAATCATAGAAGCCCTTTCCGTTCTTCAGGCCGTATTTCCCTTCCTCATAGGCCCTCTTCAGAATGGGAGGAACACCGCCATCATTGCACAGGCTGTCGAACATATAGCTTCCCACATGGTTAAAAATGTCGATGCCGCCGAAATCCATTGTTTCAAAGGGACCCACAACTGCATACCGCATACCCAGGCCATATCTCACGACATTATCCACGTCCTCCAGACTGGCATATCCTTCCTCGACACAGTGGCACGCCTCGCGGACGATGGCATACTGCAGACGGTTGAGGATGAAGCCGGTGGGGTCCTTATACACCCGGACGGGCTTCTGCTCCAGGCTGAGCGCCACATCGTATACGATCTGCAACGCTTCTTCAGAGCTCTTCTCTCCGGCGATGACCTCGACCAGGGGGATCAGGTGGGGCGGATTGACCCAGTGCATCCCGGTAAATCTGGCAGGGTCCTTCACCGCTTTGGCGATTTCCGTAATGGACATCCCGGAAGTGTTCGTGCATATTACAATCTCCGGCCGCACCAGCTCAGACGCCTCGCGCCAGAAAGCGTGGCGCAGTTCCATGTTCTCCACAGTGGACTCCAAAACAAAATCTGCCTGGGAAAAATACTCTTTGGAGGTTGTCATAGTGATGCGCTCTACCAAAGCGGCGGACTCCTCTGCAGTCAGTTCACCGCTCGCCACCTCTGCCTCTTGATTGACGGAAATGACGCCCCGCGCCTTTTCAAGGCTCCTTTCGGCAATATCGTAAAGAATGACCTCATAGCCGTGCTTGGCAAAGATCTGGGCGAAAGAGGAACCCATTACGCCGGCACCGGCTAACAATACCTTGCGGATATCTTTTTGCTGTAACATTGTTGCTTCTCCTTTCTGTAGCCCCAAACCTTAATTCTGTTCCTTGATATTCTGCATGATCTCGAACCGCTCGCCGTTGATCCCCCGGAAGAAGGTCACCAACAGGTCCATATCGCCCAGATTGGGCACGCTGCGGATTTCGGCTTCCTCACAGGTCACCTTGGGATGCTTCAGCAGCTTCTCCTTCACCGCGTGGATATCGTCCACCAGGATGGCAAAGTGGTGGTCTACCTGCAGATACTTTTCCCGGAGCTCTTCGGGGGTGTGGGTGGGGACCCAAAGAAGCTCCAAGGTGAAATTGCCCAGCCGCAACATAGCCAGCCGCTCATGGGCCACTTCTACCACACCGTAATACAGCACCTCAAAGCCAAAGGTCTCCTGATAGAACTGTACGCTCTCCTCGAGATCTGCTACGAAAAAAGCCGTGTGATGGGTGGTCACCACATGATCGCCCACATAGTATTTTTTCTGCATTGCCGATAAGTCCTTTCATTTTTTAACATTAAATATAGTGCAGCGCCCGGAGCAGTTGACCTACCCGGACGCCGCAGGCCGCTTTAAGACATCATCATATTGGGCAGGAACAGGATAATCTGGGGGAAAATCATGCAGATGGCAATGGTCAACAGCATCAGGACGATGTAGGGGAGCGCATGCTTAAAGATGGTAGCCACATCCACAATGTCGCCCAGAACACCTTTGCAGGCGAACACGATGGTGCCGAAGGGCGGCGTGATCTGGCCAATGCAGACGGCCATCACCAGGATAACGCCCCACCAGACTTGGTTGTAGCCCATGGCCTGGATCACCGGCTGGATAATGGGGGTTGTCAGCAGGATGATGGAGTTGCCGTCGATGACGCAGCCCAGAGCCAGGACCAGCAGCAGGAACACGCCGATGAGGGCCCAGTTGGGGAGATTGGCACTGAGGATGCTGGTAGAGACCCACTTCACAGCGCCGCTGACGCTCAGCAGGCGGCTGTACATCTGGGCGGAGACCAACAGCATGAGGATGCCGGCGCTGCCCTTGCTGGTATCCAGCAGGATGGAACCGGTGCTCTTCCAGGTCAGGGAACGCTTGCACAGGGCGATGATGAAGGCACCCAAGCAGCCGATAGCGCTGGCTTCCGTGGGGGTAACATAGCCGCCCCAGATGCCGCCCAGCACTACGATGATCAAGAGCACAATGGGCAGTGCACGCAGGGTGGACTCCAGCTTGCCCTTGGGATCAGGGTCCTCATAGAGAGGCTTGCGGGTCACAGGATCCAGGCCGATGGCAGCGGGATGTCTGGTGCCATAGATCGATGTATAGATGATGAAGATGGTGGCCATCAGGATACCAGGCAGAACACCGCCAACGAACAGCTGGCCGATGGACACCTGTGCCACAGTACCGTAAACGATAAAGAACAGGCTGGGCGGGATGATCATGCCCAGATTGGATGAACCGCAGACGATACCTGTCGCAAAGTTCGAGTCATACTTATACTTGCGCATCTCGGGGATAGCTACCTGGCTGAACACGGTGGCAGAGGCCACGCTGACGCCGGTCACGGCCGCGAACACAGCGTTGCCGATAACGGTGGCGGCAGCCAGGCCGCCGGGGACCCTCTCCAGCATCTTGTGGGCCCACTTAAACAAGTCGCCAGCCGAACCAGAGACCGCCATGATGGTGCCCATGAGCATGAAGAGCGGGATCACACAGTATGTATATGTGCGGATAGCGTTGAATGCGGTGGTCGAGAGCACGCTCAGTGCCGTAGAAAGATTGCTGGTGACCAAAAATAGTCCCACAAAGCTCAGGGACATCAGGGTAAACGAAATGTGGACACCAGCAAACACGCAGACGAACAGCAATGCAACGGTGACCAGAGCAATGACAATGCTAGTGTTCATTCCTTCTCGCCCTCCTTTTTCACAGCTTTCACGATCAGCTTAATAAAGTTGTAAATCGCCGCATAGAATGTGAACCATGCGCCGAACAGTGTCAAAACATAGAAGGGACCCATGGGCATCAGGAACGTGCCCTCGGAGTCAAACTGATTGGTCGCAAAGGATTGGAGAGTCGGCTTGATCATAGCGTAGGCCATGAGCAGGAACAGTACGGTGCCGATACCTTCGGCGATTAGGTCCAGAATGAGCTTCGTTTTGGAGGAAGCCCGCGCATACAAGAATTCAGACCGGGTATGGCCTGCTACGAAAGTCACATAGGGCAGTCCCAGAAACATGGCGACTACCAGCAAGTTACGGACGATCACGGAAGCGCCGTTAAAGGCAGAATGGAGAAAGGTGCGCAGACCCACGTCCGCAGAGGTAATCAGCATCATGGCGATCAGCATGATACCGCCCAGCAGACATAAGAATTTTGAAATGAGTATCAGAGCATTATTGATTGACTTCAACATTTTCATGGTAAATTTTTTCATCCCTTTCTTTTCTTATACAGAGAGGAAAAAAGCCGCAGACTTGACCTATGCTCAATGAGCCAAGCCTGCGGCGCTTTTAGACATTCCCCGCTATATGCGGCCAGTCAGATTCAGCTATTTTGAGATCAATAATTGAACTGCCAGTCGCGGGGAATGTTAACACCGTTTTCCTTCAGCAGCTCCACATAGCGTTCCAGAATCTTCAAACCAGTGGGGCCAAGCTCGGTAGCGGTATCGGGGATATTGGGCAGGGCGTTCAGCCAGGCAGCCTTCTCTTCATCACTCATCGTCACGATGGTACCGCCGGCCTCCACAAAAGTATCGTATGCCTTGGAACGGCACTCGTTGGTGTACTCCAAGTGATACTGCTCCAGCTCCTTGCTGACTTCCAGGATGATGTCCTGCACCTCAGTGGGGAGAGAGTTCCACTTCGTCAGGTTCACGGTCAGCACCTCACCCATGGTGGAATCCAGACCGATGTCCGTCGCGTATTTGCAGATGTCCTGATAGTTTGCCTTCACAGCCCAGTGAGGAGCAGCGAACTGGCCGCTGATCAGGCCGGTCTGCAGGGAGGTGTATCCATCGCCCATGTTGGACTGGATGCCAACAGCGCCGGTGTTCTCCAGCCACAGCAGGTTACGGCCGGAGCCTCCAATCTTCTTGCCGCTCAAGTCAGAGAACTTCTCGATGGGAGTGGAGGAGAATACCTCATAGGAGTCCAGGACCATCTTAGCCAGCAGCTTCTGGTTGTACTGGGTCTCGAAGGAGGTCACCAGCTCATCGGAGAACTCCTCATACAGCTGGTCGGACACCTTCTGGAGCAGGGCGTTGTCACCAGTGCAGAAGGGGAGGTAGATGCTGTACTGATGATAGGGAAGCTGGCCGGAAACAGGGGAGACAGTGATGGCACACAGATCCAGCAGGCCATCCTGCGTGGCGGTCACTGTTTCGGACAGGCCGGCCACGGTGCCGTAAGCATCCGTCCACTCGATCTCATAATCGGTGTTCTCGGAAACGCGCTTGGCGACCTCAGGCTTGAAGAAGTTATCCAGGCTGTCCAGGTATTCCATGGAGCCTACAGTGTGGCCCGCGCCGATGACCAGGTTGATGGTTTGCTTTTTGCCGGCAGAGTCACCGGAGTTGCTGCCGGAGTTATCATCGGAAGACGTGCCGTTGTTGCCGCAGGAGGAGAGGGAAAGACTAAGGACCAGTGCCAGAGCAAGAGCTGTAAATTTTTTCATGTTCTTTCTCCCTTTTCTTTTTTTATGACCGCCGAAGCGGGGATCATTTCTTGGCAAAAGTGGACTTGCTGAAGTCGTAATTCTCACTCCCGTCGGGATAGCGGTAACGACCTTTATCCTTGTCAGCGGGATAGTTGAAGCGGCCCCCGCAACGCATGATCATGGTCTTGATCTCGGGGGTGTTCTCGCTGACGATGCGAGTAAACTGGTTCACCAGCAGCTCAGGGTCGCCGGCGGTGTTGGCCCAGTTGTCATAGTGATCGGGAATCAGCAGCTTGGCCTTCAGAGTCTGGCCAACGCGGGCACAGTCATACGGAGTCATCTTATCGGTAGCACCGGGAGCGTTGCAGCCCATATCGAAGATTGCCACATCGATGTTATACTTCTGGGCAACTGCCACATAGCCGTCATGATACCAGGTATCGCCCATGAAGAGGATGTTGCCCGCGCTGGTCTTGAACAGGTAGCAACAGGCAGCTTCCTCGAAGGGCCGCAGCAAATCGCCGTCGAAGGTCCTGATGGCGGTCTGATCGTAGCAGATCAGGAAGTCCACCTCAGCGCCCTTCACCTTGACGGACTCGCCGACTTTGGCGACCACGATGCGGTCATCGGGAACGCCGAAGCCCTGCAGCTTCTTCACTGCTACGGGAGGTGCATAGAACGGAGCGTCGGTGGTGGCCGTCATGGCCTTCACAGCGTACAGGTCGCAGTGATCCTGGTGGGCATGGGTGCAGAAAATGCCATCGATATGGTTGAACTTCCAAGGATCGATCACCTGAGGATTGAGGCGGATCCAGTTGATGCTGTCAGCACCGGCCTGCTTGCACACGCCGCAGTAGTACAGCTCCGTATACATGGAGGGACCGCAGTACTGGTCGATCATAAAGATGCCGCCTTCATCGGTCTTCAAGACCCAGGAGGGACCGCCGCACCACCAGAGGCTGACCTGTCCCTTGGGCACTTCATAGCCCTCGATCTCCCGATTCAAGAAGCTTCCCCACTCAGGGAAGGTATCCTCCAACCACTGAGTTCGATCCATAGGGTGGTTCTGGTTCAAGTAGGCACCAGAAGGGAAGCCGCGTCCATCAGTCTTAGGCACTTGGTTCGTCATTGTCTTGTCCTCCTTGTGTAATAGTATAATAATGTTAGGATTGCGCACCATCTATGTTGTCCTACATCCTACATAAATGATAGCAAAGTCATACATGTTTGTCAATTGTGCTAACTCGTACAAAATTGGCTTTAAAATTTGTTAAACTGAACATTTTTCCTTGCTATAATTACTGTTTTGATATATCATGTACCAAACAACAAATATGCGATCTGCAAAATTTTGTGCTTTATCGACTGCTAAATTTCTTCCTTTTGAGCTTTCTTGTCTGATGTCATATTTTTTCGGAGGAAGCATTGACTTCCATTTGAAAATTAAATAAAATATGGAAAGACAAGCACTATATCTGAATAGATGCCGCAACCTACAAATTATTTTTAAGGAGACTTATTACTCAATGCCACTTCCAAACGATAAAAATACATCCGCACTACAGCAGCTGACTTTCTTGGATGACCTGGTTGCCAGTGAACGCCGTAATATTTCCGATGTGATCTTTCGGCGTATCCGAGATGCTATCATTAGCGGTGAGCTTCCTCCAGGCTATGTATTCCCTAATGAAAATGAGCTTTGCAAGAAGCTGAATATCGGCCGCAGCAGCCTCCGGGAAGCCTATTCGCCCCTGGAGACCTTGAAGCTGATCTCCCGCAGCAAAGCTGGGACATATGTAAATGACTTGGATATTTACCAGAATGCGATGAACTTTGAGGCAATCGCTAAGCAGACCGATGTGAAAAACATCGCTGAGTATCGCCAGATATTCGAAATAGGGGCTATCCAATTGGCTGCAAAGCGTGCAACGGAAAAGAACGTCACACGCTTAAGAGAGATCCTAAAAAAAATGGAGGAAGTCCCAGAGGACTCCGTCGCTCTTTCACAGTATGATTTTGAATTTCATGCCTACCTGATGAAGATGACTCACAATGAGCTTCTCATCGTCATGTTCAATTCCATCCGGAATGCATATAAGAACCTCACCGAAAGCATATTTGCTATGGGATGCCTGCCAACGACGATAAACGAGCATTTGGCCATCGTGGATGCCATCGCTGACCACGACTCAGCACTTGCCGCTCATATGATGCAGCTCCATCTATCAAATATAGAGACTTTTCGTAATCGCCAGTCGGCCGCGGCAGGGAAGGCCTCCGAAAAATAAGCAGATCGGGACGAGTCAGATGACTGGACTGCCCCAGTAAAAAAAGAGAGCTCTATTACAGTTAATGTTATTAAGCTAAGAACCGGGGCGAATACCCCGGTTCTTAACTTTCGCTTCTTTAGGCGTTTTTCCAAAAAATTGCACGAAATAAGTTGCTGCTTTTTGCGCCCTCCTATCAGAAAACGCTTAACTTAATGACATTGGGGGTCCGCCCTCTCTTGCATCTCTCTTATTTCTGCTCAGCGGCCGCCTTCTGGTCCATCAGCGCCTTGTCTACACAGAAGAAGGTGAACTCCCCCGTGGCCAGCAGCCTGCCGCCCTCTCCGGTGATGTCCACAGCGGTGAGCACCGTGGACTTTCCACGGTGCCGGACCCAAGCAGAGGCCCGCACCGTCCCTGTGGCCTGGTTGCGCAGGAAGTGGAGCGCGCTGGTCTGTGTGACGTAATACCGCCCGTCGCTGTGGGCCGCCGCGCCGGTGGCGTTGTCCGCCAGGGTGTAGATGGCGCCGCCATGAATCAGCCCATAGGGGTTGCAGCTCTCCGGGCGGATGTCCAGCTTGAAGACCGCCCGGTCTTTTTCCACGCGTTCCAGCTCGATATAATTATGGAGCATGAAGGCATTCTTCCTCATTCGTGTCTCCGCGCTCTCCCGGATATGTTCTAGAGATTCTTCCATCGTGTGCTTCCTTTCCGTTTTCAAACAATTTTTCTTCTATTTTAATGGGAGGGGGGAGAATCTGTCAAGAACTGCGAAAGTTCATGCTGCCTGTCCGTGTTTATCTGTATACGCATAGAAAGACCAGAGCGCCGGCTGTATAGCCGTCGCCCTGGTCCGCTTTCCACATACTGTTAAAAATGCACTGACTCCAGTGTCTCCAGTTCTGCCTGCCACAGTGCCGCGGAAGCATCGCTCGGCATCCGCCAGTCGCCGCGGGGGGAGAGTGCCGCAGAACCTACCTTGGGGCCGTCCGGCAGACAGCTGCGCTTGAACTGCTGAGAGAAGAAGCGGCGGTAGAAGGTCTTCAGCCACTTCAGGATCACATCTGGGGTGTAAGTCTTTCCCAGGGCATACAGCGCCAGACGGTAGATCTTCCGGGGCGGGAAGCCCCAGCGGAGCATGTAGTATAGGAAGAAGTCGTGTAGCTCATAGGGCCCCACCAGATCCTCGGTCCGCTGGCTGATCTCCCCTTGGACAGCGGGCAGCAGCTCCGGGGAGACAGGGGTGTCCAGAATATCCTCCAGCACGTCATGGAGGGCCTCGTCCTTCTCCGCGTTGTCCCGGGCCAGATAGGCCACCAAATGCCGCACCAGGGTCTTGGGGATGGAGCAGTTGACGGCGTAGTTGCTCATGTGGTCGCCATTGTAGGTGCACCAGCCCAGGGCCAACTCACTGAGATCTCCCGTGCCGATCACCAGGCCGCCGGTCTGGTTTGCAATGTCCATCAGGACCTGGGTCCGCTCCCGGGCCTGGCCGTTTTCAAAGGTGACGTCATGGTTCTCCATGCTCTGTCCGATGTCGGTGAAATGTCGCCGCACCGCCTGGGAGATGTCGATGATCTTCAGCGTGGCACCCATCCGCTCCGCCAGCAGCTCCGCGTTTGACTTCGTCCGGGCAGTGGTGCCGAAGCAGGGCATGGTGACGGCCACGATGTCGCTGGCGGGCCGATTCAGCATCCCCATGGCCAGGGCCGTGATCAGCAGGGCCAGGGTAGAGTCCAGCCCGCCGGAGAGGCCCACCACCGCCGTCTTGGCGCCGGTGTGCTCCAGCCGCTTCTTCAGACCCAGGGAGGCGATCCGCAGGATCTCCTCACACCGCTCCGCCCGGCCCGCGGCATCCTCCGGCACGAAAGGAGATGGGGAGACGTACCGGGTGAGCCGGGTCTCCTCCACCGGCAACGTGAAGCCGCACCGCCAGATCTCCGGCGGCTCCTTGCCGAAGGTGAAGGTGTTGGTCCGGCGGCGGTCATGGATCAGCCGGTCCACATCGATCTCGCTGACGGTGAGTCCGGTGGCAAACCGCCGCTCCGCCAGCAGGGTACCGTTTTCCGCGATCATATTGTGGCCGGTGAACACCACATCGGTGGTGGACTCTCCCTCTCCGGCATCCGCGTACACATAACCGCACATCAGCCGGGCGGACTGGCCTGTCACCAGGGAGCGGCGGTAGTCCGCCTTGCCCACCAGATCATTGGATGCGGAGAGGTTCAGAATCACGGTGGCGCCCTTCCGGGCCAGCTCCACGGAGGGCGGCGCCGGGGCCCACAGATCCTCGCAGATCTCCACGCCGATCACCAAGTTGGGCATGGTGTCGCAGGCAAAGGTCTGGTTCGTACAGAGACTCACATGCTGCCCGCACAGCTCAATCCCGTGCTCCACGCCGCTGCCGGATGCAAACCACCGCTGCTCATAAAACTCCCCATAATTGGGCAGATAGACCTTGGGAATCAGCCCCAAAATCTCTCCTTTTTGTATAATAGCCGCGCAGTTATACAATTTGTTGTCCCATTTATCCCACACGGGCAGGCCAAGGGCCGTCACGATCTCCAGATTTCTTGTAGCCTCCAGGATGGTCTGAAGGCCCTCCTCGGCGCCCCGGAGCAGCGTGTCCTGCAGGAACAGATCTCCGCAGGTGTAGCCGGTGAGGCACAGTTCCGGAAGAGCCAGCACCTTCACCCCCTGCTTGTCCGCCTCCCGCATCAGGGTAAAAATTTGTTCCGCGTTATAGCGGCAGTCCGCCACCCGGATTTTGGGGGTGCCTGCGGCCACGGAGATAAAACCGTCTCTCATGTTGAAAAGCCTCCTTGAAGGAAAAACCTGTATGTTGGATATTCTACACCCGACGGCCCGGATTTACAAGAAAGGGCCTTGTTTTTTTGGCGGCATTCTGATATTCTGAATGCAATCAAACCTCCCGCGCCCTCTTGCCGGATGGGAATGCCGATGGGCCTGGAGACTGCTCCGCAGGTATTGCGAGGAGCGGTCCCCGGGCTTTTCTTCTCTGCATCCGGGTGGAACAGCGGCACCATCTTTCAAAGGAGGAACGCCATTATGCCGTTTCAGCTGCGCCCCTATTTTCCGCCGGTCTTTTCCACACCCGCACTGGAAAACGCACCGGACGCCGTCTTTCGCCCGGCGCCCCGGGACGGCGTGGCGCCGGAGAATTTCCACGCCATGAGCATCTTTCCGGAATACTTCAAAATCGCAGGGCAGTGGCATCTGGCCCGGGAGAGCCGGATGGACTGCGTGGCCGTGTGGGATCGGGGCCGCATCGACGTCCGGGAATTCCGCCGCCTGCGGCAGGGAGAGCTGGTGGCCGTCGGCCGCACAGAACAGGGAGAGGAGGGGATCCTCGTCCACCCGGACGGCTTCCGGGAGCGCCGGGTTGCCAGAGATGTGTTTGCCTTCCGGCAGGGCCGCTCCCGGGAGACCGCCTTTTCCCGGGACTATGACGAGCTCTATGAACTGCTGCGCCACGAACGGGACCACGGCAAGGTGGTCTGGGTGATGGGGCCCGCCTTCGCCTTTGACCACGACGCACGCAACGCCTTCTCCCGGCTCATCGCAGGCGGCTTTGTCCATGCCGTGCTGGCGGGCAACGCGCTGGCCACCCATGATCTGGAGGCAGCCTACCTCAACACTGCCCTGGGGCAGAACATCTACACGCAGGAAAGTCAGCCCAACGGGCACTACAACCATCTGGACACCATCAACCGGGTGCGGCTCCACGGATCGATTCCCGCCTTTCTGAAAGCGGAGCAGATCGAAAACGGCATTCTGCACACCTGCGAACGGCACGGCGTCCCGTACATACTGGCGGGCTCCATCCGGGCCTCTGCCGCCGGTGCTGGCAGACGTCTATGCCGCTCAAGACGCCATGCGGGCAGAGATCCGCTCCGCCACCACGGTGATCTGCATGGCCACTGCCCTCCACACCATCGCCGCCGGAAACATGACCCCCTCCTACCGGGTGCTGGCAGACGGAACCGTGCGGCAGGTGTATTTCTACTGCGTGGATATCTCAGAATTTGCCGTGAACAAACTCAGTGACCGGGGAAGCCTCTCCGCCCGGGGCATCGTCACCAATGTGCAGGACTTCATCGTCCATCTCAGCAAGGAGCTGATCCAGCCGTAAACACACAAAGGACCGCCATATGGCGGTCCTTTGTGCTGTGTGTGTTTTTAGGAGGGAGAAAACGCATCGGGTTTGGGAGGACCCTTTGCTTGATTATAAAGATATCCGAAAATTTTTTCTAAATTATGTTTTTCTTATGAACAGATTGTGAATGTTTTTTTCTGTTTTCGTAAACAGCGGAAAAATTTAGAAAAACTTGTCTTTTTTTGGAAGATAGGTCTGTTTCTCTCACTTTTTCTCCCCATGAGAAGGAAGCGGGGGCTATCAGGATCTCCGGCCGCCACCAGCTCATCACAGTGGTTGCTGTATGCGCTCTCCGCATGGTCCCTCGCCCGGCAGAGCCGGTGGGGGACCTAATTTTTTTGATTTGCCCGGCGAGAGGAAATTCCGACTCCGCCGTGGCTTTGCCGTCGTCGAACCGCTTGTACGGCGCCTGCCCCGTTCTGCGGGGTACAGGAGACATACTACTTGTATTTCTGACTCTCCGCCACCGCCAGCTCATCACAGCGGTTGTTGTACGCATTCTCCGCATGGCCCTTGACCCAATGGTAACGGATGGAATGAACCTCTGTCAGGGACAGCAGCCTGTCCCAGAGATCCGGATTCAGGGCGGGCTTCTTGTCAGCTTTTTTCCAGCCCCTAGCCTTCCAGCCTTTGGCCCAGCCCTTTTCCAGCCCGTCGATCACATATTTGGAATCGGACCAGAGGTCCACGATGCAGGGCTCCTTCAGCAGGGACAGTGCTTGGATCACGGCGGTGAGCTCCATGCGGTTGTTGGTGGTGGCGGCCTCTCCGCCGGAGAGCTCCCGGCTGTGGGGGCCGTACATCAAAATCGCGCCCCAGCCGCCGGGGCCCGGGTTGCCGGAGCAGGCGCCGTCGGTGTAGATGGTGACTGTTTTCATCATGAAATCCTTTTGGAAGATGGTTTTGAATGGGGGAGCCGTCTCCTCGGGAACAGCTCCCCCTGTGTTCTGATAAACATTCCGGCAGAAGCGTTTTCGCCCCGGCTCCGGACGGCCTTATTCCTCGGCCTCAGCGCTGCCCTCCTCATGGTCTGTGAGCGCCAGGGAGATCACGTGATCCCCCTCCTCCTTGAACCGCATGACGATGACGCCCTGAGTGGCCCGACCCGCGGTGCGGATGCTGTCCACCGGGGTGCGGATCAGGATGCCTGCCTGGGTCACCAGCAACAGGTCCTCCGTGCCGTCCACCACCTTGATGCCCACCACGGGGCCGGTCTTGTCCGTCACCATGTAGTTCTTGATGCCGAGGCCACCCCGGTTGGTGATCCGATAGTCCTCCACCGGCGTCTGCTTGCCGTAGCCGTTTTCCGTGATGGCCAGCACCGCATGATTGACCTTGGCACGGGCGGCGCCCACTACGTAATCGCCCTGGCGCAGGCGGATACCCCGCACACCCACGGCGTCCCGGCCCATGGGCCGCACATCGTTCTCGTCAAAGCAGACTGCCATACCGTCATGGGTGGCGATGAGGATCTTCTGGCTGCCGTCAGTCTCCCGGACAGCGATCAGCTGGTCACCCTCCTCCATCCGCAGGGCACGGATGCCGTTGTTCCGCAGATTCTTCAGAGTATTGGCCGGCAGGCGCTTCACCGTGCCGTTCCGGGTAACCATGAAGAGGAAGCGGCCGTCGTCCTCAATGGACCGGGTATGGATCATGGCTTGGATCCGCTCGCCCTGCTCCACCTGAAGGATGTTGACGATGTTGGTCCCCTTGGCAGCCTTGCCGGACTCGGGGATTTGATACCCCTTCTTCCGGTAGACCTTGCCGGTGTCGGTGAAGAAGAGGATATAGTCGTGGGTGGAGGCAGTAAACACATCCACCACGTAGTCCTCCTCCCGGGTGGTGATGCCCTTCTTGCCCATGCCGCCCTTGGACTGGGCGGTGTACTCGCTGGCAGGTGTCCGCTTGATGTAGCCCGCCTGGGTCAGGGTGAAGACACACTGCTCCTCCTCGATCAGGTCCTCGATGTCGATCTCATCCTCCACATCCTGGATCTCCGTGACCCGATCATCGCCGAATTTGTCGGAGATGGCCTGGAGCTCCTCCTTCAGCACCTTGCGCAGCAGCTCGTCGGAGGAGAGCAGCTGGTTGAAGTAGGCGATCTTTTCCTCCAGCTCCTTGTACTCCGCCTCCAGCTTCTCCCGGTCCAGGCCCTGAAGGGCTTTCAGCCGCATATCCAGAATGGCCTGGGCCTGGATATCGTCCAGACCGAAGCGGGACATCAGGTTCTCCTTGGCGTTGTCGTAGCTGCTGCGGATGATTTTGATAACCTCGTCGATGTTGTCCTGAGCCACCAGCAGACCCTCCAGCAGGTGGGCCCGCTCCTGGGCCTTGCGCAGGTCGTACTTGGTTCGGCGGATAATGACCTCCTCCTGGAAGGCCAGATACTCGTCAATGATGTGGCGCAGGGAGAGGATCTTGGGCTGAGACTGGTTATTCACCAGGGCCAGCATGTTGATGGCAAAGCTGGTCTGCAGCTGGGTCTGGGCGAACAGGCGGTTCAGCACCACCTGGGGGTTGGCGTCCCGCTTCAGCTCGATGACGATGCGCATTCCGTCCCGGTCGGACTCGTCCCGGATGTCGGAGATGCCGTCCAGACGCTTGTCTTCCACCTGGTCGGCCATGCTCTTGATGAGCATACGCTTGTTGACCTGGTAGGGGATCTCGGTGATGACAATGCGCGTGCGGTCCTTGCCGAACTCCTCAAACTCATGCCGGGCCCGGATCACCACCCGGCCCCGGCCGGTGGCATAGGCCTGCCGGATGCCGCTGCGACCCATGATGATGCCCCGGGTGGGGAAGTCCGGCCCCTTGACGTACTGCATCAGATCACTGAGCTGAGCCTCCGGATTGTCCAGCACGCAGATGCAGGCGCCGATCACCTCCCGCAGGTTGTGGGGCGGAATATTGGTGGCCATGCCCACCGCGATGCCGCTGGAGCCGTTCAGCAGATTGGGAAACCGGGAGGGCAGGACACGGGGCTCCTTGCGGGTCTCGTCGAAGTTGGGGTCCCAGTCCACAGTGTCCTTTTCAATATCCCGCAGCATCTCGTCGGAGAGCCGGGACATCCGGGCCTCCGTGTACCGGTAGGCCGCCGGGGGATCGCCATCCACGGACCCGAAGTTGCCGTGGCCGTCCACCAGGGGATAGCGCATGGAGAAATCCTGAGCCAGGCGGACCAGAGCGTCATAGACGCTGGCGTCGCCGTGGGGATGGTACCGGCCCAGCACGTCGCCCACGCAGGTGGCGGACTTTTTGAAGGGTTTGTCCACCGTGAGGCCATCCTCGTACATGGCGTAGAGGATCCGGCGATGGACGGGCTTCAGGCCATCCCGCACGTCAGGGAGAGCCCGGCCCACGATGACGCTCATGGCGTACTCAATGTAGGATTTCTCCATCTCGGGGACCAGCGGTGACTCCACGATCTTCTGTTCGGGGTACCGGATCTCCTCAGGATCGTATTGGGGCTTTTTGCTCATGTATCGTATCTCCTTTTTGTAGGGGCCGGCGCCCTCGCCGGCCCGCAAAGGCATATCTGATCGGACGGGCGGCCGAGGGCAGCCGCCCTACGGATCAATAGTCAAGATTGACCGCGTATTGGGCGTTGCGCTCGATAAATTCCTTCCGGGGCTCCACCTTCTCGCCCATCAGGATGGTAAAGGTCTCGTCCGCGGCCACGGCGTCATCCAGCGTGATACGCCGGAGCGTCCGGGTGGTGGGGTCCATGGTGGTCTCCCACAGCTCATGGGGGTTCATCTCACCCAGGCCCTTGAACCGGGAGATGTCGATCTTGGCGTTGGGGTTGTCGCCCCGCATCTCGGCGGCGATCTTCTCCCGCTGGATGTCGTCAAAGGCCACTCGGGTGGTCTTGCCACGGGTCAGCTTATACAGGGGCGGAACGGCGGAGTAGACATAGCCCTCCTCGATCAGGGGCCGCATGAAGCGGAAGAAGAAGGTCAGCAGCAGAGTACGGATATGGGCGCCGTCCACATCGGCATCGGCCATGATGATGACCTTGTGATACCGGAGCCTGTTCAGATCGAACTCATCCCCGATGCCCGCGCCCAGGGCTGTGATGACAGGCTGGAGCTTGTCGTTGCCGTAGACCTTGTCTGCCCGGGCCTTCTCCACGTTCAGCATCTTGCCCCACAGGGGGAGAATGGCCTGGAACCGGGAATCCCGCCCCTGGGTGGCGGAGCCGCCTGCGGAGTCTCCCTCGACGATATAGAGCTCCGTCAGCTCCGGATTGTTCTCATTGCAGTCCCGCAGCTTATCCGGCATGGCGGCGCCGCCGAGAGCCGTCTTGCGGCGGATGGATTCCCGGGCCTTTTTGGCGGCCTCTCTCGCCCGATTGGCAGTGAGAGCCTTATCCAGGATCATCCGGCCCACCTGGGGGTTCTCCTCCAGGAAGATCTCCAGCTTTTCGGAGACGATGTTATTCACCAGGGTCCGGATCTCACTGTTGCCCAACTTCGACTTGGTCTGGCCCTCAAACTGGGCCTCTGTCAGCTTGACGGAAATGACGCAGGTGAGGCCCTCCCGGCAGTCCTCGCCGGAGACCTTCTCGTCATCCTTCAGCAGCTTGATCTTCCGGCCGTAGGCGTTCAGCACATTGGTGAGAGCCCGCTTGAAGCCCTCCTCGTGCATGCCGCCCTCCGGGGTGTGGACGTTGTTGG
>OGXN01001509.1_pt1 | contig 21837 bp, 25 predicted proteins | sample 1576281 | NCBI WGS metagenome assembly OGXN01 (sample SAMEA3541494, study PRJEB24748) | human gut metagenome | biome: human gut; feature: human-associated habitat; material: faeces | place: China | collected 2012
CCCGCCATGTTTGTATCCGGCTCCACCCACATGGCGCCTTCGGCGATCCATTGGCCCTTTTTAACTGCCTTTCTGATTTCCTCAAACAGCTCCGGATAGTATTTCCGGCACATCTCATAGCAGGCCGGCTGGCTCTGGATAAACCGGTATTCGGGATATTCCTCCAGAAGCCGCAGCTGGGCTGCGAAAGTCCGCTCCGCTTTTCGTTCTGTTTCTTCCACCGGCCACAGCCAGGCCAGATCCAGATGTGCATTTCCTATTGCCCAGAATAAAGGAGCTGTGGTTCCGTTTACCGCCTCCATTACCGGCTTCAGGGCATCCGCCGCCTCCCGGTAACAGGCCAGACGGGCATCCCCATCCTGTTCAAAATCCACAATGCAGGTGAATTCCTTCAGCGCTTCCGCTGCCTCCGCCGCCCTCAGAGAGCTCTCCTCCAGCACCTTCAGCAGCTTAAAAAGCGTCGATACATCCATATACAGCTGATAGGCCTCTTCCCGCCAGATCCCATAGGTACATCTGCCGAGTGTACGTCTTCTTCCCTCCGTCAGACTGCTCCAGCTGCTTCCCGGCAGGACAGGCCCTGTGGCACAATAGCCTGTTTCACAGTTGGGAAACTCCTGTCCCGCATAGGTTTCCATGCAGATCTGATAAACGTCTCCTGCATCAGCACAGCGGGAAATGGTATTATCCACCATATAGTGATGGGGTTCTTCAATCCAGTCCGCACGATAGGTTCCGAATTCTCTTCCGTTTACAAACAGACAGGATTCTCCTCCCGGCTTTAGATCTAGGACAATACGCTGTCCCTGCGCCTTTTCCGGAAGCCGGAACGTTCCCCTGAACCAGCAATATTCCCAGCATTCTCCCCAGGTATAGCCCGGCTGTACCGGTATCAGCTCCAGGCTCTCCAGTTCTTTTGGAGAAAGCTTTTCTTTTGTCCGGAATGCCTCCCAGGAAATTTCACCCAGTTCCTCATAGAAATCCTGCTTCAAGGTACGTATCCAATGTGCCAGTCTGTCTTCCCATTCTCCACTTAACATTCCCATAGTTCAATTCCTTTCGGAAAAGGCGCGCCTTTTCAAGCGCGCCCTTTTCTTATTTCGGTTATTGTTGTGCTGCGTATACATCATATGCTTTCTGATATAAGCTCACATATGTTTCCACATCATATTTTTCCAGAGCTTTCAGATAGGAATCCCAGTCCTTTTCCACGCTCATTTCACCGGTTGCGAACTGTGCGATGGAGGTTTTTACATATTCTCTTAAGGATGTCTGGATGGTAGTAAAGGTTTCTGAATCCGTATCATCCTCCAGGAACAGGTTCTTGGGCAGGTATTCCGGGTAGAAATAAGGAACAACTTTGGCTGTTTCATCAAAAAGCCTTGCTTCATAGGAATCCGAAACATACATATCCTCCGGTCTGGGAGACATGGAAGCACGGAACTCTGCCAGCTGGTTCATCAGGCCTGACCAGAAGGTGTTTTTCTGATAAGCATCATCTTCATTGGAGGTAAAGCCAGGTTTAATCCAATAAATTGCTTCCGTTCCCTGAAGGATGGATTCCGTAGGAGTATCCAGTTTTCCCCAGTAATTTCCTTCTTCTCCATACATCTGTACCATGGAGGATTCATCTCCCATAAGGAAATCACCAACTTTGAAGGCTGCCTCCACATTTTCACATTTATCGGTAATGAACCAGCTGAAACCATCGGTCATATCCACATAATCCTTATGCAGCTGCCATCTTGCGCCATTGGGGCCTTCCGCAGGAATCATTGCCGCGGTCACTTCATTCAGATGCGCATCATCCAAATCAATACCCATGGCGAAATGATCTGCCGTATAGCCGAATACCAGATTTTTATCGGAACGGATCACCTGCTGCATCTGGTCGGAGGTCTGTGTAAAGCAGGTAGGGTCAATCAGGCCGAGTGTGTACAGCTCATTCAGGTAAGCAAGACCCTGCTTGAATTCTTCCGTATTACAGGAGAAAACCACTTTTCCGTCTTCTACATGAGAGAGAGTATCCTTATCAACAGGTACAAAGGAATTGAGGAGGTACCATTCCAGCTGGCAGTCCCAATCCTTGCTTCCTGTCAGCGGGATTTCATCGGCTTTGCCGTTGCCGTTATAATCGCTGTTCTTTACCGCAAGCAGAACGTCCTTCAGTTCTTCTGTGGTCTGGGGTTCTTCCAGTCCCAGAGCCTCCAGCCATTCGGTGTTATACCAGAGCTTGGGATATGCCTGGCAGTGATAGCACTCATTCGCGGTTACAAAGCCGTAGATATTTCCGTCCGGTGCATAAGAAAGCTGTTCATACTGCGGTCTGGCTTCAAACAATCTCTTCATGTTATCGCCATACTTATCAATGTAATCATTGATAGGGACAAAAATTCCTTCCTTCGCAAATTTCACCATTTTCTGCTTGTTCATGCCGTAGCAGATAACATCCGGGTATTCCCCGCTGGACAGCATCAGGTTCAGCTTGGTATCCGCATCCGCCTTTTCAGAGGGCAGCTGGACAAATTCAATGTTTACGCCTGTATTATCCTCAATATATTTGATGGCATAATTGGCGTCGGAGTATTCTCCTTTTTCATTCATGGATACTGCTACCGTAATCGTAGGGCGTTCCTCTTCCCCGGCGCTCTGTGTTGTTCCTTCCCCTGTGCTGCCTGTTGCCTGGCCGGAAGATGAATTTCCGCCGCATCCGGTAAGGAGCAGGGCTGCCGTAAGGCCTGCCGCCACAAGTTTGGTTCCTAAATTTTTGCGTTTCATACGCTACCTCCCATTTTTTCATTGTTTTATGATTAACCCACCGGAAAAAGTAATACTCGCCTTCGGTGAGTGAAACATCCTCTTAATCTGTATTATCTTTTCTGTCTGTTTGCCCTATATCAGCCCTTGATGGAGCCCATCATGATACCTTTCACGAAATGCTTCTGAATCAGAGGATACAAAAGCAGTACGGGAACGGAAGAAACCACAATCAGGGAATACTGCAGCAGCGTTTTCAGTTCCTGGCGGTTCATCTGCTCCGCCAGATTCATATTAATGCCGAAACTGTCGCTCATGACCAGGATATTACGCAGGGTCATCTGCAACGGCTGCTTGGCGGAATCATTAAGATAAATCAGTCCTGAAAAGAAATCATTCCATTTTCCTACCGCATACAGCAATACCATAACCGCAATAATTGGCTTGGAAAGAGGGAAAACCATGCTTGTGAAATACTTCCAGTCGGAACAGCCGTCAATGGATGCACTTTCGTAAATTTCCAGAGGAATGGAACTCTGGATATAGGTCTTGGTGAGGATAACGTTCCATACTCCCATGGCCGAAGGAATAACCATAGCCCAGAACGTATCGATCAGGTGCAGCTTGCTCACCACCAGATAAGTAGGTATCATGCCGCCGCTGAAAAACATGGTCACTGTGAACAGAAACATGATCGGCCCGCGGATTTTCAAATCCACCCTGGACAGAGGATAACCGGCGAACAGAGTCAGCGTAACACTGATAATCGTTCCCACCAGCGTATATTCCACGGAATTGATAAAACCGCGCAGGATACTGGGGGACTGAAAAATAGCCTTATACCCTACCAGCGAGAAATCCACCGGCCATAAAAATACCTTGCCTGAGGAAACCGCACTGGGATCACTGAATGAAGATGCCAGGATAAACATGAGGGGAACCAGGATAACTATCATTATTATTATCAGCAGTACCCACACGGATGCGGTAAGTATCCTGTCCGGAAGGCTGTGATAAAGCTTTACTTTATTTTTGGGATTCTTCCTGCTTTTTGCCGTTGTACTCATTTCCTCTCCTCCTACCACAAACTTGTTTCGCCAAACTTCTGGGAAAGCTTATTGGCGGTGAACAAGAGTATAAAATTGACTACCGAATTAAACAGCCCTACTGCTGTGGCAAAGGAATACTGCAGATCCTTCATACCACGCTTAAATACGTAGGTGGAAATAATTTCGGATACCGGCAGGTTCAAAGTATTCTGCATGAGGTAGATTTTATCAAAGCCCACTCCCATAATACTTCCGATTGCCATAATCAGCTGAATGGTGATAATCGGCTTCAGGGCCGGAAGCTCTACAATACGGATTCTTTGCAGACGGTTTGCCCCGTCAATCAGGGATGCTTCCACCAGGGACTGATCCACATTGCCCAATGCCGCGATATATATAATAGCGGAAAAACCTGTTGTCTGCCATACACCGGACCAGACATATATATGGCGGAAGTAAGATACCCTGCCCATGAAGTCCACCCGGTTCATACCCAGGAATTCCAGAATGGTATTGACAATACCGATATTCAGATGCAGACACTGCAGTACAATACCTACCAGAACTACTGTGGATATAAAATAAGGAGCATAGGTAACGGTCTGCATGAACTTTTTAAACCGGTCATTTCCTATAATATGTAACGCCAGTGCCAGGATAATCGGCGCCGGGAATGTAACAATCAGCTGGTAAAAGCTGATGATTAACGTATTCTTAAGAAGCATTCCGATATCGGGGCTTCCGAAAAACTGTTTGAAATACTTCAGTCCCACCCACGGGCTCCCAAGAATTCCCTTCCTGAAGGAGTAATCCTTAAAGGAAATTATAATACCTCCCATCGGTACATAACAGAATATCAGGATGTACAGAACCGGAAGCAGCAGCATAAGATACAGCTGCCATCTTTTTCGGAAATCCTGTCTCAGGCTCCATTTTTCTTTCTTCGTCTTAGCCATCTTCTACCTTCCCTTCTCATAAGATGTAGTCGTTTTGTTAACTTGATTACATGATAGCGAAGGTATTTTATATATCCAAGATTTTATACTTGCCATGGCTGTGAATTCTTGCGAAATGCAGGGAAAGGATTTTTGTGGGAAGGGGGATTCCTTGTGATTTTGGGCGGATTTATGGGAGAAAAGGAAGGATTGGAGGAGGATGCTGTAGATTTGTTACGAAGCAGACAGAGGCTTTTAAAGGAAAAGACATAACATGATGTTATAAAAATAGCGATGTTCCTATCTTTCCATATGGACAGGAGAAATGACGTCTGTACGTCAATCGTTTTATGGTTTCCATGTCGCCGCCTGTCATCAAGCATACCATTTCCTCAGGAGACTACATGATTGCCACGATGACAAGATTTATCTTGTCTTTGTTGATTACGCCGGATAGGAATATAATACCCTGTTCATTTCGTCCCCCTTAATTTTGTTATTGTTTCACTTTATCAAACCATGATATGACAGGCATTACAAGATATAATGCAATATGCGGAAACCCTTATTTTTAAGCCATTCTTTCGATATGCCCTAAATATTCATGAAAGATTATTTTATAAAGTTTTTATTCTTACAACGAATAATAGGTTGAATAAATTGTATAATTTATAGTATAATAAAAAGAAAAGGGGTATTATTATGATAATTGATACAAAAAGTATTGTTTCTATTACGGAAGCAAATCAAAATTTTTCTAAAGTTGCAAGACTTGTTGACGAACTGGGGTCAGCAGTAATTATGAAGAACAATGTGCCCAAATATTTGGTAATAGAGTTTGTCAAGGCTGATAATCAAGAAAATGCTTCTGATGAATCAGTAATGGCGCTTTCAAGAAAACTGATGGAGGCAAACAAGGAAGCTTATGAGGTTCTTGCTAAATGATTATATTGTCCAAACAACAAATAATATTCATGCACACAGAATTGATTAGACAGACCGGTGGCAATAAAAGAATTGGTGCACATGCCATGCTGATGTTTCTGGCTTTAAACGGTATAGAATTAGAATATACTTAAAAAGAACTCTATACAATTATCCTCAATGTAGCATCAGATAAATGTTCTTTTGAAGAACTCGTAAGCTGGATAACGGCACATCAAGTTTAGAAACCCAAACGGGCAATTTGGCAATTTCTTCTGAACGATTAGTTTTCAGTTTTATTGCTTTTACAATAATAAATAAATATTTCCTTGAATAATTTTAAATTACAACTTACAATATAAATATCCGAAAAACTGGAAAAGGAGGAGCATTTATGAACACATCAGAAGCAATACGTGCAAGAAGAAGTATACGGAAATACAAAAAAGGAACAGTGATTCCTAAGGAGCATATCCATCAGATGCTGGAAGCCGCCATGATGGCGCCCAGTGCCTGCAATACCCGTCCCTGGGAATTTGTTGTGGTGGAAACAGAGGAAATCAGGGAACAGATTATGAAGTCTCATCCTTACACTCAGATGCTGAAAACCGCTTCCCTGGCTATCGTTGTCTGCGGCAGGCCTGACCTTCAGGAATCTGTCTGCGCCGGTTTCTGGCCCCAGGACTGCGGCGCTGCTATTCAGAACCTGCTTCTTCAGGCAAAAGAACTGGGTTACGGCACCTGCTGGTGCGGCTGCTATCCGGTTATGGAGCGTGTAAAGGAGCTGCAGGAGATCCTTTCTGTTACCAGCCAGCCACTGGCAGTCATTGCTGTTGGGGAAGCGGATGAAGAACCTGCTGCCAGAGGTTTTTATGATGAAACCAGAGTGAAATTCCTGTAATTTATTATAATACTTCCGGACTTTATTGCCCGGCCAGGTATGCTGACTTTTGGAAAGCATATCCGGTCGGGCAATAAACACCTTCTGTCCCTCCTACGAAAAAGCTATTCATAAGTAAATATTCTATCGTTCAACTTCCTTTCCCCGTTCCGGCTCTCTGTCATGCCGCAAAATGCTGTCATTGTTCCTCTTGATAACGTCACATTCCCCCCTATGCATTTGGATATGAGCACACATTTCATAGTATAAACAGTAATAGAGCATATTATTAAAATAGTCAGAATGCATAATCTTGTAAATTTCAGATATGCGAAATATAATGGCTGCAGGAGGGAAACAAAATGGATTTTTTAACAGCCAATGAAATGGCACAAATATGGAATGTTTCAAGCCGCATGGTGGCTTACTACTGCAAGGCAGGAAAAATTGCAGGGGCAATGAAAAAGGGCAAAACATGGCTAATACCAGCACACGCTGAAAAACCTGTGGACAATCGGTTTTCTACAAACAAAGTTATAGTTGGTGATAACCCCGAATTGCAGGGAGAACTACATAAAATTAACTGCATGGATTCAGAGAACAATGCTGTTTATCGTGCCAATGATATTTATAAAAACCTCGGACTTACGAGGGAAACACTGCGCTATTACGAGGAAATCGGGCTGATAGAGCTACAAAGAAACAAAAACAGCCAATACCGTGAATTTACCTTTGAGGACGTTTCCCGCTTAATGTCCATTGATTTTTACAAGAAGCGCGGTTTTACGCCGCTTGAAATAAAAGAACTTATGGAATCCGGGGAGAGTGACGGTATCACCTCGTTAAGCAGAAAAATAAGCGAGGCAGAAAATAATATCCGCATACAACAGCGTATTCTAAAACGTCTTGCCGAAACAAAGGTTTTTTGTGAGTATGCTGCCCTTTCGTCTAAGTTATTCACGGTGAAAGAGCTGCCGCTATATTTGGTGCTTGAAACTTTTGATGCCGTATCGTCCCTTAATGATTACAAGGACAGAGTGCTTGCGTTCATGGATTTGCAGGAGGACGATATTTTATCAAGTCTTGTTCGTGCCGTTACCTTTGACCAAACCGGATATAAAGGGACAAAGATGTGCCTTGTAAGGCGTGCTGTAAAAAAAGTGCAAGCCGGAGAAAAAACATATCTTGAAAGCGGTAAATGTCTGCATACTGTATTGGAAGCAGACAGTCACGACGATTCCATTATGGAAAAAATGTTTTTTGCCGCCTATGGCTGGGCAGAAGAACATAAAGAATCCTTCAAAGGTGTCGTCTATATTTTCATTCGTTTTGTTGAGCTTTCAGGGCATACAGAGCGCAATTTTTACGAGGTGTTTATCCCTTTGAAATAAAGAAAAATCCCCTGTTGACTTGGGGGTTACCACCACCCTTAAACTTATTGGTAAAGGGAGGTGGCTATGATGAATAACACAAAAAAGTATGGCAAGGATTTTACGCTTGTGGTTGTCGGTCAGATAGTATCGCTATTTGGCAATGCAATCCTGCGTTTTTCCTTGCCATTATATTTATTAAGGGAAACAGGTTCATCAACTTTGTTTGGCATTGTGACAGCCTGTTCTTTTTTGCCCATGATTGTGTTGTCACTTTTGGGCGGGGTACTGGCTGACCGTGTGAACAAACGAAATATTATGGTCTGTTTAGATTTTCTGACGGCTGGTGTCATTACGGTATTTTCATGGCTCTTGGGAATAGTCCCCATAATACCGCTGTTTATAACCGTACTCATGCTGCTTTACGGTATTTCCGGCACTTATCAGCCCGCAGTACAGGCGAGTATTCCCGCACTTGTCCCAAAGGAAAAGATACTGTCTGCAAATGCAATCGTGAATCAAATTGGGGCACTTGCAAACTTTATCGGCCCGATTATCGGCGGTATGCTTTACGGAGCGTTTGGAATTGTGATTATTTTAAAGGTTAGCGTTCTATGCTTTGTATTGTCCGCTGTTATGGAGATTTTTATCAAGATACCGTTCAAAAACAGTCGACACAGGATAAGGTACTACAAATCGCAGCAGGTGTTCTACGGGACAGCATACGTTTCTTGAGAATTGAAAAGCCGCTGTTTGTTCAGATCTGCATTGTAATAGCAGGGCTAAACCTGTTTCTATCCCCCATGCTGACAATAGGAATTCCTGTCATTGTCGTTGACAAGCTGCATTTGACAGACGGGCTGCTTGGATTTACGCAAGGAATGCTTGCAGTTGGCGGCATTCTCGGAGGGTTACTGACGGTGCTTTTGGATAAAAAACTTACGCCCCAAACAGCATACGTTCCGCTTTTTCTTTGTACTGCCTGTAGTTGCCTTATGGGGTTTGGAATGGCAATCGGTCAATCACCCATGATTAAATATATCATTTTGTCGGTAACAGGGCTTTCGGTAACTATCTTTACAACTATGTTCAGCATACAAATGCTGGCTGTTGTACAGGCAGAAACCCCGCAGCATTTAATCGGCAAGGTGGTTGCCTGTATCATGACTTTTATCATGTGCGTTCAGCCAATCGGACAGCTTTTGTATGGTTTTCTGTTTGAGTGCCTGCCGAGCCAACCTGTCATTATCATCGGCGCAAGTATGATATCCCTGGTGATTGCCGTGCGCTCAAAAAAGATACTTAAAAAATTAGGAGGAAGCAACCATTATGACGAATACAGCAGTGGAAATTCGTAATTTGGCAAAGGTATTTGACGGCAAGGAGGTTTTGCGGGGCTGTAATCTAACTGTGCAAAGCGGCACGATTTACGGACTTCTTGGTGCAAACGGCGCAGGCAAGACCACCATGTTTAAGTTAATCACAGGCTTGCTGTCCCCGACCGCCGGAAACATAAAAGTGCAGGGGGAAACATTATCGATTGACAAAAAAGACTTCCTGAGAAAAATGGGGATTTTGATTGAAACGCCCGTCTTTTATAACCATTTATCCGCAAGAGAGAACTTGGAAATTCATTTAAGTTACATGGAACACAGCTTTGAGAAAATCGGGCAAGTATTAGAAATGGTGGGGCTTGGCGATACAGGAAAGCAGCCCGTTTCTAAATTTTCACTTGGAATGAAACAACGGCTTGCTATCGGACGGGCAATCAGCCACTCTCCACAGATTTTGATTTTAGACGAGCCAATCAACGGGCTTGACCCTATGGGAATCCGGCAAATACGAAATTTGTTCTTATCTCTGGCAAAAGACGGCATGTCACTCCTTATTTCAAGCCATATTCTGAGCGAGATTGAGCATATTGCGGATGTGATTGGCGTTCTTACGAACGGAAACGTTGTGCAAGAGGTGGCTATATCCGAAATCAAGAAACAATACCCGAACGGATTGGAGGAATATTTCTTTCAGATTATGAGCGGAGGTGCAGAAGCATGAACATACTGAAATTAGAGCTGAAAAAGACAAACATAAAACCTTATTTTCTTTCTGCTATTGCCGTATTCGTGTGCATTATGGGGCTGACATACATACTTGCATGGGTGCCGCATTTGGATTCAGGAGACAAAAATGCAGCTATCCTATTGTCCACCTATCGAGGAATCGCGGCAATCTGTAATGCGATTGCTTTGATGTCTTTTTCGATATTGGCCTCTGCTATGGGCTATCGCTATTTGACAAAAGAATACTGCGGCGTGGGTGCAATCCTCTTATTCAGCTATCCCATAAATCGCAAATCTGTTGTATGGGCAAAAGCGGCGGTAATTTTGCTTTTCATCAGCACCGCAATGTTCTTAACTGAATATGGCGGCTTTCTGATTTTTATCGGGACAGATTCCGTTCTCCAAATGGTAAATGATACCCTTGTACCGGGCGATTTTATGTTAGCATTTAGAAACGCTTTGGTATTGGTGTGCCTTGCGGACGGTATAGCGTTATGCGCTATCCGAATCGGCTTTATCAAAAAGTCAAATTCTGTAACCATTATTTCCGCTGTTATACTAAGTATGCTTTTGATAAATCCTGTAGCGGCAATCAATGAGCAGTTTCTGCCAGTTTTATTTCTCGCAGCAGCGGCTCTGATTGGAGGTATTCTGCTCACTCTTAATGTCTCCCACAAAGTAAAGCGCATGGAAATATAGTGACAAAGGAGAGCGTATTATTATGAGCCAAAGAAAATTTATCTCAAAAGAAGAATTGAGTATGATGGAATAGTGTCATTACGGCGGTTCGGAAATTGCTGTAAAGAAGTAATTGTGCAACGGGTTGTTGCATAATTAGCATTTCTAAAGTTGGCGATGATCCATACGCTTTAATAAAAGACTGAAAAGCAGGTTCATTGCGGTATATTTTAACAAAGAGCATATCACCTTATATCCACAAGCAGGAAGTCATACTTTTCAATCTGTCTGTAAGCAATTCTTTTTTCCTGTAATAAAGGTATTAACATATCTTCAATAACGCGTTTATCCATTTTAAAAGAACTGATAATAAATATGGAGCCTGTAGGTCTTTTTACTCTTATACATTCATTTAAAACTTTTATCAGTATATCTTCAAGATGACCTACAGCATTGTAAATAATAACTGTATCAAACATACCGGAATCATACTTCATATCGGCAGCATCCATTTTTTCAAAGGTAATATTGGAACATTTTATGATATTAGAGGATAATCTGCTGTCGTCCAGATCTATACTATAGACATGTTTTGCTAAATGAGATGCATACACAGAGAAATCGGCACACCCGCAGGCAACTTCTAAAATAGTTTTGTCTATTAATTCTTTTTGAATGAGTTCTACTGCTTTTTCTGCTTTTCTCATATTGTGACATTTTTTCCTTTGAATAATTTTTTATTGTATTTGTTATCAATATAACATAATGCTATATATAAGTAAAACCAGAAGATAAAAAAATATTTCATATATTATCTCTTCTTTTATAAAAAAATATATTTTTAAATAACTTAAAATTACAACTTACAATATAAATTTCCGAACTTTATTGCCCGGCCAGGTATGTTTCCTTTTTGCGAGCATATCCGGTCGGGTATTTTTCTGCTTATATTGTCATTATTCTTCTGTCCCTATATAATAACATATATGCATCGACCAAAGCTGACGTATTACCGTCACATACAAATCGAAAGGTACATTAAAATGGAATTTAACGAAAAGCTGCAGCTGCTCCGTAAACAGAATAATATGACTCAGGAACAGCTTGCCGAAAAACTTTATGTGTCAAGAACCGCTGTATCCAAATGGGAAAGCGGCAAGGGTTATCCGAATATAGAATCATTGAAAAGTATATCCAGGCTTTTTTCGGTAACCATTGATGATTTACTGTCCGGGGAAGAACTGATTTCTCTCGCTGCAGACGAAAACCTGGCTAACATAAATAAATTTTACACTCTTATTTATGCCATTTTGGATTTAATGATGCTTGTTTTTTTGTTTCTTCCACTTTATGGACAGCAAAAGGAAGGCATGATTCGTATGGTGAGTCTGTTTTCAAACCCTGATGCGAATGCCCTGACATGGACAATCTATTTTATCTTTCCGATTCTTATGGCAATTATGGGTATTGTACAGCTGATTGCTTCTTATTTTTCATATGAAAAAGGAACGCGCATTATGAGAAACTGCTCTGTTTTCCTGCAGGCCTTTTCTATTATTGTCTTCACTGCTACCCGTCAGCCATATGCAACGGTTCTGTTTTTCCTGTTTTTTATGATCAAGGTTATTCTCCTGATTAAAAGCAGCAAACTGAACTAATTGATTCAAAACCCGCTTAAAAAGGCTATTGTTACGAAAAGTATCAGGGTCTTTTGCCAATTGTGACATTTGGTTTCTTGTCCTTTCTAACACGTTGACGGATAATCTGCATGCAGGCTGCAAGCAATTTATCATAACTAATGAAAGGAATATTACTATGCCAAAAAGACAAAAAAGACTTTTCATCCTGACAGGCTCCTTATTTCTGCTTTTTATACTTCTTACAATAATAATGAAAACCGTTGATGTAAAACCTGTCGGGCCGAACCAATCCAAAATAGGGCTTGCTTCCATAAATCAATTCCTGTTTAACCATTTAGGTGCGAATTCCATATGGTATAGCATCACTAATCTGCTTGGAGTTATCGCCATATTCTTTGCGGTTGGTTTTGCTATTTCAGGACTTTGCCAGTTTATTAAAGGAAAAAGCATATCAAAAGTTGATTTCCATCTTTTGTTATTAGGGGCTTTGTATATTCTTGTTATCGTCTTTTATATTTTCTTTGAGTTTGTCATTATTAATTACAGACCTGTTCTTATAGACTCAGAACTGGAAGCGTCCTATCCATCCTCGCATACAATGATTACAATATGCATCATGGCTTCATCAATGCTGCAATTCCACCAACTGCTGCACAACAGCAGGAAACGACTGCTTATAGCATTAGACGTCTTTTCCGTTTTAATAATTGCAGTTACGATCATAGGAAGGCTGCTGTCGGGAGTTCATTGGTTCACTGACATCGCTGCAGCCATTTTGCTTTCAGCGGCATTAGTTATGCTGTATTACTCTGTAGTGAAATGGGTGGAGTACATCCACAATCCCGAATAGGAAAAGGCAAGAGGGCGAAAGCTTTTATCGCTTTCACCCTCTCTGTTGTCTGCCATTACAAACAGACAATATTATTTAGCTTTTATAATTATGATTGATAATACCCTGCTGCCATAAGGCCTATTATCACTTATATTATATGATGCAGCTGTTCAAGAACATGTTCTGCGGCAAGATCTATAAATTCAACCGCTTTTAAAGGATCATTACCTACAAGTTCATTGTGTACCGGCTCTCTTTTCAAAACATTATTTATAACCCAAAGCTTGCTCGTATTTATTTCATCCGAGCTAATATAATCCTTTACTTCATAATCCCATACTGCTTCAAGGATATCCACAACGTTCTGCGTAAATCTGTATTCACGAGCAGAAATGTCATAGCCAGATGCATCTTCTACAAAAAAATCCCTGTAGCTGCCGCAATTCACCTCATCAGCCAAACGTTTCCGGGATCCTTGTTTGTCAAAATTTATCTTGCTTTCACATAGTTGAGCAATAAGACGTTCAAATGCGGAATACATATCAAACTCATCCACAAGTAAATGGATGATATAGCCCAAGTACAAGTCTTTATCCTTACCCGCTGTTTGGTAATAGTTTTCCGCGAACTCATTAACTCTATGTCTGAATAATTTATTCATTTGCGGATAGCCATAACCATATGAGTATATATCATCACACAAATGGGAATGCTTTTTATCTCTTCTTTGATAATCTTCTTTCGCATGCACTGCATCCGGTGCAATATTTCCACCGAAAAATAATGGGAGGTTTTTTACAATGCTGCTTCCTGATATGTCATATATTTTATCTGCTATTGCAAGATGGAGCAGTGTACCTGACATAGTTTGCTTACCTCCTACAGTGCATTAATAACTGCATGGACAACTTTATTTCCGTCTTAATATCTTCTATGATTTTTTTAACCCGTGCTATGTCCGCTGGCAAATCACTTCAGCACATGCTTCCATTCCCCATCTTCTTCATAGATATAATATTCACTGACCTCGTCCTCAAGGAATACCCGAAGCATAAGTTCCATCCCCCTTGCAAGAGGAAGATCCTTCAGCCGGGACAGTTTTGTCCAGTATACCTCACCCTCTTCTGAAGATTTCAGTTCGCCTGCAAAATGGCTGGTTTTATAAAAGAGTACTATATAACGGCTTCCGTCATCCTCCGGCCATTGTTTGATCCCGCAGATTTGCGGTGTTTCAATTGTCAGGCCTGTTTCCTCGTAAACCTCACGTATCACCGCATCCGTAAAGGACTCTCCTTTTTCCACATGACCACCGGGAAAGGTTATCCCTCCCCAGTCACTGTCCCTTCTGTCCTGCACAAGCACGTTGCCGTCGTCATCGTATATCATACACATATTAGTCAATACTGTTTTTTCGCTTCTGTCCATTTCTCTGCCTTCATTCTTTATTATTTTATATCAAAAAATTTTCAGACATTCAGGCCTACATCCATGCTGCCGGAACGAAATCCCTTCAGATCCAGTGTAACATATACAAAACCCAGGTTTTCCAGAGCCGTAACAATTTCCATCCTGTGTTCCATCACTGCCGCCATGTCTTTTTCATCCACCTCAATTCTTGCCACTTCTCCATGGACACGGATGCGGACATTATAAAGGCCCAGGCTCTTGAGATAACCTTCTCCTTCGTCCACTTTTTCCATTTCAGCCATATCCAGCTGCGTACCATAGGGAAAACGGGTGGCCAGGCAGGGGGCGGAGGGTCGCTCGGAAACCGATATCCCATAGTCGGCGGCTATTTCACGCACCTGTGCCTTGGTTATTCCCAGTTCAGCCAGAGGACTGGCAATCCCCAGTTCCCTGATTGCCCTGATCCCGGGACGGTACACGTGAAGATCATCCTCATTGGTACCTTCCACGATAACCGGTACTCCCAGCTTCTGCGCTTCCTGTTTCATTTTTTGAAATAGAAACTTTTTGCAGCGGTAGCATCTGTCTGTGGGATTATTCCCTATTCCGGCCTCCGCCAGTTCATCAATTTCCAGCACGATATGGGAGGCTCCCATTTCCCCGGCTACTCTCTTTGCCACTTCCATATCGCCGGAGGGATGAAGCTGGGTCTGCACGGTTGCGGCATAAACCTTTTTCCCGGTTTTTCCGGCGCTGTCACAGGCAGCCTTCAATAAAAGGCTGCTGTCCACACCTCCGGAAAATGCAACCATAATATCTTCCGCCGCCAGTTTATCCATGAGAGCGCAAAGCTCTTCTTTTTTCTTTCCTGTAGGTTCCATATGCTTCTTCCCTTCATTATAGGCTGTTTCGCCGACGGCTTTTCATTTCTGATGCTTTCTGCATTCTTCCTGTATTATCGCATAAACCTCCTGGAACGGGCGGTTGTGCTTTCTGCAAAGCTCCGTCACACTACTGTATTCCGGATAATAACGGACCTGATCCTCCAGATAGCATACCTTTACCGCTGCCTGGCCCAGTTCTGTGGACACCTGAAGCATTTCCCGTTTTAAAACCGTCCTGTCCATATGGCACCGGCGGATTCCTATGGTGGTTGTTTCCCGGAATATAATATCCTCCAGCTTATGCGCATCTTCTTCCCTGCAGATGACATTCAGCTGATAAGCCGGTCTGTTTTTCTTCATAAATACCGGCATATAATGAACGTCTCTGGCTCCCGCCTCAAAAAGCAGCTCCATGACGTACCCCATCATTTCACCGGTACAATCATCTATATTGGTTTCCAGCTTGCAGATGGTGTCCCTTTCCCTTGCCTCACTGCGTATGAGCATGGCCCTGAGAAGACTCGGCCTCTCATAGCTGCGTTTGCCCGCACCCATGCCTGTCCGGAGTATCGTAAAGGTTTCGGGCAGGGTGTCTGCCGTTTTCACCGCGGCAACGATAGCTGCACCCGTAGGGGTGACCAGTTCTCCCTGCACATCGGTGATCTGAAGCTTTAAGCCATGCCTTCCGGCAATATTGGCTACAGCCGGAACCGGTACGGGTATCGTGCCATGCTGGCAGCGTACAAAGCCGCTGCCTTCACACAGCTTCGGCACAATGACCTGATCAATATCCAGATTGTCCAGGCAGACCGCAGCGGCTACAATATCCACGATGGAGTCCACAGCTCCCACCTCATGGAAATGCACTTCTTCTGCGGGTACTCCGTGAGCCGCGGATTCCGCTTCCGCCAGTATCTGAAAAATACGGTTTGCAATTTCTTTCGCCCTGTCCGTTATCTGTGCATGGCTGATGATATGAAGGATTTCTTTGAGTCCCCTGTGCTCATGGGGATGATGATGCTCCTCTTCCCCATGGATATGGGAAATTTCCGCTGTCGCATGACTATGGGAATGGGTATGCTCCGCCGTATCATGGTCGTGAAAATGAGCGTATTCTTCCACTACATGGTCATGGGAATGTCCCTCCACACCATGGTCATGACTGTGAGTATGCCCCTCTTCCCCATGGACATGATCGTGAGTATGTCCCTCTTCCCCATGGTCATGGCTATGAGTATGACCCTCCGCCCCATGAGCATGGCTGTGTTCCAGTCCCGTATTCTCAGGTGTTTCCTTCCCATGCAGATACTCCATATCATGATCATGGTTCTCATGCGCCTTATCCAACACAACATTAAAGTCACAGACATCCAGCCCCGATTTCACTACCCGCTTGATTTCTATCGAGAAGCCATCCACAGGCAGGCTGTCCAGCGCCTTTTCCAGCACCTGCCTGTCCGCGCCCAAGTCCAGTAAGGCCGCTACGGTCATATCCCCGCTGATGCCTGAAAGGCATTCCAAATAAAGAGTATTACTCATGTTCTGTCTCCTCTCCGAAAGAATGGTTCCCATCCCTTTCCGCAAGTCTGTTTATTTGTGTCGCCATATACCCGGCTCCATAACCGTTATCAATATTCAGAACGGCTATTCCATTTGCACAGGAATTGATCATGGTCAAAAGGGCGGACAGTCCGTTCATATTGGCACCGTACCCCACCGACGTGGGAACCGCAAGCACCGGATTGCTCACAAGGCCGCCTATGACGCTGGCCAAAGCCCCTTCCATTCCGGCTACGGCCACCACACAATTCGCGCTCTGTATCACATCCAGCCTGGACATCAGCCGATGGATTCCGCTCACTCCCACATCATAAATGCGATCCACATTGGAGCCGAAGAATTCCGCTGTCTGAGCGGCCTCTTCCGCTACCGGTATATCTGCCGTCCCTGCCGTACATACCGCAATCTTCCCGATTCTCTTCTTTCCCTCTTTTTCAATCTTGATAATATGGGAAATTTCATCATACTGAACCTGGGGGAATTCCTTTTTCAACAGTTCATACTGATGCTGGGAGGCCCTTGTCCCCAGGACTTCTCCCTCTTCCTCATAGAGCCTCCTGAAAATCTCCAGCAGGTGGGCATCCGCTTTCCGGCTGCAGAAAATCACCTCCGCAAACCCGGAACGCAGCTTTCTGTGGGAATCCAGCTTGGCATAGCCCATTTCCTCAAAAGGCTGCCTTTTCAGATAGCCCTCCGCCTCCTCCAAAGACATCTGCCCGTTTTTAAACTGCAGTAAAATTTCCTGTGTATCCATCCTAATCTTCCTTTCCGGCATTTTCAAACACCCTTTATAACTTTATCTGTCTGGTGCATATATAATCCAGCAGATCCTTGCTGTGACTGACCACCAGCATCCCTATCTGCCTCCTGGCCGTTTCTTCCATAAGAAAATTCCATATCTGTCCCTGGGTAATCAAATCCAGCATGGTACTGATTTCATCCGCAATCAGATATCTGGTTCTCTGCCCCAGCGCTCTCGCGATGCAGAACCGCTGCAGTTCCCCTCCGGACAGTTCCTGCGGATACCTGGTTTTCCAGTCCGGTTCGATGCCCAGCCCGATTTCCAGCTGCCGGTCTATGTTATCCGCCTCTTTCAGGGATTCCCCCAGGGTAAGGCGGGGATTCATCGCCTTCTCCGGATGTTGCCAGATCATCTGGACGGGACAGTAGCCTCTCTTCGGCAGCGGCCTCCCGTCCAGAAGCACCCTGCCGGAATCGGGTTTCTGATAGCCTGCCAATATCTTCATCAGCGTGGTTTTTCCATATCCGCTCGGGCCAAGGATTCCTACCCGTTCTTCCGGCCCGACAGAAAGGCTTACATGGTCAAGTACCGGCTTCTGCCCTTTTGCATAGGAAAAAACAATATCTTCAGCTTCCAGCATGTTCATGTGCCTCCTTCCCTCCGTGATGATGGTGGGAATGATCCTCCCTGCATTTGATACAGCGCACCGTACCGCACCGGATCACCCGTTCCGGTATTTCTCCCTCGCATTCCTGTGAAAAATCAGGGCATCTGGGACCGAAAACACAGCCCTTCGGCAAATCTTTTACGTAAGGCTGCACACCGTCTATGGGATGGAAGCCATTCCGCGGCATGGCTCTCCACAAGGCTTTCGTATAGGGGTGGCGAAGAAGCTCTTCCGATTCAAAATCGCTTACAAGTGCCTCTTCCACTGTGGTCCCCGCATAGAATACCGCTATCCTGTCCGCCACCTTCAGGGCCAGCTCAATATCATGCGTGATCAGCAAAACCCCATTTCCCATATCCGCAAATCTGCGGAAGTCCTCCATAGCCTTGCCTGCCAGGGACAGCTCCATACCGGGAGTCGGCTCATCCGCAATGATCAGCCGGGGATTTTCCATAAGCGCCGTTGCCAGCAGAATCCTCCTGCTCATCCCGCCGGAACAGGCGAAAGGATATTTTTCCTCCACCTCCTGTGCCAGGCCATATTGGGAAAACAGCTCACGCTGACGGCTGACCGTTTCCCTGTCCCTGCGCCCCCGCCGTACCTGTTTTCCCACCTTCATCAGCGGATCCAGATAGGTGACGCTCTGAGGGACAAGGGCGATTTCCTTACCCCGCAGCTTTTCCATGCGTTCCGGGGTAAGAGGCTCCTGTAAAAAAAAGAACTCACCGCTGCACATGGCGTTGGAAGGCAGCAGGCCCAGGATCGCATGGGCCAGAAGGCTTTTTCCGGAACCGCTTGAGCCCACCACCGCCACTATTTCCCCCTCATGCACCGTCACATTCAAACGGGAAATAACAGGCAGATCCACCTGTCTGATTCCTTTTTCATATTGTCGGAAGGATATTGACAAATCCTGGATTTCCAGAATATGAAATTTATTACTACAGCTCATTTTCACTCTCCTGCCCGCCTGCGGGCCTTCTTTCCTAATCCGATGGCAGCCCCGGAATCATTTTCCTGCGTTCCGCACAGTACATGCGCCGGCCCGCTGAACCGTTATGAAGCTGCTGCCTTATTCCTGTGCGCTGGAAGGATCGAGAATCCTGCGCAGGGAATTTCCCGCCACATCAAACAAAACCACCGTCAGCACCAGCATCAGTCCGGGCAGCATGGCCAGCCACCATTTCCCCGTAATCAGATAGCGCATGCTCTCCGATAAAATAATACCGATAGCAGGCTGCTCAGAGGAAAGGCCGAAGCCAAGGAAGGTGATACTCGCCTCATGCAGGATGGCATGGGGAAACATCAGTATCAGCCCCACCACAAACTGGGGAAACAAATGCGGAACCATATGGCGCCAGGCAATCTGAAGCCTGCTCTGTCCCAGCTTTGCCGCGATCTGGATATATTCGCTTTCCTTAAGCTGCATCACTTCTCCACGGATTACCCTTGCCAGAGAAGGCCAGTGGGTCAGGGCCACACCGAGGACTACCCCCTTAAAGCCCTTGCCGAACGCATAAGATATAAGGAGCAGCAGAAGGATATGGGGGATTCCCATAATCGTATCGATCAGGAAGGAAATCACCGCATCCACCTTTTTCCCAAGAACGGCGGACATGATTCCCAGAGTCAGGGCAAGCAGCGCGCTGATCCCGGCGGTGCACAGGCCGATGCGGATGCTCATGGACAGTCCTGTAAGGGTACGGGCGAGCATATTCCGTCCCATCCAGTCCGTGCCAAAGGGATACCGCAGACAAGGCGCCAGGTTTTTTACGGAAAAGTCGGTTTTCCGGGCACCTCCATAACAGAAGATACCGGACAAAGTCACCGAAGTCAGGAAAAGAAGGGCAAGGGCAAAAATCAGGATGGTTTTCTTCCTCTGGTTCATGACGCCTCCCCTCCCTTCCTCATCCGGGGATCAATGACGCCGTAAAGGATATCCGCGATGAAATTACCGAAAAAGACGATAGCCGCCGTCACAATGGTGATTCCCAGCAGGAGGGGGACGTCGCTTCCCGTACCCGCCGTCACCGCCGCCTGTCCCCAGGCCGACCTGACGGTGCAGCGGGAGCTGCTGGAGAAGGTGAGCCTGCGCCTCACCGCCGCCACCAAGGCCCTGAACAGCCTGACCGAGCTGGTGGAGCAGGTGGACGCCATGGAGGATGTGAAGGAGATGGCCCTGGCCTACCACGACCAGATCGTCCCCGCCATGGCCGCGCTGCGCAAGCCGGTGGATGAGATGGAACTGCTGGTGGATAAGTCCATCTGGCCGGTGCCCACCTACGGCGACCTGATGTTCGAGGTGTAAGGACCAGCAGAGATCCTGATGCATACAGAGCCCCGGCGTCTGACGGCGCTGGGGCTCTTTCCGTTCAAAGAAATCTGCCTTTTCAGAACGGCGGAAAAAGAAAAAGATTTTCAATGGCGGAGGGTATTTACTCCAGGCCACCGGTCTCGTATAATAAAGCGTCCCACCCGAGCTATGAAGCAGGAGGGAGACAGGAGGAGAAGCCATGACTGAGCGGGAAAAGATGCTGTCCGGCGCACTATATGCTTCAGAGGACCCGGAGCTGGCCGCGGCCCGCATCCGGGCCCGTACCCTGTGCGGCAGGCTGAACCAGACGCCGCCGGAGGAACGGGAGGCGCAAGAGGAGATCATCCGCAGGCTGTTCGCCTCGGTGGGGGAGAACAGCACCGTCAATCCTGTCTTCTGGTGTGACTATGGCAGCAACATCACCGCTGGGGACAATTTTTATGTCAACTACAATTGTGTCATCCTGGACTGCGCACCCGTCACCTTCGGGGACAACGTATTCATTGCCCCCAACTGCGGCTTCTATACCGCAGGCCACCCCCTGGACGCCCCTACCCGGAATGCCGGGCTGGAGTACGCCAGGCCCATCACCGTGGGCAGTGACGTGTGGTTCGGAGGAAACGTGGTGGTACTGCCCGGGGTGACCATCGGCTCCGGCTCGGTGATCGGCGCGGGCAGCGTGGTCACCAGGGACGTGCCGCCCGGGGTGCTGGCGGCGGGCAACCCCTGCCGGGTGATCCGCCGCCTGGTACCGGAGGAGGGGTGAGCATGCCGCAGCACGTGCGGGTGGCCTGCCGGACCCGGCCTGGGCGGAGGGCTATCGCCGGGAGCGGGCCCTGCTGATGCCAGTCTTCGGGCCGCTGCTGGTGGAGCTGCACCACATCGGCAGCACGGCGGTGGAGGGACTGTGGGCCAAGCCCATCCTGGACCTCATGCCGGTGGTCACCAGCCTGGAGGCGGTGGACCGGCTGGACCCGGAGCTGGAGGCCCTGGGCTACCAGTGCATGGGGGAGTTCGGCATCCCGGGCAGGCGGTATTTCCGCAAGGGCGGGGACCATCGGACCCACCAGCTCCACGTCTTTCAGGCGGGCGACCGGAAGAATATCCTCCGGCATCTGGCGGTGCGGGACTATCTGTG
>OGXN01001516.1_pt1 | contig 21787 bp, 16 predicted proteins | sample 1576281 | NCBI WGS metagenome assembly OGXN01 (sample SAMEA3541494, study PRJEB24748) | human gut metagenome | biome: human gut; feature: human-associated habitat; material: faeces | place: China | collected 2012
TGGATGAGAATGAGTTTCATGAAGAACCTGCAAGTCAGATGATTCTTGATGTAAATGAACGTCCTGGCAACCTGCAATGGCTGTTTCTAAGTTTCCAGCACGTATTTGCGATGTTTGGCGCAACCATTCTGGTACCTACGTTAACCGGCCTTCCCGTTAGTGTTGCCTTATTTGCCAGTGGTATTGGTACACTAATTTATACGGCTTGTACGAAAGGCAAAGTTCCAGTATATCTGGGTTCATCTTTTGCGTATATTACTGCTGTACAAATTGCGATTGAAGCATTGGGTGGTAATCCAAGTGCTGCACAGACTGGATTGATGCTGGTTGGTCTGATTTATGTCATTGTTGCGATTATTGTGAAGTTTATTGGTAAGGATTGGATTGATAAATTACTACCACCAATCGTTATTGGTCCAATGATTGCGGTAATTGGATTAGGCTTGGCAGGAAATGCTGTTAAAAATGCCGGCTTTGTGGAAGGTGGCGATCCTAAAGCGATGATTGTTGCACTTGTAACCTTTATGGTTGCGGCACTTATTTCCACAAAAGCAAAAGGCTTCTTTAAAATCATTCCTTTCTTAATTGCGATTTTAGTTGGTTATATCTTATCTGTATGTTTTGGCTTAGTTGATTTTACACCAGTGATGGAAGCGAAATGGTTCGCATGGCCTGAATTTATACTACCATTTCATTTGGGTAACTTTAAAACTTATGAACTGTATTTTGGGCCTGAAACACTTGCAATCTTGCCGGTTGCCTTTGTGACCATCGCAGAACATATTGGAGATCATACGGTATTAGGTAAAATATGCGGTAAGAATTTCTTAAAAGATCCAGGATTAGATCGTACATTGATGGGTGATGGTATTGCCACTGCCGTATCTGCATTCTTGGGTGGTCCTGCCAATACGACATATGGTGAGAATACCGGAGTCATCGGTATGACAAAAATCAGTAGTGTCTATGTTACCGCCGGTGCTGCATGTATTGCGATCATCTTATCTATGGTACAAAAGATTTCAGCCTTTATATCTACCATTCCTGTATGTGTACTGGGTGGTATGAGTATTCTGCTTTATGGTGTGATTGCCAGCAATGGTTTACGTGTATTAGTAGATAATAAAATTGATTTTGGTAAACAGCGCAATTTGGTCATTGCCAGTGCGATGTTGGTGATTGGACTTGGTGGTGCCATTCTTCCAATTGGAAGCTTCATGACTTTATCTGGTACTGCATTGAGTGCTTTGGTTGGGATTATCTTAAATCTTATCCTTCCAAAAAGTGAAGCATAAGTAAGAAAGCATCAGGGTTATCTGCCCCGATGCTTTCTTTTCTTTTTCTGCTGTTTTTTCTCAAATCGTTCTACTTTTTGAGATGATACATCCTGATGATGCTCCTTTTTCTGTTGTATCAGAAATGTTTGCATGGCCTTTTTGTAAGCATTCTGTGATTTGGTGGATACGCAAGGCTGTTTCATCTGTTTTGCTATCTCTCGAATTGAACGTTTGGGATTTTTGTGTATGGATTTCTCCACCACATTGTCTGTCGAACAAAAACGTAAATGGTCATAGTGTTGAATGATCCAATGATATACCTCCTGATCATTAAATTCTTTTGGTATAACATTACGTGAAATCATCTGTCGATCATCCACATATACCTCTACCCAAATGATCCAGAAAGGATCTTCAAAGAAAACACGCAACACAATTCCTGTTTTGTCCATATGACTTCCTCCTTATATGCTGCAAACACAAAGAAGGGACGACCAAGGAGGAGGGTTACTGATATCCATAAAGGATATGTCTGGACTACCAACCAGACTGTGTTTTCATCTTTGCTACATTAAGGATACCATATCTTATTTATCTTTCGCAATCCATTTACTGATTTCATTAATGAGGATCACACTCATGCTTAATCCAAAAACAATGCCCCATTCTACGATACTTAATGATACTGTTTTAAGCAATGTATGGAAGATAGGCAATTGACAAACTGCAATCTGTAACACTAATGATAAGATTACAGTTAATATCAGCCATTTGTTTTTGAAGATACCTACCTCAAAGATGGAGTGGCGCATACTTCTCAGATTTAATGAATGAAATAATTGTGACATGGATAATACCATAAAAGCCATTGTCTGTGCGTTTTGAGAACTTGTGGTCAAACCATATCGAAAAGCTACTAAAGTAATCGTTCCGATAAAGAAGCCATTCATTAAAGTAAAGATCATTCCACCATGTGCAAATAGACTTTCTTCTCGATCTCTTGGTTTTTCAGACATAATGTATTGATCCTTTGGATCTACACCTAAAGCAAGAGCTGGAAAAGCATCGGTCACCAAATTGACCCATAGAATTTGAATCGCACTTAAACAGGATACCACCTTTGGCATAAACACAATCGCAAGGAATAAAGACATGACTTCCCCAATATTACAGCTTAACAGGTATAATACTGCTTTCTGAATATTCATATAAATATTTCTGCCTTGCTCCACTGCCATAACAATTGTCGCAAAGTTATCATCTGCCAAAATCATATCACTGGCCTGTTTACAGACATCCGTTCCTGTTTTCCCCATTGCGATACCAACATCAGCATTTTTCAGGCTTGGCGCATCATTAACGCCATCCCCTGACATAGCGACAACATCTTTACGTTTCTTAAATGCATTCACAATACGTACTTTATGTTCTGGTGTTACCCTGGCAAATACACAAATATTGCTGATTTTATCCTTTAATTCCCCATCACTTATTTCATCCAGCATTCTTCCTGTCATTACCTGATCGCTACGTTTCGCTATTTTCAGCTGTTTTGCAATTGCAAAAGCTGTTAAGGGATGATCGCCAGTAATCATGACGACACGAATGCCTGCTTGATGACACAGTTGAATGCTGTCTTTTACTTCCTCACGAGGTGGATCAATCATTCCCGCAAAGCCCACAAAACACATCTTTCCTTCAATCGCATCCTCATGTGCACTTTTCATTGTTTTTCTAGCCAGTGCTAGTACACGCTGTGCATCTGAGCTGACCTGTTTGCTTGCTTCTAAAATACGATTTTTTTCAAATGCACTCATGCGTACCTGTTTCCCATCTATGAGTACAGTTGTGCATAAATCCAATATCTTTTCCGGAGCACCTTTGGTATAAGCAATATATCCTTTATCACTTTGATGAACAGTGGTCATGAGTTTACGGGAAGAATCAAAAGGTATCTCATTCACACGAATATAATTACGTTCACATACAGCTTTATGCATTCCCTGTTGTTCACAATATGTTAATAACGCTGCTTCTGTAGGTTCCCCCATGACTTCTTCACTGACGATTGCATCATTACATAAAGCAAAACCACGCAGCAGCTCCTCATTTGATCTTTGAAGAATGCCATCGGCATAGGTACTGACTACCTTCATATGATTTTGTGTCAATGTGCCTGTTTTATCACTACAGATCACGCTGATGGAGCCTAAAGTTTCTACTGCATGAAGTTTACGGATAATCGCATGGTTTTTACTCATGACCTGAACACCCAGTGCTAAAACAATAGTAACTACCGCAGGAAGTCCTTCCGGTATTGCCGCAACCGCAAGCGAGATGGATAACAACAACATATCAAATAGATTTCTACCCTGTAGTATCGCTACAATAAACATTGCGATACAAATACCAACAGATAAAATACCTAACAGTTTCGATAAGTGTGCAAGCCGCATTTGTAATGGTGTTGGATCTTCTTCATGTTTTGACAGCATGCCGGCAATATGGCCAACTTCACTATCCATACCACAGCGAACAACAACACCTCTCGCCTTTCCATATGTAACATACGTAGACATAAATACCATGTTTTTCTGATCATGTAAATCCACTACATCATCATATTCAGCTTCACAATCTTTTTCTACTGGAACACTTTCTCCCGTTAATGTACTTTCTTCTACTTTTAAGTTTGTTGCCTGAAGCAAGCGGATATCCGCAGGAATATAATTTCCAACACTCAGTTCAATGATATCGCCAACTACCAAATCTTTAGAGTCAATCTCTTTTAGATATCCTTCCCGGATAACACTGGCTTTGGGGGATGATAATTTTTCTAATGCATCAATTGCCTTTTCAGCTTTGAATTCCTGTACAACGCCAATGATTGCATTCAAGATGATGACCACAAAAATGATAGATGCATCAATTATTTCATGTAAGAAAATTGAAATGATTGCCCCAATAATCAAAATGATGACCATCGGATCTTCAAACTGCTCAATAAACATCTGAAGTGGTGTTTCTTTTTTTTGTTTTACCAGTTCGTTTTTTCCATTCTTGGAAAGTCTTGTTTTCGCCTCCTGTTCACTTAAGCCGATATTCTCATCACTGCCTAATTCTTTTAGAACCTGATATCGATTCATACGATATGGCATATGTGATCCCTCCTTCATAGTAAAGACTATGGATATATGAAAGGAATTATGAACACTTCGACAAAAGGAGTCAAAAAAAGGATAACCAAATACGGTCATCCTAACTGATTCTATCTTCCTTCTTTTAAAGTTTTTGACCTTATCACTTAAAACATCTTCTAAATGATCCATAAACATTTCCAGTTCATTTAAATGATAATGCTTTGGAAATAAATCAAAATAGATTCGTTCACAGGTATGTGCTTCTACATCATATTCTATACAGCTTCCACTAAAGGTCTGTACGCTGTCAAAATCTTCTAAAGCAAGAAAACTGCTTCTTAAATTTCCGCGTATTCCATGAATGACGAATACTGCAGGACTCTGTAGTACCACAAGATCAGATGATATTTCATCTTTAAAATGCTTGATTTCTTTTTCATATGTGTGGGTACTACTGATTAATATAATCCCCTGATTCAGATGTTCAATTTTATTCAGAAAACGTTCCAGCATTTCTTTAGAAAAAGGACTGTTCTGAAAAAAACTGTCATCGATATAATAAACTTTCATACTATCTTCTGCTGAAGAATGATGGGATACCTTCATCATCGTCATCATCAACAGGTTCCTGATAACGTACTTTTTCTACTTCAGGACGTGCAGGTTTTGCTGCTGGCTGGGTAAATGCAGGCTTTTCTTCTTCCTGAGGCATTTCAAAACCAGTAGCGATGACTGTAACAATAATGCTGTCACCTAAGTTTTCATTAATTGCGATACCAAAGATTGCATCAATATCGTTTCCAGCAGCTTCACGAATGACTGCCATTGCATCTTCTGCATCAAATAATGTAACTGATTCTCCACCTGTGATATTGACGATTGCATTCTTAGCACCTGAAATCTGTGCTTCCAATAATGGTGATTGAATAGCTTTTTCTGCAGCGATTTTTGCTTTATCTTCACCATCTGCCATACCAATACCGATTAACGCAGAACCCTGATTTTCCATGATTGCACGAACATCCGCAAAGTCCAAGTTAATGAAGGCAGGTACAGCAATTAAATCTGTAACTGTCTGAACTCCCTGACGTAATACATTATCTGCAGCCTGGAATGCTTCAGTCAATGGTTTTCTGCCAATAACTTCAATCAGATTATTGTTTGATACGATAATCAGTGAATCAACATACTGACGTAATTCCGCAAGTCCACTTTCCGCAGACTGTAAACGTTTTTTTCCTTCAAATGTGAAAGGTTTTGTGACAATACCCACCGTTAACGCACCTTCATCTTTTGCGATTTTCGCAAATAAAGGAGCAGCTCCGGTACCTGTACCTCCACCTAAACCAGCAGTGATAAATACCATGTCACTGCCTTTGATTGCTTCACGAATTTCATTTTCACTTTCTTTTGCGGCCTGACGTCCTACTTCAGGATTTGCACCAGCACCTAAACCATGTGTTGTTTCACGTCCTAATACAATTTTATTTTCTACAGGAGAATTCTTTAATACCTGTAAGTCAGTATTTGCAACATAGAATTCTACACCCTTTACACCTTCGCTTACCATTCGGTTGACAGCATTACATCCGCCGCCTCCGATTCCGAATACTTTAATATTTGCCACTTGTTCAAATCGTAAATCTGTCATAAAAACAATTCCTCACTCTCTCTTATTTATCGTTATTTAGTAAAATACTTTTTAGTTTTTTTGTAAATCCGCCTTCATCATCCATGGCGCTCTTTTTTGTTACACTTTCTACAGCATTTTCTACTTCATAGATATCACAACTGATTCGTTCATCTTTACGAATATTTAAAGCTTCTTTCCAGCTATAGAATAATCCAAGACATGCGACCAAAGAACAATCTCTGGCACCAATTGTCTGAGGTACATAAATTGTTGCTTTTGCGTTAAAGTTTGGAAGAAGTTGCTGTAATGATTGAATTTCACAACCTTCTCCAGTAATCAGATAGCGAACATCTCCACTTTCAATAATTGGAAGACATGCTTCATTGACCATTTCGATCCATGCTTTCAGATATGGCATAATAGCTTCCTGAACGCCTTTTTCACTTATCTGTTTTTGTTCCCCAAGTTCACTCCATATGTAAATGACATTATCTTTGACGATATCATCTAATAAATTACAAGTATTTTGTACTAAACGAAAACCTATACTGTCTTTTAAATGATAATCTTCCCTTAAGCTTGTCAGCCATTTTCCATAACCATCCGACAACACCTCACAATTTACTAGTTTACCATGTGTAAATAAGGAAAGTGTTGTATTCTGTCGAGCAATATCAATTAATACCACATATTTGTCCACTGTCTGTTCAAAAACCGCAGCTTCCTGTGCAATCGCATAAGAATCAAGGCAAATATCTAATATTTCTAAACCAGCTTTCTCAATACATCTGGCATAGGAATATACAACATCTTTATTTGCGTATAATAGATCCACGTCCATAATCATCATATCTGCACTCTCATCAATTGGCATCTTTCTGGATGTGATTCCATTTGTGATATATTTAATGCATCCTACATTGACTAATTCAAGTTCAGGATTTGGTTTATATGTAATTGCTTCATTTAACCCACCCTGTATGTGTGATAGACGAATACGTTTACTTCCACTTTCTGGATAAACGTTTACACGTCTATTATGACGTTCTACATCTACGCTTGGAATCGCAACCAATACGCGTTCAATTGTGAATTCCAATGCTTCATTTGCTTGTTTAACAACCTTACGGATTCCGTTAACAACATCTTGCTCATCTGTGATTCTCTTGTTTTCAACACCTTTGACAGGGGTTCTCTCTACACGCAAGATATTGAATCTAGTATCAAAAAATTCACCAACTACGAGCCTTATTTCATGATCCGCAATTTCTACAGCAGCATAAATTTCTTTCTTAATCACTAGGCTAGACCCCCTTAGTATAATGTTTCATTTCATTCTTTATAATCATACCATAATTTCACAGGTTTAAAAATACTTTCGGAAGAAAACTCAAGCTTTTTTTTATATTTTTTTAAAGCCTTTTCATTCTCCAAAAGAAAAGAGGACAAATTTGTCCTTATTCATCCTCTTTCTCTATATGGAATCGATTTTCATAATCTTCTTTTTCAATATCAACTTTTTTATATTTCACCTTTGGTTTTCTACCATGGAAAAAGAAATAACCAGCAAGTCCTAAACATACCACACATCCAGCACCCAATCCATAAATAACATACATCAATGTCTGTTCTTTGTTTTCTTTTTCCTTTACATATGCATCATATTTTTCCTGGGAAATGGCTGCAGCATTAGAAAATCTCTGCAGTGTTTTTTCTTTACTGTCATATTGATAATATACTTCTTTTCCATTTTGATCTAATGCATAAATAATCGCAAAATCTTTAAAAGATTCATCTTCAAATGTCCATCCTGGAAACTTCACTTTATCCACTTCAATTGTTGTAAATTTCATATTGGAACGTGTTTGAAGATTAGCTGGAACATTCACAATAATCAGATTCTGTCCTAATACCCCAACCGGTTTATAAATAGATGTCACTTTCTGTGTCTTTTCATCATAAATATAAAAGTTATTTCCATCGTCCCCATTTAAATATAGCAATGTGATATTTTGGGCTTCACTCTTCCATGCTGGAACTTCTGTATTGTTAATTTTTATTTTGGTTTTTTCAAATGCTTTATTGTCAATTGCTGCACCTTTTACATTTGTGAATACATTCAGTTTTTTATCACCCATGGTAAGTGTTGCAACTGCTTTTTCCTGCACATAAGCTTTAATAGTATACACAGTTGTAGAGCCATCCTCTGCAGTAACCGTTACATTTATAACGTTGTCGCCATCTTTTACTTCAATTTTACCTGTACCGGATACACTTGCTTTTCCATCTTTTGCTTTCGCACTGACGTTAATGCTTTTTGTACCTTCTGGCAAATTTAATTTGTAAGATGTAGTCCCTGCCTTAAATTCTGGAGATAATTTTCCTTCACTTACACCCAGGGAAACAAGGGAACTATCACTGCTTTTAGTTTCCTTTGGTTCTTCTTTTGGTGTTTCCTGTTTTGGCTGTTCGGGTTGTGTATTTGTAGAACCACCATTATTACTTGGTTTTTCACTAGGTCTAGCAATAACTGTTACAGTTGCTGAATCAGATACATTTATATCTTTTTCGCTATCATAGTCCGCAATAACACCAGAAGCGGATATGGTAATCGTACCAGGCTGGCTTCCTGTAACATTATATGATTTAGAACTATTATCTAACCATACACTATCACTTACTGCACCACTGATATTGATATTACCGGCTCCATTAGATGCACTAACGGTAAAGTTTACACTATCTCCTACATAAATCGTACCAGAACTGGCAGATACTGATAAACCTGCCGCATGAATTTTTTCTGGCATGGCAAACATGGAAACTACCATAAACATCATGCATATTAGACTAAAAAACTTCATCTTTATTTTTTTCATAAACTTAGCTCCTAACGATTATTTCCCCATAATAGTATTTTTGATTTTTACATAATCAGCTGGTGTGATTTTTCCATCTTTATTCATATCTGCGGCTTTTAAGGAATCTCCTGTCAATTTAGATTTTCCCATAATATGATTTTTAACTTTTACATAATCAGCCGGTGTGATTTTTCCATCACCATTCACATCCCCCATCTTATAAGAAGGAATTGGCTCTGGGGAAGGACTTGGTGCTGGTGTATTATCTGTTGTACTGTTATTGCCTTTTTGAATGACATTGATCAAAGAAGCATTTACATAACCATAATCATGTGTGAAATCATAAGTACGTTTAATATCCAGATTGGTACGATCTGCGTTTAATGATCCATCCGTTTGTATTTTATACCACGTTGTATTGCCATTGACACTTTCACCAGTTACCTCTCCAATAATCACAAAAGGAAATCCTGTAACTCCTGTATTTCCACTGCCATTGCCTGTTGTATAGATGGCATCAGAAGAAGTAGTTGCTTCTTTTCGAATATTGATTGGTGAGTTGGTTGCGGCGATGCCCAGTGTATACTTACTAGAATCATCTTTTCCTGAAGAAATCTCCAGATAGTAGCTTTGTGCAGCGGCTTTCTCTCCCCAATAAGGATCAGATGCGTATTTTACATTCATACCACTGGCTTTATCACCTAAATGCGGTCCAAAATATCGCCAGTCTGCTGGATCTAAATAGCCTTTATCCACATATACTTCCGCATGATATTTGATACTGTCAGAAACATTTTTATATCCATTTGCTCCATAATATGGATTGCTGTCTACAGCACCATGTCCAAACAGATTATTCTTATCATTGGCGATTTTACTTTGTCCCCAGGCACTTTCATTAATCGCAACACCATACATCAAAGATGCATTGGCGCTATAAATATTCTGGTTATCAATAAAATATTGACCAGCGTTTGTCATTTTTGAAGTTTTCCCATTTAACACATCGTTTACACGTTTATTTAAGTCTGCACCTGTGAACGTTGTTTTTGTACGATGAGAAAGGAACTGATAATAATTGTAAAACGGCTGATTTGCGTTCACTGCACGTTTACTAACACCCGCTTTATAATCTTCAATCATATTACCATAGCTTGTATAGAAATAATGTCCATCATAGCTATAGTATTTTTTATTTGCTGATAAATAAGATGGAGCTGTTCCCATCAACTGTGTAGAAGCAGTAGAATCATTATAGATCCCTGTGCTTACATAATGATACAGATTTCCATTGGATACTTTATAATGACTCAATGTCAGATTATCACTATAAGGAACAATCTGTACATCTTTTTTATCCACAAGTCCAGTTACTCCAGCCATACGAAATTTTACTTTACCATTTGATTCAGTACCCAGATAAGCAGCATCTGCGGCATATCCACCAAAGGTATAACCAGTGGTGCCCGTGCCTACTTCTCTATAATCTGTAGTGTCATTTTTGGTATTAAAGTTTACCACACTATAGCCAGAATTGCTTAACAGCTGACCATTACTGTACACTTCTACATCTCCAACACTACGATATAATGCACGCCTTGTCATTGCATCATTGGCTTCTTTAAAGCTATCATATTCCCCTAAGGTAAAGCTATCTTCTCCACGCCTCATCTTTAATTCATATGTAGCATCATCAGATTGTGCCTTTTTTAATTCATCTTCCATATCGTTGATTTGAGGCTCTATGTAAGATACGTTACCATTTTCATCCATGCTTAAGAAAAGTCCAGTCTGATCTTCATAAGACATTCCCTCAAGTTTCTCTTCATTTTCCTTGTTTTCATCGGCATATAGCAACTGAGAAGGTACCCACAAAGAACATGCCAGGATGCCACTCAGCGATAACCCAATCAAGATTTTTGTCTTCCCTTTCATACATATCACTGTCCTTATTTAATTTATCACAAAAATATCTCACATTAATTCTATACGATATAGTGCCAAAAAGCAATTGACAAAATATGTGAAATCACTTACAAAAGCATAAAGTAAAGGAATTTTGCATATTTTCTTGCAAAAAAATAATTTTCGTCTTGCATTTTCACCACGTAAATGATATGATATCTAAGCAAATTATGTTTAGTATTGTACGGAAGGAGGTAACGGTATGTCAAAAGTTTGTGCAATTACAGGTAAAGGACCTTTATCAGGTAATAAACGCTCTCACTCTATGCGTGCTACTCGTCGTAACTGGAATGTGAATTTACAGAAAGTTAAAGTCGTTGTTGATGGAAAACCTCAAACGATCCGTATTAGTGCTCGTGCATTGAAAACATTAAAAAAGAAAAACGCTATCTAAGAGTGATATAAATGAAACAGGGCAACCTGTTTTTTTTATTATTTTTGTATGATATAATATAAGCATGGAAATGAAGAAACATATTGTATTAATCAATGCGAATGCGCATACTAGAAAAATCAAAAAGCTGTTGGCTGAAATGGAGGATACGTTTCGTAAACAGCATTTTTCGTATGCCTTCTATACAACGAAAGATACAGATAATGCCATTCATATCATGCAAACACAAAAAGAGCCATGCCGTTTTTATATATGTGGAGGAGATGGCACGCTGCATCAGGCTGTTCATACACTTCTGCATACTGCACATGAGGTGGTATTACTACCATGTGGAACAGGAAATGATTTTTCAAGAATGTTGTATGATCATAAAGATGTGTTTGCACATTTTCGTAAAAGTTTAAATCAACAGGCACAGGCAATTGATATTTTACAGGTGAATGATACGCAATGTATTAATGCCGCATGTTTTGCATTAGATCACGATATCGCCAATCATGTACATGATACAAACTGGCATTTGATTCCAAGAAAGCTCGCATATCTGATGACTGTATTACGCAGAATCTTTGTATATTCATATCCTATTCTGTCAATTACATTAGATGGGGAAAAAATATTTGAAGGAAAAGCCATCTTTGCGACCTGTAACAATGCCAGATTCTATGGTGGTGGTTTTTGTATGACACCGAATGCTTTATTACAGGATGGGAAAATGGATATCTGTATTATTGAGGGATTTTCCAGATGGAAAATCATACCAAAATGTCCTGCCTTATTGACAAAACAGCCACAAAAGCTGAAAGAATGTCACCTGTATCAGGGAAAAGAAGCGATCATTCATACCAATCAGGGTGTGAATCTGGATGGTGAAATCTATCAGGATCAAGATGTACATATCAAAGTACTGCCTCAGGCTTTTCAATTAGTTAATGAATTAAAATCATTTTAAAAAGGACTTGTGATTGAACACAGGTCCTTTTCCTTTACCCTACATCAAAGATACTAGTACCTAAGAATTCCGCAAGAATGGAGCTTTTTGGCACTGCTTTTTCATCTCCATCTTCAAAGTATTCTAATAATTTTTTTAATCGATTTGCCTCTAAATAAGTTGGATCATTCATCGGCACTTGATCTAATAAGGGAATCACGATTTTCTTTAGGATACTTAATTCATATACCATACTGGTATTAAAAATCATATTTGTTTCTTCTTGGAATGGATAGATAAACTTATCTTCATTATCTCTGACATTCTTCCAGAAGGAAATAGTTGATTTTGCGTCCCAGCCACGGGATTGATGATCTCTTGCGATACGGCGAATCAAACGATAATCACTGGTTGGAATACGATTATGGCTATCTAAGTTCATATGTGTTAATGCATTGATATATATCTTATATTTTGCATCTGGTGGGATATAGGCACTTGTCTTTGGATTTAACCCATGAATTCCTTCTATGATCAGAATTTGATCTTCATCTAAAATAGTCGGCTTGTTTTCCCATTCACGCATACCAGTTTTGAAATTGAATATTGGCAGCTGTACAGGTTCTTTATGCATCAGTTTTAACATGACATCATTAAATAAGTCCAGATCTAATGCTTCCAAAGAATCAAAATCATAATTTCCATCAGGTAATATTGGACAATCTTCTCTATTTTTATAGAAGTTATCCATAGAAATCGGTAATGGTTTTTTGCCTAAAATCTTTAAATGAATGGATAAACGTCTAGAAAATGTTGTTTTTCCTGCACTGCTTGGTCCGGCAATTAAGATAAACTTGGTATTTGGATGATGATTTACGATATCATCTGCGACAAAACCTAATTTCTTTTCTACCATGGTTTCACTCATTAAAACTAATTCATCCATTTTTCCTTCCTGAATGGCTTGATTTAACTGTGCAATATCACTGACATGTATCATTTCACCCCATCGCTCAAATTCCTGAAAGACCTGAAACAGTTTCTGTTGATCTTCAAAATGATGATTTGCGGATAACCAAATACCTGAAGCATAAAAGCGGATAGAGAAATGTTTTAAATATCCTAAATGAGGCAACATAATACCATAAAAATAATCATGAATATCACAAAGTGTATAAATGCTGCTTTCTTTACTTTTGCGTGTATCTAATAGGGATGCTTTATGCTGCATACCTATCCCATTGAAAAATGCCACGGCTTCTTTTGTTGGTACAACGCTGCGTTTGATTTCTTCCTGTCGATCGATTAGTTCCTGCATCTTTTTTTCAATTTGTTTAACATCTTTTAAACACAAATATGGTTGTTTTTCCACTTCACAGAAGATACCGCCACTTAATGCATGTTGAAGATGTACATTGCTTTGTGGAAATAAAAGTTTTACGGCAGCAATAAAAGCGAAATGTAAAGTTCGCTCATATATCATTTTTCCTGTTTCACTATCCGCATAAACAAGTACCATCGTACCTGATTCTTTTAACTGATAGCGTAAATCTCTTAATTTTCCATTATACATCACCGCATATATTTGATCTTTATCCTTACGCTTGTAAATAACCTCTTCTACTGATATTGGTTCTTCTTTTGTTAATGTATTTCCTTCTAATTGTATTTCCAACATGTATTCATCTTCTTTCTTTTCTTTATTATACCTTATTTTTCTAAATTTTAGACCAGAAAAAGAAAAGACTAGGCATCCCTAGTCTGAATCATTAATACTTTGCCTTTATGTATGGTGATATCCGCTTCCTCATGTATAATCTCATTGGATACTGTATAAATATCTTTTGTGGAAATTTCTTGTTTAGAAAGTGGATATGCCACATTTTCTTCACTGATACAACTGTCGCATAAAGCTAAGAAGCTTAAATATTGATAAGCATCTTTTTTTACCTTGTAGTGTCCTTCTTTCAACAGCTGTATACGATTTTGTTCATTCATTAAAATGATGGGATATTCTCGATGTATTAATAGGTAAAGGTTTGCTAATTCATGATCGATTCTTCCACCAAGACCGCCATATAGTATGATTTCCTCATACTGATGCTCCATCGCATAAAAGATTGCGACTTCTGTATCTGTTTCATTTTTATGTGCAGGAAGCGGCATGATATCTGTAGCTTTTTCAATCATCGCTTTTTCTTCATCGTTTACACTATCGAAATCCCCAACCGCACATACCATAGGAATATGCTGTTTGATACAGGAAATAGCGCCATGATCAATGCCAATATAGTCGTACCCTTTTAAAACAGGAACATTTTGACTCATTCCTGCCACTAGTATTACTTTTGACATAACAGTGAATCCACAGCTTCCTTAATATTCTGTTTAAAAATATAACTACCGGCAACTAATGTATCACATCCAGCTTCTACTGCCAGTTTTCCTGTTTCCGCATTGATACCCCCATCAATTTCGATACGAGTATCATAGTTATTTGCTTCGATTTCTTTGCGCAGTTTACGTACTTTATCTAACATATCTTCCATAAAAGATTGTCCCCCAAAGCCTGGCTCTACACTCATAACAAGTACAAGATCCATTTCTGATAAATATGGCAGTAATGCATCCACAGCTGTTTTTGGTTTTACAGAAACCCCAGCTTTTACACCAGCAGCACGAATCTTGCGACAAAGTGCAATACAAGCTTCGATATCTTTTACTGCCTCTAAATGGAATGTTACCATATCAGCGCCAGCTTTCACAAAGATTTCAGAAATCATTTCTGGATTATCTACCATGATATGTACATCCATGAACAGATCACTGCATTTTTTAAAGCCTTTTAGAATATCTGGGCCAAAGGTTAGATTTGGCACAAAGTGTCCATCCATGACATCAAAGTGCATCCATTTGGCGTTGCTTTCATTTAATTCCTTCAGCTGTTCACTGGTATTTGCATAGTCTAATGATAAGATTGATGGCGCAATAACTAATTCCTTCATATAATCCTCTCCTCTTCTTAATATTTTGGTTTTCCTGATTTGATCATTGCTACGATTTCTTTATAATGTTCATAGCGTATTTTACTGATTTTCCCAGCTTCCACTGCTTCCTGTATCTTACATCCGGGTTCATTGATATGAATACAATCATTAAACTTACAAGAATACAAGTAGTCTTTAAAATCAGGAATACATTCTTGTAAAGTCATGACATCCATATAACTAAAATCCATAGAAGAAAATCCTGGTGTATCTCCAACCCAGCCTTGTGCCACTTCATGTAGTTCACAATGACGTGTAGTATGTTTTCCACGTCCCAAGGCTTTACTGATTTCCTGTGTTTGAAGTTTAAAATCTGGTTCTATACGATTCAACAAAGAGCTTTTCCCAGCACCACTTTGTCCAGTCAATACACTAATTTTTCCTTTTAAGGCAGCACATAATTCTTCTGTAGCATAACCTTTTCCACTTTCATATACCTGATATCCGCTTCTGCGATAATCTTCGATTTCCTGATGGATGGGATCATCTTCACGAATTAAATCCAGCTTGGTAATACATAAAATCGGTGTAATATTGGCATAAGCAATCTGAAATATCAAACGGTCAATCAATGTTGTGGAAAAATCTGGATCCTTGCATGACATCACGATAATTGCCTGGTCTACATTGGCAATAGCTGGACGTTTTAATTCATTCTTACGCTTTTGAATTTTTTGTATCCCAATCTGATCAGAAAAATGTTCTATGGTCACAATATCACCTACCACAGGTGCGTATTGTTTTCTAAGTTTTCCCATCGCCACGCATAAATGACGATTGCCTTGTTCATCTAATACTTCATATTGATTAGATATGATCTTTATAATTCTTCCCTGTTGTTTCATGGCTGATAGTAATACAGCATGATATATGCCTCTCCCTCTTGTGTATATTGTGTGCCTTCTGCCGGATCACAGCTGATGACAACATCGTACTTAATTGTTTTCAATTCTTCTTCACTTAGTTCTGATGTAGATAATGGTGATGATACAACCACAAAGCCTTTTTCGCCCAGTTCTTTTGTGACATCTTCTACTTTTCTTCCCACGATATTCTCTAATTTCATGGTTGGTTTTGCGGTAACGGTAAAGGTGATGGTTTCTGTTTTATCAGGATCCAGTTTATCGCCTTTTTGATGTCCTTCCTGTTTTGTGATATATCCGGCTTTTTTATCCACAGCATATTCATAATTCACTTCCACTTTCAGATTCGGATTTTCTTTTGAAAGTTTAGCAACTACATCATCATACAATTCATTTGTATAATCACCCACCACAAAGTAAATACCTTTGCTGATGGTTAGTGTGAAATGCGTTCCTTTTTTCGCTTGTTCTCCTATTTCAGGACTTATGGAAATCACTTTGCCTTTTTCTACATCATCACTTAATTCTTCTTTGACTGTAATATTTTCTGCATCAAAGCCACTTAACTTTAAAGTCTGAGTAGCATCACGCTGTGTCACATTCAAGACATCAGGTACTTCAAAACTTTTCTCTGTATGGAATACACCTGATAGTAATAAAATTGCCACTGTTACACCAATGCAGATCAACGCCAGTAATACAACGATGATAACTTTGGTATAACTTTTACGTGGTGGAATTTCTTCCTCATCATCTTCATCATCCATTTCCACAATCTTTTGTTTTGCTTTATTCACCGTTTTTTTACCAGTTACCTGTTTCTTGGATGTCATAACCATTGTTGGATCTTGTTCTTCTTCAAAAACCAGTTTTTTTACATCACGATATTGTGGCAATAAACATAAATCCAGATCATGCAGCATTTCCTCAGCGCTTTGATAACGCAGTGATCGATTTTTTAAGGTTGCTTTTATGATAATGTTTTCCACCGACTGTGGAATTGTTGGATTAAATTCAATTACACTTGGCACTTCTTCACGTAAATGTTTCATCGCAATCTGTACAGGATTATCTCCATTAAAAGGAACACTTCCTGTCAATAATTCATAAAACACGATTCCAAGTGCATAGATATCCACCTGATTGGTTGGTGTTTCTCCACGTGTCGTTTCAGGTGCTAGATAATGCGCGCTGCCTAAAACTGCATTGGTCTGTGTCAATTGGACAGCATCATGTGCTAAAGCAATCCCAAAATCGGTAATCTTTACAGTACCATCATCTTTTACCAAAACATTTTGTGGTTTGATATCACGATGAATAATATTGTTTTCATGGGCATGTTGAACAGCACTTGTCAGCTGAATCATAATATTGACTGCTTCATCTGCCTGTAAAGCGCCTCTTTGTGAAATCAACTGTTTTAATGTTCTACCTCTCACATATTCCATAACGATATAGTGGCGGCCTTCATATTCTCCCACATCATATACATCCACCACATTGGGATGATTCAATTTACTGACCGCATTGGCTTCTCTTTGAAAACGCAGCAATGCGACTGGATCTTTTCCAAGTTCCCCACGCAAGATTTTTATTGCGACTTCACGGTTTAAAATCGTATCTACCGCAAGATAAACATCCGCCATACCACCTTCACCCAAAGCAGTGACCAGCATATAGCGTTCCGCAATCATCTTATTCATTTCCCCCATCCTCCTTTTCAATTACGATGACACTGACATTATCATAGCCACCGGCATCTAAGGATAGTTTAATTAAAGCATCTACTTTATCTTTTACATTACGATTGGATTGTAAAACATACTGAATGTTATGTTCTGGAACATATCCATGCAAGCCATCACTACATACCAAAAGTGCACACCAGTCGTTTTTTATTTTATTGATATCAATACGCATACTGTTCCAGATTCCCAATGCATTGATCAATACATTGCGATTTGGATGTTTTGCCGCTTCTTCTTCACTTACTTCTCCACGCTTTAATAAATCCGCAACATAGGAATGATCTTCTGTCAAACATAAGAAATCATCCTGATACAGTCCATATGTACGAGAATCTCCTGCATTAAAGATATAGGTGTTATCCTCCTGGGTCAACACTCCCACAATGGTTGTTCCCATTCCTTTTAATTTTTCATCCCGTGTAGATTGCGTAAACACCATATCATTGGCTTCCTGAATCACTTTTTCCAGCCAGCGTTTCACATCCTGATCATTTTTTAATTCTTTACAGGATAAGAAAGCCTCTTTCATATGGTCTACCGCCATTTTACTGGCAACATCACCAGCATTTCCACCACCGATGCCATCACAGACAACTGCTAACAGCGCATGATGAGCGTTCTCCATAATACATAAACTATCTTGATTATTTTTTCTTCGTAATCCCTGGTGACTGGCACCGTAATATTTCATCATCATCGCTCCATTTCTTTTTCTTTTCTTAAGTGTTTTACACGCAGCTGTCCACATGCCGCATCAATATCTGCGCCATGCTCTTTACGAATGGTACAACGCACACCTTTTTTCATCAGGGCATCATAGAATACCATTGCTTCTTCATATTTTACACCTTTAAAACCATTTTCATCCACTGCGTTATATGGAATCAGGTTGACATAGGCATTTAAACCTTTCATTAACTTCGCTAATTGATCCACATGTACCTTTTGATCATTCACACCCTTTAACAGGATATATTCAAACGTTAAACGACGATTGTTTTCACTTGCATATTGATGAATTGCCTTCATCAGTTCTTCTAAAGGATATGCTTTATTTATTGGCATCAGCTCATTACGCAACTCATTGTTAGGCGCATGTAAAGAAACTGCCAGATTGTATTGGGTATGTTCTTTGGAGAATTCATAAATTTTAGGCACAACTCCACATGTGGAAATTGTAATATGACGTGCACCAATCCCTAAGCCACGATCATGATTCACCGTTGAAAGAAAATTCATGACATTTTCATAGTTGTCAAATGGTTCACCTGTACCCATGACTACGATATGACTTAAACGATCCTGCGTTTTATCCAGATCCTGTTGTACATACAGCACCTGCGCTACCATTTCACCACTTGTCAAATTTCTTTTTTTCTTCGTTAGTCCACTTGCACAAAAAGCACAGGCCATATTACAACCGACCTGGCTGGTTACACAAATGCTCTTCCCATAATCAAACTGCATCAGTACACTTTCAATCAAGGAACCATCTTCCAAAGCAAATAGATATTTACAAGTTCCATCACTTGATACCTGTTTATCACGCAACTCTAAAGGCTTTAACTGATAGTTTTCTTTCAGCACTTCTCTTGTATCTTTTGATAAATCACTCATATCATCAATGGATGTGACACGTTTGCGATACAGCCATTGAAAAATCTGATGTCCGCGAAACTTTTTCCATCCATGTTCTAAAGCTAATTCACTCATTTCTTCATAATTGAAATCATATAAACTTTTCATTTTATCACCGCTTATTATTTTAACATAGAAACGCACAGAGAACATATACAAAACACGATTTTAAGGAAACTTTTAGATTTGTATTTATGAATCATCCCAATCTATACCATCATTTATAAAACTAATGGACATCACTGTTTTTGTATGTGGTAAATAATCCACAATACAATACCCATCCTGTGCATCATCACGCATTTTATAACTGGAGGAATCAAAAATCCACAAATCTCCAAACTCATCATACCCTTTTATCTGCGTATAAAATATGCTTCTTGAAGTATGTTTACGCACGCTGCTGCAATGGAAAAGCATAACCTGATCTGGTTCGTCAAGATACGTTAAATCTTGTAAATGGGTTATGATCTCCACACCTCCCCCAATTATAGAAAATATCCCCATTCCTGTAAGTAACAACATAAAAACAAGGGATATCATACCATTGGATACTGTTTTAAGTTTCCACCATCGTTTGATTTTTGGAAAAAGGATAATCATAGCGATAAATGAAAAGATGCCAAATACAAAAATGATCCAGTCCTCTGCTTTCCCCCTGTCTGTTTCAAATGGTCGAGCAATTGCATACATTCCAATAACAATCCATATAAAGGCAACACATAATAACACGAACTTCAAAACAAGCATCCCCATATCCTGAAAACTGGCATGATTGTATTGATTTCTTTTCTTCAACATATGATAAGTTATAAAACAAAAGACAGCACCTGCACATAAATAAAAAATCGCCCTTACAAAGCCCAAATAAAAACCTAAACGTTTATCAACAAAATGAAAGGTAATTGTAATCGCAAAACAAATACATAAAATAAGCAATACCGTTAAAATATTTAGCTTTTTTTCTCTATTCAAATCTTTTCACCTCTTTATACTGTATTGTTAAATGATACGAAATATCCACATAAAAAGCTATGATTTTTTATTTTTTCAGATATACAGTATCACTTCTGTAAGATTCTTTATATTTTTACACCTTATTTCCAAAAACTATAAAATTATATGTATGGAATAAGATGTCTTAAAGCATAGTTTCATTAGATGAAATAAAAACAGCGCTTGGCTGTTTTATTTGTGAATTAATGATTGTAATTCTTCCAATGTATCACATGTAAATATAAGATCAGCTATTTCTTCTAATTGTGAAGAATTTAAGGAATACAGCCAATCACTTGCATCCTGATGGTATTTCTTCAGGATTTGTTTACTTACGACTTTTAAAATCCCTTTCAATTCTCCTACATTTTTTTGCCATTATCTAATGCAACTTCACAATTTGAGTTTCTAATGTAACTTGAATTTTCATCATCTCCGATAAACAAACACTTTGCTATGATATCATCGGTATATGGCAAAAATCTTTTTCTGACCTTCTTTTTTTCTTCCGTCATTTTGTATCCTCTCTTTCTAGGTAAAAATCCCTACATATAATACATACGTAAAAAGAGGTCAAAAATCCTAAAAAAATTAAAAAAAAGCAAAACAACCTATATGTAATTATTAAAAAGCACAATCTGATTCACAGACTATGCTTTTCCTTGCTTCATATTTTCGATTTCCTTTTGTTTTTCACTTAGATATTCCCAACGTTCCATCATTTCTTCTAACTTTTGTTCAAGGGCTGCTCGCTCATCACTTAAAGCGTTCAGCTTCACAAAATCATCACTGCATGCTTCCATTTCTTTATCAATCGCATCCATTTGTCCCTGCACTTTATCCATTTCCTCATCCATGTTTTCTAATTCGCGTTTTTCCTTAGAAGACATACGAAGGGTCTGCATGGCTTTATTTTCAGTCTTTGTATCATTTGTTTTCGTTATCGTTTTTACCTGATTGATATCAGATAATTCCATATACGCACTGTATCCACCGATAAAGGACTTGATGGTTCCATCTGCCTGAAAGATAAATAATGAATCACAGATTCTGTCTAGGAAATAACGATCATGACTCACAACCAGCAGTGCCCCATTGAAAGCATCAAGGTAATCTTCTAAAATCTGTAAAGTCGCAATATCTAAATCGTTGGTCGGTTCATCTAAAAATAAGATATTCGGTGCGCTCATTAGCACTTTCAAAAGATATAAACGTCTTTTTTCTCCACCAGATAACCGCCCGATGTTGGTATATTGCATTTTTGAATCAAACAGGAATCGTTCCAGCATCTGGG
>OGXN01001529.1_pt1 | contig 21668 bp, 21 predicted proteins | sample 1576281 | NCBI WGS metagenome assembly OGXN01 (sample SAMEA3541494, study PRJEB24748) | human gut metagenome | biome: human gut; feature: human-associated habitat; material: faeces | place: China | collected 2012
CTTAGTGAAGGAACGATTCGCAATTATCTGAGTACATTATTAAATAAATTAGATTTGCGTGATCGTACACAATTAGCAATTTTCTACTATCAGCATTTACAGTAAAGGAAGCCATGGCTTCCTTTTATCTGATTTGAAATATTATTTCTGCTTGTTTACCTCTTTGTCCGATTCCAACATATATAACCTCACCATTTAATTCTGTCGCATAATTTAAATCTATTATTTGTTGTATTGCTTCTTGTGCTAAAGTTTTCAAGCACTTATCCTTTTCTTTTGTATATTTAAATTCAAGAATATAGTTTGGAAAAGATATGTTTTTACTTTCTAAAAGAATATCATATCTTCCTAGTCCAGCTTCACGATTAGAATTAATCTTATAACTATTGTATAAATAAGCACAAAGACCAAGAAATAACATATGGCAACTATTTTCATCAATAAAATCATGATATGATGAAGTTTCCATGATATATGTTTGATAATATACTCTTATCTCATCGAAATTTTTCATCTTAAATGCTGTTTCTAATCCAAATAAAATTTGATTATCTATATGTAGATAATGTGCAGTAATATCTTTAAAATCTTCTCTTACTTCTTCATTAGGTATTTTAACTTTATAAGTATCCCGATCAATTGTTTTAATAATTGTTAGATAACCACTATTTATTAAAAGTGCCCAAAGTGTTGCATCTTTTATATCTTCATAATATGATGTACTCAAATCTGCATTTACTATAGTTTCTCCGTTCGCAATTAATTCATTATATTTCATTGAGAATATCGTACTACAACAACCTAATGCCTTTTTTACCATAACATTATTACTACTATTTTTCCAATAGGTATCTAATTTTTTTTCACTAGCATAATTAGAGATAGACCATGGGTTATATATTTCAATTCCACCTATACGATATCCATCATATAAATCCTTTACTTCTTTTGTAAAATCTAATCCAAAATACTCCAAAAACATTTTTGCTTCATTTTCCAGCAATCCGAAATATATTGCATATTTTTCATGATTCACTCCATAAACAGACAGATTATTTAAACCACTAAAAATATTTTCTTTGGCAATTCTTTGAATTCCAGTCAACATAGCCTTTTTTAAATAATCATTTCCTTTTAATGAAGTTATCAAAATAGCTGCTAACCCACTATGAACTTCATCATAATAACCGTGATTATGAGCTTCAATAAATGGTGTATCATATTCATCAATTAATAGAATAACTTTTTTTCCATAATATTCATATAAAAATTGACATAGTAGTTGTAAACAATCATTGATATCTGTTAATTCCATATTGTTTTGATTTTTTAAGCCTTGCCATACCAATTTATATTCTTCTTTTGTATTATTTGATAAATGTTCATATATAAAATCAAAACGTTTATATTCATCAAACAAGGCCTTTTTTAATAATTTAATGGCATCTTCTTTCTCACCTTTTGCATTTTTAAAACTCACAAAAATAACAGGATATTGATTTATCTCATTTGCACATGCTGTTTGCATGATTTTCTTATCTTCAAATAAAGATTTAGTGTTTTTCGTGATATCTAAAAAACTAGCAAGCATAGACATATTTAATGTTTTTCCAAAACGCCTTGGTCTTGTAACTAAAGCCACTTTTGCATCACTATTTAAAAATTCTTGAATAAACAATGTTTTGTCAATGAAAAAGTGATTTTCTTCTATTAATGTTTGAAAATTATCTTCACCTAAACCAACTGTTTTTCTCATAAACTTACCACCTCTTTACGCATTATATCACAATTCATATACAGTTTTCTATTGCTATTATTTTATTTTCTATTTATGTTAGTGAACTACTCCCTGCTTTATAGCTGTGGGCTTCTGGCTTATCCATTATTTGTATAAGCTAGAATTTTTTTGTATCTGTATCTGAAACATTTTTACATAAGATACACATAACTGGTACGTTCACTGTACCTCTAAAGTCATATTTAGACTGTAATCAGATATTTTCATTTCCAAAATATAATCCTTTAACATCTCATCTCTTTCATTTGTAATAATCTTATTTGCTCATGCAATTATAAAAAAACGCATAGCTATTGCCATGCATTTTTCATTACTTATTCATCTCATACAAAATCTTCTCGATTTTATTTCCTCTTTCCAAAGAATCATCAATCTTGAATTGCAGTTCAGGAACTTTTCGCAAAGTCATACGTTTCGCAAGATTCGTACGAATAAATCCTTTACTACGCTCCAATGCTTTCATACCAGCTTCTTCTCTTGCTTTTTGTCCAAGGAAAGAAACATATATTTTTGCGATAGATAAATCATTTGTGACGGTAACATCTGTAATGGTAATAAAACCGATTTTTGGATCTTTTAATTCAAATTGAATAATTTCACTGACTTCCTTTTGGATAATGCCAGCTACTTTTTCTGCTTTTAATGTCATATTATCACCTAATGTTATTCTGGATCAACCTGCTGGTCTTCATACGCTTCAATGATATCTCCAACTTTGATATCGTTGAAGTTTTCAATTGTCAAACCACATTCAAATCCACTGTTTACTTCTTTTGCGTCATTCTGGAAACGTTTTAAAGAACCAAGTTTACCAGTGTAAATAACAACACCTTCACGTATTAAACGTACACCACATTCTTTCTTTAAGCTTCCATCAGTAACCATACAACCTGCAATGGTACCGACTTTAGAAACTTTATAGATTTGACGTACTTCTGCCTGTCCGATAACGACTTCTTCATATACAGGAGCAAGCATACCTTTCATGGCACTTTCCATTTCTTCCAATGCTTTATATATAATGTTATGCAGACGAATTTCTACGCCTTCTTCTTCAGCTTTTTTACGAATATTCGCACTTGGACGTACATTAAATCCATAGATTACTGCATTAGATGCACTCGCAAGCATAATATCAGATTCTGTGATAGCTCCGGCAGTTGAACGAATAACGTTTACCTTAACACCCTGTACATCAATTTTTTCCATACTTGCACGTACGGCTTCTGCACTACCCTGTACATCCGCTTTGATAATGATGTTTACTTCCTGGATATCACCTTGTTCGATCTGACGGCTTAAGTCTTCCAAAGACATTGCACTGGAAGAATTACGTTCCTGATCAATACGTTTTGTTAATCTTGTTTCCGCAATCTGACGGGCTTTCTTTTCAGAGTCAAATGCTTTGAAAATATCACCTGCGATAGGTACATCATTTAAACCAATAATTTCAACTGGTGTTGATGGAAGTGCTGTTTTAATTTCACGTCCACGATCATCTGTCATCTTACGTACACGACCAAATGCTGTACCAACAACGATGGCATCACCTGTGTGTAATGTACCACTTTGTACAAGCAATGTTGTTACCGGACCTCTACCTTTATCAAGTTTCGCTTCAATTACAGTACCTGTTGCTAATTTGTTTGGATTTGCACGGAAGTTATATACTTCAGATACAACCAATACAGTTTCCAATAAATCACTTACACCTGTACCAAACTTCGCACTGATATCCGCATAAATTGTATCTCCGCCCCATTCTTCAGGCATCAATCCAAGTTCACTCATTTCAGATACGATACGTTCTCTGTTTGCTGCTGGTTTATCAATTTTATTAACAGCAACGATAACAGGAACACCTGCTGCTTTGGCATGGTCAACTGCTTCTTTTGTCTGAGGCATTACACCATCATCAGCCGCAACAACGATAATTACAAGGTCAGTAACCTGTGCACCACGCGCACGCATTGCTGTAAATGCTTCATGTCCTGGTGTATCTAAGAATGTAACTTTTTTACCTTTGACATTTACCTGATAAGCACCAATATGCTGTGTAATACCACCAAATTCACCTTCTGTAACATGTGTTTTACGAATGGTATCCAATAATGTTGTTTTACCATGGTCAACATGTCCCATAATTGTTACAACTGGTGGACGTTCTACCAATAAAGATTCATCTTCTTCCACGTTATTGATCATTTCTTCAAAATCACTTTCTTCAATAACGATTTCTTTATGGCATTCTACATTCCATTCCATACATACAAGTTCGATGGTTTCATCATCTAATGTAGAGTTGATGGTAACCATGGTTCCCATCATAAACAATAATTTAATAATCTCGCTGGCGTTGCGATTCAATTTTTCCGCAAGTTCTCCAACACTCAGAGGTCCACTATAAGTGATTTCCTTTACTTCAATACGTTCTTTCTTTGGAGCAAAGTTATTGTTCTTTCCTCTGTTATTGTTGTTCTTTCTGTTTCCGTTTCCTTTTTTCTGTTGTCTTGCCATAGTATCACCTAGCCTTTCAAGCAAGTATGAAGCTGCTGCGCTAAGCCTTTATCCAAAATAGCGACTGCTTTACGATTTCCCATCAATTCCGCAAATTCAACTGCATCCATGAAGGAATATGGAACACCATAGTATTCACATTTATTCAACAGCTTATTCTTTGTATTTTCCCCGATATCCTCTGCCAGAACGATCAACTTGATTTCATTTTTAGGAAACTTCTTAAAAATGATTTCCCCAGTCGCTGTTTTTCTGGCACGCTGCGCGATTCCTAAGTATCCGCTGGCATTACTCATGAGAGAACATGCCTTTCAATGTTTCATAGATTTCATCAGGAATTTCACATTCCAGTGATCTAGCCAAAGATTTCTTTTTTTTCGCTATTTCTACTGCTTCTACGCTTCTTTTCAAATATGCGCCACGTCCGTTTTTCTTTCCGGTTTCATCTATTTCAACGACACCTTCAGGTGTACGAACGATACGTATCAATTCTTTTTTCGGGAGACTTTCAAGGGTTGCTACACATTTACGCATAGGAATCTTTTTCATAAGTATGCTCCTTTCTCTATGAATTACTTATCGTAGTATTCATCGTATTCATCAAAATCGATATCATCATGAATCCAGTCGTTTTCTTCTTCTTCCATCTGTTCACGCTCGATTTCCGCAAGTTCTTCTTCAGAATAAATTGGTTTCATTCCATAATCTTTCTTGTTTAAATCGAAAGTAGCCTTACGACGTGGTTCTTCTTTTTCTTCATATTTCTTATATTTTGGTTTTGCTGCAACTGCTGGTTCTTGTTTCGTTTTTGCATCTGCAAGCTCTTCAAATTTAGATTTGTATTCTTGTTTTTCTTTTACATTTAAACCTTCTAAACGCTGTTTTTCTTTTGCAATACGTGCAGCCTTTTCTAATTCTGTTTCTTCTTTTTCTTCTTCTGGTTCCACATATTCATCCATGATTTCTGCAGTATCTTCATCCATCACGATATCAGCTTTTTCTGGTTCCACTGTAGCTTCTACAGTATCATCGATTTCTTCTTCGATTTCATCTGCTGCAACATCAAACTGTACACCTGCTTCATCGATATCCACAGCATCCTGTTCTTTGCTTTCTTCAAACATTTCCTGTTGTGCAGCTGCTTTTTCTTCCGCCTGACGAGCCAAGAATTCTTCTCTTTGTTTGATTGCGATATTCTTCCAGTCAATACCCATTGCATCTACATCACTCTGTGCTTTGATATCAATCTTGCTGCCAGTTAATTTTACTGCAAGACGGGCATTCTTACCACGTTTACCAATGGCAAGTGATAATTGATTATCTGGAACAACAACCAATAATCCACCTTTCTTTTCTTCACTTGGAATAACAGCTAATACTTCAGCTGGAGATAATGCATTTTTGATCAATTCACTAACATCTTCGCTCCATTCAAAGATATCAATTTTTTCACCATGTAACTCATCAATGATGACCTGTACACGCTGTCCTCTAGGCCCAATGCATGCGCCAATTGGATCAATGTTTTCATTGTGTGAATACACTGCCATCTTTGTTCGTTCTCCGGCTTCACGTGCAATTGCCTTTATTTCAATAATACCCTGATAGATCTCAGGAACTTCTTTTTCAAACAAACGTTTTACTAAAGTCGCATCGGCACGAGAAACTAATACCTGTGCTCCTTTGGTTTCCTTATTTACTTCTATAATGACGACACGGATCATCTGTCCTTCTTTATAGCGCTCATTTGGAATTTGTTGGTTCTTTGGCATCAATGCCAATGTTTTTCCAATATTTACAACACAGAATTTTTCTTCGACAGATTCGATAGTACCAAATACCATTTCATCAACTTTATCACAATATTCTTCATAAACAACTAATTTTTCAGCTTCACGGATTTTTTGTTTCATAACGTTCTTCGCTAAAATAACAGCTGCTCTACCTAAATTAGCGATACTTACTTCTGTTTCTACTAAATCACCAAGTTCAAATGCCTGATTGACTTTTTTAGCATCTTCTAAAGAGATTTCTAATTCATCATCTTCCACTGTTTCTACAACTGCTCTTTGCTGATAAACCTTAATATCTCCTGATTTTTCGTTAACATCTACACGTACCAATGCATCAGGAATTTCTATGTGTTTACGGTATGCTTTTGACAATGCTTCCTGTAATGCTTCAATAACGATTTCTTTTGATAATTTGCGATCACTTTCAATTGCCTGCATGGCAGCCATAAAATCTTTTAACTTCATTTTTTTGCTTTCCTTTCTAAATTTTTACAGATAAACGAATCAATGAAATGTTATCCAGTTCGATTGATACTTTTCGTTTCACAGCTTTATCCATATATTCAATCAGCACTTCGTTTTCTTCCATAGATTTCAGATAACCTTTTACCTCATCCATGCCAGCCTTTGGATTTCTCAGTTTTACATAAACGTACTCTCCAATCGCTGCTTTGATTTGTGCTTCATCCTTTAATTCACGTTCTGCGCCAGGTGAACATACCTCCAGGAAGTATTCTGCGGATATCAGATCAGCTTCATCCAGACATTCAGAAATCTTTTCAGACATGTCTGCACAAGTATCAATATCCATGCTGCCATCATTTCGCATAATTGCGATCTGTAAGATACGCATGTTTCCTTCGTTATGCCACAGCACTTCATATAGTTGGATTTCTTCTTTTTCAAGAATCGGCGCTACAAGCTCTTTGATCTTTTGAATCTGGTCCATCATGTTACCTCCTTTACAAACATAATGAAGGAGTGGGCATGACCCACTCCGTTTGAAGTATCTGTAGATAATATACCACGGTTATGAAAAAACTTCAAGATTTTTTCATAAATTGCCGATATTTTTAGACTATATTTCCTTTTCTAATCCTGATTATGTCAAATCATGCATGAATCTAGGACTTTATCACTATTTCTATGACACAAACGGCTGTAATCCTGTATGAGGCTGATTAAGCACTTCATCAAAAATAATCTGGTCAAAATCAAGTACCAGAGTTTCTTTTTGATGGTCTTGATAAGCTATTTCTATTTTCAAATGCTTCATCCTTTTCTCTATCGTTGGTTCATCATTCATGACATCCATACAGATATCATATTGAAATGCTGTATAATCTTCTATATTTTCCATAGCAGGATAGGAAACATTTTGAAAAATCTCATTGCTTTGTGACAAGGTTATCATACCGATTTTGGTATCATTCATATAGGGCAAAACAGATGCATCAGGTGAAAAATATATATCGCCAAATCTTTTTACCTTTGTAGAAGATGGCGCAATAATGATTTGATATACATAAACATCATATCCTGATGTTTTACGATAAAGCTTAGCTGCCTTTAACAGCTTTGCCTGAAATGCATCACCTTGTGTTTCTGCTAATGCTTCCGCATAGAAATACTGTTTCATTGATGTAGATAATTTTCCTGTATCCACATGGATCCTTGTGTAAGTTTCTTCCTTTTTTTGACAACTGCTCATCAAACATAACATACAAATCAAAATCATCATTTTCTTCATAAGTCTTTTCCCCTTTTATATCTTTTATTATATAAAGAAGATATCACATTAACAAGCATGGAAATGTATGACTTTTGTATCACCCTAACACAAAAAACATACACTGCATATCAAAAAAGGGTAGAAAAAAACCAGATTGCTCTGGTCCCTTACTATTTTTCAACGATTGTTTTTCCGTTGTACTCACCACATGAACACATTTTGTGTGGTTGTTTGTATTCACCGCACACTGGACATTTCACCAATGTAGGTGCAGCTAATTTATAGTGAGTTCTACGTTTTGCTTTTCTTGTTTTTGAATTTCTTCTCTGTTGTACAGCCATGTTAGCACCTCCTACTTAATCTTCCAATTTGAATTCTTTCAACTTTGCTAAACGAGGATCGATTTCATCCTTTTTGGACAATTCATAGTCTTCCTCTTTGACAACTTCCCAACCGTCACCTTTAGGATACTGTTTTAATCCCTTTTTGACAACCTTTAAAGGAACCTCCATCAGTATCAATTGAAAGATCACCGGTAATAACTCTACGACATCACCTTTAACTTCGTGTACATCTTCATCATTTGTTTTATCAAAAGAGAACACTTCTAAAGATTTTGTATGGAAATCATATTCTACATCCTCTAAGGTTATAGAACACGGTACTATCATCACTCCACTGATATCCAGATCTGCAAATACCCGATCACTTTCTGTATCGTAATGAATATTTCCTGATACCGTAACATCTTGTAATCCCCTGATCTGATGCATTTTCGCAAATACTGTCGGATCAAATGAAATCGTATCATCTAGTTCAATGGTACCATTTGGTGCCTGTAACAGTTCAGCTTTGCTCCATTTCAAAAGAATCACCTCGTTGTCTGACCTACCCTATTATAAGGAAAATCTTGCATAAAGTCAACTAATTTCGCATATACATAGGCTAGCTTATATATTAAATCACAAAAATAAGGTAAATGAAAGACTTTTTTTCATTTTTTTCAAGAATTTCTTATCATTTACTGTTTGCGTACCAGTTCATAGAATGCCAAAACATCTTCATAGACTTCTTCTTTGATATCTTCATTCAATATCTCATGACGTTTTCCTTCAAATAATCGTGCGCTCACATTTGTATAGCCACGCTCTTTCATAAAACCGGCAGCTTGTTTAAATTTCGTTTCATTTCCAATACATGGGTCCTCACTGCCTGCGATAAAGCGGATTGGTAAATCTTTATGTTTCATTGCCCAGCCATTTGCATCGTATACATCCATCATGATCGTAAACAGATTTTCAAAGCCGTTTAATGTAAAGATAAATCCACATAATGGATCTTCATCATATGCCTTTACCACGTTTTGATCACTACACAGCCATACGTTTTCACTGCCATCTTCTGAAAAAGCTTTATTATTAGAACCAAAGGCCATCTTTTGAATCAGTGGACTGCGATAGTGCTCGCCTTTTATCTTTTCCATCGCTTTCACAAGCAGTTTGCCAGCCTTCGCTGCCTTATTTTCACTTGGAGAGCCACAAACCACAAGTGCGTCAATATCATCATCGTATCGTTTACAATAACAGCGTACCAGTAAAGAACCCATGCTGTGTCCAAACAGGAAGAATGGAGCATCTGGATATTGTGTTTTTAAAAGCTTGGTGAGCTGATGAATATCTTCAATTAAATAATCCCCTGTTTTATCATGAAAATAACCCAAATCATCTTTAGAAGCTATACTTTTTCCATGACCACGATGATCATGCATCACACATACATAGCCATGTTGTGCTAAAAACTGCATGAATGGCAGGTAGCGTTCTTTATGCTCCGCCATCCCATGTACCATCTGAATCACACCAACAATCGGTGTATCCGGTACAACTTTTACAGCTGAGATGATTAGTTGATCCTGTTCGCTTGGAAATGTAAATCCTTGTATCTTTGCCATAGAGAATCCTCCTTTTGTTTCATTGTATCATAATTGTAAAAGTTATGATATAATTTCGGGTAGTGTGGTACCCTATTTTAGACGAACAGGAGAAATTGTATGAAAGTTACAGGTATTGTTAGTGAATATAATCCTTTCCATTATGGACATCAATATCATATCCATAAGACAAGAGAACTTACTCAATGTGATGTGCTCATCAATGTAATGAGTGGACATTTTGTGCAAAGAGGAGAAGCATCCCTTGCTTATAAGTGGGATCGTGCACGCAAAGGGATTGAAGAAGGTTGTGATATCGTTATCGAACTTCCTTATATCTATGCGACGCAGAGTGCGGATGGTTTTGCCTATGGTGCGATTCGTTCTTTACAACTGGCAGGTGTTGATCATATCGTGTTTGGCAGTGAAAGCAATGATCTGGATGCATTAAAACAGATGGCAGAAATCACCCCAGCATATGATCCCAGTAAATCTTTTGCGCAAAGCACACAGATGCAAAGCAATGATATATTAGGTGTTGCCTATATGAAAGCGTTAAAGGATACAAACATCACACCATTATGTATCAAGCGTACAAATGGGTATCATGATCTTGCAGTCAAAGGCAATATCGCAAGTGCTACAGGAATCAGACAGCGGTTTCTTCAAAAAGAAGATGTAAGCTTTTTAACCCCGTTATCAGAAGCATTACACGCATGCTTTGCGATGGAGCATTATTATCCTTATTTACAGATGTTGTTATTCACACAGGCAAAACAACATTTAGAAAGCATTTTCTTAATGGAAGAAGGTCTGGAAAACCGTATGATTACATGTGCAAAACAATGTACAACGATGAAATCTTTCGTGGATGCCTGTATCTCAAAACGATATACCCGAAGCAGAATACAGCGAACAATTCTTCAGATATTGACCCAGACAACAAAGCAAGAAGTAAAACAGCTGTCGGATTTACAACATATTCGTATATTGGCAATGAATGAAACCGGCCGTGCCTATATAAAACAATTGAAGAAAACAGAAGTCATAATTGCCAGTCGTTTTAATCAGATTCCAAAAGCGTATCGAGAAATGGATTTAAGGGCAGCATCTGCGTATGCTATTCCTTTGTCTAGTGAAGAACGTTTAAGCTTCATAAAAAAAGAACTACAGTCTTTTATACAGGTGGGCTTATGATGTGGTTATATATCTTCATTGTATTGCTTGTTTTACAGTTACCTATCTTATATTTCTTTCCAACACCGCCAAAAATGAAAAAGGGTGTGATCTATGATGTATGCATCGTGTTAGGCTGTCCAACCAAAGATGATGGCAGTATTTCCCGTATGCAGAAAAGCCGTATGGATAAAGCAATTGCCTTATATCAGGAAGGAAATGTAAAGCGCTTATTGATCAGTGGTGCTGGTGTACGCAATCATTTTGTGGAAGCAGATGTGATGGCAGATTATGCACGCAGCTGTGGAGTACATGCATCTGATATTCTAAAAGAAAAGAATGCACGTAATACATATGATAATCTTCGATATGCGAAGATGTTGTGTAAGGCGCATGGCTATCAGCACATCGTGGTCGTATCCAGTTGTTTCCATATACGAAGAAGCAGTTTCTTTGTGCGCAAGTTCTTTAATGAATTTGCGATGTGTCCAACGGATGGGAAAGAAAAAATAAAGCATTATATTTCAGAGTATTTCCGTATGTGGAATACCTTGTATTTTGAAATCAAATTAAAGATAAAAAACAGGTGACACATTGATACGTGTTACCTGTTTTTATAGTATTCCCTGTTTCCATAAATATAAGCCAATGACACCACCAATCCCTGCGCCAATCACACGAACACAAAGCTTTGTTCGATCAATGGATGCTAGCTTGTTTTTTAGTTGGGTGATGTTTATAGCCATCGGTTTATGATGGGGATATTTTATCAAATAGAAGCCAGCGATAGGTATCATGGCGCCACCTATCAAGCCTCGTATAAAGCCTCCATCTAATACAAACTGGATGGCTGCGCCAATGAAAGAGCCACAAGCAATGATATCTGCTTCACGCAATGTTTTGTGTGTATGAAGATCTGATTCCTCTTTCAGCAAAGTATCAATAGAAACATCAAAAAGCCTTGAGATGGCAATGATGTTATTGATATCCGGCATGCCATTGTTTCCTTCCCATTTTGCGATTGCCTGTCTGGATACATGTAATACTTGTGCCAGTTCTTCTTGAGAATAGCCTTTTTGAGAACGTAATGTTTTTAACTTTTCTGCAAATGTCATTTTTATCACCGCCATTATTTTAGCATATCCCCTCATTTTTTGTCAGCAACCATACGTGGCATTTGCGCTACCCTTTGTGGACATAAGAAAAGATGCAGATAATTCTGCATCTAAAATGGGTAATGATAAAGTGCGGTTGTAAATTCAGAAACAAATTGTCCTGTTTTCAATAATTTGAAGCCATTTCGTTCATACATCGCACGAAGCTTCGTTTTCTTTTCACGTACGTCAATCCGTACTTCTGGATAGCCTTCTTTTCTTCCCTTTTCCTTGAAAAAGGTAATCAGCGCATCCGCATATCCTTTACCGGAATGATGGGGATGTACAACGATTTTATGAAGATAAAGGGCAGCCCCTTTTGGCTCATCTGGCCAATATAATTCATCGATATCAACGATAAAGCATCCGCCAACAATTGTATTGTTTTCTTCTGCTACATAATAATCGTCAATCGTATATAATTGTGAAAAGCATTCCCAGCTTACCTGTTCTAAACGCCACTGATGCATGTCATGGCCATCGTTATATAATACACGATCATGATACATGGCTTCTATTGCGGGAATATCTTTTGTTGTCGCTTTACGAATCTGCATTACTGAATCACTCTTTCTACGGTGCGTACACTATTGATTTTTCTTAAATTTGCCATCAGTGTATGAAGATGTTCGGCGTTTTCTACAACGACCGTCATCTTTGTGGTAGCACTGATCTGGTCTTCATCTACAGTAGAATCTACATGTTGTAGACCTGCCTTGCATTGTGATACCACTGTCACAATATCACTTAACAGATAATTACGGTCGCTGGAATGAATGATCAGCTTGACTTCATAAGTTTTCTGTTCAAGATTTTCATCCCATTCCACGGCAATCAAACGTTTCTTTTCATTGATGACGTTTGGACAGTCGCTGCGATGTACCTTGACACCGGCGCCTTTGGTGATATATCCAACAATATCATCTCCTGGTACAGGTGAGCAGCAATTTGCCAGTGTGATTTTCATCGAATCAATGCCAGCCACTCGAATACCAGTACTGCTGACTTTACGTTTACGATCCTGTCGGTTAAACATACGCTGTAATTCTTCATTATCAATCGGAACACTTGTTTTGTGTTTTACCAAACGATCAATAACCGCTGGCAAAGATACCTGTTTTACCCCAATCGCAAACATCAGATCCTGATAAGAATTAAAGCTTAAGCTTCCGGCGATACTTTCTACTTTCTTTTGATCGGTATAAGTTTCTACATCAAGATTACGTTTTTTCAGTTCATCCTGAAGCATTTCTTCACCTTTTTTGATATCCAGATTGCGTCGTTCATTTTCCTGTTTTTGGAAGAAGGAACGTATCTTATTTCTGGCATGTGCACTTTTAACAATTTTGATCCAGTCTTCACTTGGCCCAGGTGATTGTTTACTTGTACGAATGGATACAACATCGCCTGTTTTCAATTTGGTATTTAAAGGTAACAGCACTCCATTGATGGTTGCGCCAACGGTATGATGCCCCACCTCTGTATGTACACGATATGCGAAATCAATCGGTGTAGAACCATTTGGCAAAGCAATTACTTTTCCTTTTGGTGTCATACAGTATACATTCGCTTCAAAGATATCCTTTTGTAGAAGATTCATATACTCCATAGAATCATCATTGACATCATCACTCATCACACTGAAATCTTTCAGCCAGTGCAATTGTTCTTCGATTTCTGACTGGTTGACTTCACGTCCGCCATTCATATTTTCCTTGTAACGCCAATGTGCAGCAATCCCTTGCTCCGCTACTTCATCCATCGATTCTGTACGTATCTGTATTTCAAATATATTGCCATCATCCGCAACGATGGTACTGTGTAAGGATTGATACATATTCATCTTTGGCATAGCGATATAATCTTTGAAACGACCTGGTATCGGGCGATATTTCGCATGTATATACCCTAATATTTCATAACATGCCGTATCACTGTCTGTAATGATACGAATCGCCAATAAATCTAGAATTTCTTCAAACCGTTTGTTTTTGGTTTTCATCTTTTTATAAATACTGTACAGATGTTTACTACGTCCAAAGATACGATATTGAATATGATGATCATCCAGCAGATCACTGATTTCTTTGATCATCCGCTGTACCTGTTCATCACGCTCTGCTTTACGTTTTTCTACCAATCGCGCAATTTCATAGTATTTCTCTTTATTTAAGTATTGAAATGATAAATCCTCCAGCTCATTTTTGATATCGCTGATACCTAGACGATGTGCAATTGGCGCATAGACATCCAATGTTTCTGCGGCAATCTTTTTCTGTTTTTCCGGCGTCATATATTGTAATGTTCGCATATTGTGCAAACGATCTGCCAATTTAATCAAAATGACACGCACATCTTTTGCCATCGCAATAAAAATCTTTCGATGGTTGCTGGCAAGATATTCTTTTTCATCCTTAAATTTAAGATTCCCTATTTTTGTGACAGAATCAACTAAAGATGCCACTTCATTTCCAAACATCTCTGTGATTTCTTCTAGTGTAACATCGCAGTCTTCCACCACATCATGTAAAAGACCAGCCGCTATCGTTCTAGGCCCTGTCCTTAACAACGACAAAATGTACCCGACTTGTATCGCATGGATAATATATGGTTCTCCACTTTTACGATATTGTCCGGTATGATTCTTCTCAGCACATAAATATGCCCGTGTGATCAGATCGATGTTTTCTTCTTTTTTGATGTACTTTTTAACTTCCGACATCATTTCGTCAAAAGTTACCACCTGACTACTTACCATACACTTATCACCCACATTCTAAAAAAGGGGAACACCCCTTCTTATTCGTAAGACATCAAAGCAAATACAGGATATTCCTTTAAATGCTCTCTGCCGTTTAATCCAGCCAGCTCTATCAAAAAGGCACATCCGGCAACGACACCACCCAGCTCTTTTACCATCTGAATGGTTGCATCCACAGTACCACCGGTTGCAAGCAGATCATCAACGATCAATACACGCTGTCCTTTTTTGATACTGTCTTTATGTACCTGCAGCTCATTGCTGCCATATTCCAAATCATAAGAAACACTGACTGTTTCTCTTGGAAGCTTTCCTGGTTTACGAACAGGAACAAAACCGATTCCAAGTTCATAAGCAACCGGACATCCAAAGATGAATCCTCTTGATTCAGGTCCAACCACAACTTCTGCATTTACTTCTTTTGCGAATGCAATGATTTCATCACATGCTTTTTTAAATACATCACCATCTGCCATTAATGGTGTTACATCACGAAATAAAATGCCATCCTGTGGAAAATCTGGAATATCCGCAATATAATCTTTATAATTCATAAAGTAATAGCCTCCTTAAAATACTTCTTCATTATAGCAAATTTAAAAGGCATTTAAAATGCCTCTCTTACAAAAATATTCACTTTTTTCTTTCCCATGAAACGATTTATGGAAATTGTTCCAATAAAATTCATAGATTTTCTTTCAAAAAATGTATCATATGCTGTCTTATCATGAAACAATACTGCTTCTACTGTTTCATTGATGACCCATTTGACATGCTCTCCATTTCCCATTGGCTTGATTTGTTCAACCGCTACATTTTGAAGATAGAATAATGGTTCATCAAAGCCATGACCAAAGGGTGCCAGTTTCTGCAGGCTTTCTACCTCCAGAATACTGACCTCCTGAATTGTTAAAGGAATGACTTCATATTCATCTTCACAAGGTGTGATACAGGTTTTGGCTTTTTCATTTAAATAATCCTGTACATCCTGTTTATTTTCAATTCGAAAGCCAATACCAGCTGCTGCTTTATGTCCTCCATAACTGTCTAATACATCCATACATTCATCAAAAAATGTGGTTAGATCCAGATACCCTTGTGATCGGATACTGCCTTTTAATAATTCTTCATGTCTGCTTAATACCATGACCGGCTTTTTGATCTCTTCTGAAAGTTTTCCTGCCACAAGGCCTACAATACCTTCATGGAAACTGTCATGATACAACATCTGAAAATCATATTCGGGATGAATTAATGATTTAGCTGTTTCTACCATTTCATCACTCATTTTTTTACGATGTTCATTTAACTGCTGGATTTGTTTGGACACACGCTGTATTTCTTCTGCATTTTGAAGCAGTAAATATCTGACCATATTATTCACATTGACCTTATCTGCTAAACGCCCCATGACGTTTAATTTTGGTACGACCTGAAAAGCAATCAATGTTTCATCCCATTTGGGATAACGATCATTTGCTAATGCCTGAATTGGTTTACAGACACCCTGTTTTAAATACTGGATTCCAATACGTACAATATCTCGGGTTTCATTTTTTAATGTCATTACATCCGCAATAGAGGCAACTGCTGCCAGTACAATGTGTTCTTTGATATCTCCCAATAAAGCACGGGATATCTCTAAAGCCACACCAGCACCGCTAAGATATTGAAATTCCTCGCCCATTGTAAATGGGTGTAGCAGTAAAGAAGCTTCTACTTCCGCTTCTTCCATATCGTGATGGTCAGTGACAATGACATCCAATCCCCGCTTTTTTGCCTCTTGTAAAGCATCAAAAGCTTTCACTCCATTGTCTACTGTAATCAATAAGCGATATCCTTTTTCATCTGCCATCTTCACGGTATCAGGATGTAAACCATATCCTTGTTTAAATCGATCAGGTATATAAAAGCCACAGGCAATGCCAAACTGGCGCAAGGCATCAAATAATATCGTCGTCGCACAGATGCCATCTGCATCATAATCGCCACAGATCAACACTTTTTCATGATTGGCTTTTGCCTGCTTAATACGTGCAATGACTTCTGGCATATGTATCGCACACATCGGATCATGTAGGATGGGGGCAGATAAAATCTGGGATATCTGTGTATAGTCCAACTGTTTAGCGGACAACACTTTCGCACATAAATGGGAAAGATGTAAGGTATTTTGTATTTCTTCTGTTTTTGATATATCTTGTAATGTTATTTTCATGTAATTTATCACCTTGTCTATTGTATCATAATTCTTACAAAAACTCGTCAGAAATGCTAAAAGAAAAGATGGCGCATGTCCATCTTATTCGTTTTAGTAATCATTCATTCCTGGAATGATCATTTCTTCTATATCTTCTTTTTTACGTTTTTTCTTTGTATGCTTCTTAGGCTTGTGGTGGATACGAATCTGATACCACAGCTGTGCTGCGATAAATAAAGATGATCCAGCACCAAAGAACAATCCTATGAATAACATCAAACAGAATGTATTGATGGCATTACTTCCCATCAACAACAATGTGATAACTGGCATCATCGTTGTTAATGTAGAAAGAATAGAACGTGTTGCTGTCTTCTGCAATGCATCATTAACAATTTCTTTATATCTTTCTTTTGTGATAACTTCATGCTTATTAGCTTTTACATTGTCACGTATTCTATCAAATACAACAATTGAGTTATTAATAGAATAACCAATGATCGTTAGTAATACCGCGATAATTTCTGTATTCATTTCCAAACGCAGAATTGCACAGAATGCTATCATGACCAACAAGTCATGAATCAGGGCAACGATACCACTGATTGCATAATCCCATTTGAAACGGAATGAGATATAAATCATAATACCGATCCATGCCAGAATAGAAATCAAGAATGCATTTTTCACTAACTGACGTCCAATAATTGGTGTTACGGTATTGTCATTTACATCATGATGATAAATATCTTTCAGACTTGCTTTAACGCTGTCCATTTTTTCTGTTTCAATTGCTTCTTTTACGAATACAGTTGCAGTTGTATCGCCTTTTCCATTGATCTTAATACTCTTAGTATTGATACCAAGATCTTTTAACTGGTCTTTTAATGTAGATGCGTTAATTGCATCATCACTTACCACTGTGATTTTTGTACCACTAGTAAAGTCAATGCCAAGATTTAAAGCTTCATTGCCATTAAAGCCATTGAAAGCCATAAAGCCGATACCAATCACCAATACACTGATTGTCACAGTAATAAAGTATCTTGCTTTTCCAACAAAATCAAATTTTGCGAATTTTCCATAATAGAAACGTTCTTCACCTTTGTTTACATCTGGTACACGTGTTTCTTTTACACCAAACAGTTTTAATTTACCATCCAGACATCCACTGTCAACCAACATCTTTAAGAAGAATTTTGCCACAAATACGATCAATAACAATGTAGAAATTGTAGATACAATCAACATTGTCGCAAATCCTTTGACACTTCCTGTACCTAATAAATACAGAATCAGTGCGGAAATAAAAGTTGTGAACTGAGCATCAAAAATAGTAATAAAAGATTTACTTGTTCCTTCATAGAAGGCTGTTTTTACACTTCTTCCAGAATACAATCCATCACGGATTCGTTCAAATGTTAAGATATTGGAGTCTGCCGCCATACCAACACCCAACACTAATGCAGCAATTCCAGATAGTGTAAATACACCACCCATCAGATTATAAATCAGGAATACAACAAATACATAAACAGCAATGGTGATTGCGGAAATGATTCCTGGTAACTGATAGTATAAAATCATAAACAACATAATGGCAATTACACCTCCTGCACCAGCCATCATTGTGGATTCAAAAGCATTCATACCATAGTCTGCTGTTACTGCATTGGTATATTCTTCACTCATCTTCACTGGCAAGGAACCAGAATTGATCAAATCTTTTAATTCTGTTGCCTCTTCTTTTGTAAAGTTACCAGAGATTTGTACAGTATTGCTGTTTAATCCTTCTTTTACAGTTGCCGCAGAAACATAATTTGGTTTTTCTGTCTTGCTTTCTGCTGCATAGGAATCTTTTGTTTCATCAAAGTCTAACCATGTTACCATCAGATTGGAGCCAGTGCCCATTGCAGCAACCTTCTTTGTAGCTTCATAGAATTTCTCTGTATCTTTTACTTTTAGATTTACAAGATAACGGCCGTACTCATCTGTTCCAAGTGTTGCGCCGCCTTCTTCAAGTACGCTGGCATCCATCAACAGATTGTCGTTGATATCACGGAATGTCAGGTTAGCTGTTGTTGAAATGATACGTCTTGCTTCATCTGCATCTTTAACACCAGCCAATTGTACACGAATCTGATCATCACCTTCGACTGTGATTTCAGGTTCGTTGACACCTAATACGTCAATACGCTTGTTAATGGATTCTGCTACAGCTGTCATATCCGGCAATGTTTTGCCTTCTAACGGTGTGATTTTATAAAGAATTTCAAAACCACCCTGCAGATCCAGTCCCAATCTCATATTTTTTGCAATCCATGGACTTCCAAAAATCATCATTACCACAACGGTCACAATGGAAATACCAAAGACTACCAAACGGGATTTTTTCATTGCTTATCTCCTCCAAACAAGTCATCAAAGTCATTAATCTTCATTTTAGAACCCGCAATGATCGCCTCCGTAGACAAATAGGCAACCACTTCGTTTGCATCGATTTTCATTACATCATCTATGGCTTCATGAAAGCTTTTGGGCTTTTGAAACTTCCATTTTGCGATTAATGCACTTTCTACATGCTGATATGTTAAAGAAGACAACTGAGTTCTCTGAAGTTCGCTTGTTTTCAGGGTAATCGCTAATTTCAGATATTTATCATCAATGTTATTCTGAATCTCCATAGTCTCCTCCTCAATATCGCTGTTTAATATTATAGCATTATTTTATTTGATTGCACATTGTTTTTTTAAATTTTACATATCCTTATGTATCTTGCCCTCATGTACCATCCTATGTATACACACTTTCTTTTATGTATATGTGCCATTTACATATTTTAAAAATCTGTTCATATACTGTATCGAAAGCAGGTGCTTTATGAAAAAAACGATCATCCGATCTACTTTCTATCTTGTCATATTATCCGTTATCGCCAAGGCATTATCCTTTATTGTCCGTATCCTATTAGCCCGCAAGTTAAGTGGCGATGCTATGAATTATTATTCTCTCGCCTCTTCTACCATGGTATTTATGATCACCCTTGCTCAAATGGGTATTCCCAATGCCTTAAGCAAGGTCATTGCCCAAAGTCACAATCCTCATAAACCATTAAAGGCAGCTATCTTTTTATCTGTCTGCAGTAATGTGATTATTATCATGTTGTTTCTGTTTGCCATTCCTTTTATGGCACATGTGATATTAAAACAGGATGTGATTCTGCCTGTTTTATATGCGATATTGCCTTTGATTCCAATTGTTACGATATCCGGCATATTAAAAGGGTATTTATTTGGCATACAGCGTCATATGTCTGCGACTGCATGCCAGTTGTTTGAAGAAGGCAGCCGTATTATCTTTCTGTTGATCATCTTTGATCGATATCCTTTGCTGGATGCTGTATCCATGGCACGTTTGGCGATGATATCCATTAGTGTTGGCGAAGTATTTAGTTCTATCTACATGTTGTTATCATTATTGATAAAAAAAAGAACACCGCTTCATGTTCCTGCCTTATTCCATGATCTGCAACGAAAAAACTTTGATGAAGTCTTACATGTATCCATTCCTATGACAGGCAGTCGCCTGATTGGTTCGCTTACCTATTTTTTAGAACCGATTGTCATGGTTTATGGTTTATCTGCCCTACAATCCCAGGCGATGATCAATGCTTATGGTTCTGTGAATGGCTATATTCTTCCCATCATTACCATGCCTTCCTTTTTGACCATTACCTTAAGCAACTTTTTATTGCCTTCTTTTACGTATCATTATACAAGACATCATGAAGCACAGGCGAATAAGCTGTTTACCACTATTTTAGGATGTTGTTTTCTTGTGGGGATGGGATGCAGTGTCATTTGTTATTTTTATAATGAAGAATTGTTACAGCTGTTTTATCATACAAATAAAGGCGCATTATTGTTGAAACAGATGGCTTGGCCTTTTGCATTATACGCCTTGCAGCCACCTTTATCCAGCATGCTTCATGCCCTCTCTTTAAGTAAAAAAACCGTATCAGATACCCTGGCAGGTTCCCTGATACGGATTGGCTGTGTTGCTTTTCTTTCTTCCCAGATTGGTCCTGCAGCATTAAGTATAGGGATCACTGCTGGTATGCTAGTCACAACCCTTATGCATGCATTTCGTTTGTTCTTTGCTTTTAGAAAAGCGTATTCCTAGATTTTATTTCTTTTTTAATCACAAAAAAGCCATTCTTCTGCCAAAGGCATAAAAACACATCAGACATGTTTTCTATGCCTTCTTTTTCCAGCTCTCGCTTTAACCAGGCACTGTCTTTATGTAAATCCTTTAATGCTTTCTCATTCACGGTTCCATCACTGATCAAAGGATCTGGATGTTTGACTTTACATTTATCCTTGGCAAGAATGCTTAATGTACCATTATTTTCTAATACCGCAAAAGCTACTTCATCTGGAGAACACAGATCCTTGCTTCTGATCTGACTCATTAAATCATCCATGCTGTAACGATTTTTCTGCATAGCTTCCTGATTTATATGACCATTATGAATCAAAATAACATCTTTACCTACCATGTTTCCTCTGATGCCGGATGGAAGTCTAGGGGAAATGAGTGACTGCAGA